>Ga0315273_10002612_pt1 | contig 21331 bp, 13 predicted proteins | sample YL17G02_0_MG_FD_205753 | JGI IMG/M metagenome (GOLD analysis project Ga0315273, IMG submission 205753) | Sediment microbial communities from Yellowstone Lake, YNP, Wyoming, USA - YL17G02_0 | ecosystem: Environmental > Aquatic > Freshwater > Lake > Sediment | place: USA: Wyoming | collected... | reverse complement strand
CCAGGCCGCCGCACGTGTTTAGCTTGCGGAGGTTCACTGGAAGGGTGGCATGCCCAGGCCGCCTTTGCCTGGGCATGTTCGCCGATGTCCGACGTGCATGCCCACGCGAACAGCGGCGTGGGCATGCCACCCGGCTATCCGAACCAACACGCCAAGAACGTACACGCTGCCGTTGCGTGGCCATGAGTCCTGAAGCTCGGAGGAACATGGCCACGCAACAGCGCGTGGCCATGCCACCCGGCAATTGGGCGCCGCGCTAAATACGTACAGACGCGCTGGGCATGCCACCCTCGGTGACCTCGGCTGAGACCTTGCCTACCCATTTTCTCGCCCGCCGCAAAGATGACTTGACCCGCGCGGCGAGACCGGGCACAATCCGCACCGGCGAGACGCCCGTGGACCGGCGCCGGCCGCAACGTCCGGCGGCGCGTGGGAAGCCAGGAGGCAGCCGATGCTCGCGTTCAACAAGAAGATCGTTTTCGTGGGCTATGGGGCGGTGGCCCGGTGCACGCTGCCCATCCTGGTCAAGCATATCAAGTGCCCGCCTCAGAATATCACGATCATCGACTTCGAGGACCGGGCGAAGGAACTCGGGCCGTGGATGGAGCAGGGCGTGCGCTACGTCCGCGACCGCGTCACCCAGGGGAACCTCGGCCTCCTGCTGGGCCAGCACCTCGCGGCCGGCGACCTCCTCGTCGACCTGGCCTGGAACATCGAGTGCACCGACCTCCTCCAGTGGTGCCACGACCGCGGCGTGCTGTACGTCAACACCTCGGTCGAACTCTGGGACCCGTACACCGGCGCCCGCACCAAGCACCCCACGGAGCGGACGCTGTACCGGCGGCACATGCGGATCCGCAGGATGACGGCCGGCTGGAAGGAGCGCGGCCCGACCGCCGTGCTCGAGCACGGCGCCAACCCGGGCCTGATCTCGCACTTCGCCAAGCAGGGCCTGATCGACATCGGCGAGCGCCTGCTGGCCGACAAGATGGCGGGGGGCCGGGACGCCGAGGAGATCCGGCAGCTCATCCGCGACCGCACGTTCAACCGCCTGGCCATGAAACTGGGGGTGAAGGTCATCCACTGCAGCGAGCGCGACACGCAGATCACCGACAAGCCCAAGCAGGTCGACGAGTTCGTCAACACCTGGAGCATCGAGGGCTTCCGCGAGGAAGGCACCACAACCGCCGAGATGGGCTGGGGCACGCACGAGAAGGAGTTGCCCGACAACGCCTACGAGCACGCCGACGGCCCGCGCAACCAGATCTGCCTGGCCCGCATGGGCATCAACACGTGGGTGAACTCGTGGGTGCCCCACTACCCCCTCGTGGGCATGGTGGTCCGCCACGGCGAGGCCTTCACCCTCTCCGACAGGCTGACGGTGTGGGAGAACGGCAAGGCCGTCTACCGGCCCACCGTGCACTACGCCTACTGCCCGTGCGACGGCGCCATCGCCAGCCTGAGCGAGCTGCGCGGCTACGATTACCGGCTCGTCGAGAACCAGCGGATCATGACCGACGAGATCACGAGCGGCGCCGACATCCTGGGCGCGCTCGTGATGGGCCACGCCTATAACGCCTGGTGGACGGGCAGCGACCTCTCGATCGAGGAATCGCGCCGGCTCGTGCCGCACCAGAACGCGACCACCATGCAGGTGGCCATCGGCGTGGTGGCGGCCGCGATGTGGATGATCGAGAATCCGTCGATGGGCGTCTGCGTGCCTGACGATCTGCCGCACGATTACATCCTGGGCATCGCCAAGCCGTACCTGGGCAAGTTCATCTCGATGCCCTCGGACTGGACGCCCCTGAAGCACTACTCCAACACGTTCCCGGGATACAATAAGCCCGCCCTGGACACCAGCGACCCCTGGCAGTTTAAGAACTTCCTCATCACCGACGGCGATTGACGGCCGGTGGGCGGCGGCGCTTCTCGAAGCGAGGGAAGACGACATGGCGAACCTGAGACGCTTGAAGCGGCTGGCCAAGGAGCATGGGACGCCCCTGTTCGTGGTGGACCACAACGTCCTCAGGGCCAACTACCGCCAGTTCAGGAAGTACCTGCCGCGGGTGCAGGCGTACTACGCCGTCAAGGCCAACCCCGACCCGGCCATCATCCGGACGCTGTACGAGATGGGGGCGAGCTTCGACGTGGCCAGCATGCCGGAGTTCCTGATCGTCCACGAGAACATCAAGGACCTCCCCGCCCGGGAGCGCCAGGCCTGGATCTGGGACAAGATCATCTACGCCAACCCGATCAAGACCTTCGAGGCGCTCGAGCAGCTCGACCCGTACAAGCCGCTCGTGACCTACGACAACCTGGAGGAAATCCGCAAGATCAAGAAGTACGCCCCGCACGCCGGGCTGGCGCTGCGGATCAAGGTGCCCAACACCGGGTCGATGGTGGAGCTGTCGAGCAAGTTCGGCGCCGCCCCCGGCGAGGCCATCGACCTGATCCGCGCCGCCTACAACGCGGGTCTCGTCGTCGAGGGCATCAGCTTCCACGTCGGCAGCCAGTGCACCCACTTCGAGAACTACGTCCAGGCGCTGTACCTGGTGGCCGGCCTCTTCATGGAGGCCTGGTGCTGCGGCTACGAGCAGGTGAAGATCCTCGACATCGGCGGCGGCTTCCCGGCCCACTACGACAAGAACATCCGGCCTTTCCGCGACCTGGCGCGCCGGCTCAATTCCGAGTTCGACCGGCTGTTCCCCAAGCACATCGAGATCCTGGCCGAACCGGGGCGCTTCATGGTGGCCACCGCCGCCACGGCGGTCGCGAGCATCATCGGCAAGGCCGAGCGCGACGGCAAGCGGTGCTACTACATCAACGACGGTGTTTACCACACCTTCAGCGGCATCATCTTCGACCACTGCCCGTATCACCTGAAGGCCTTCAGGAAGGGCCCGACCGCGATCAGCGCCGTCTACGGCCCCACGTGCGACGCCTTGGACACCGTCTCGCTGGCGGAGGACCTGCCCGACCTGGACCTGGGCGACCTGGTGTACAGCGAGAACATCGGCGCCTACAGCCACGCTTCATCGACGTATTTCAACGGCTTCCCGCCGGCGAAGGTGGTGCACGTCAACGCGTAGGCGCCGCGCCGCCGTTGCCGCCGCCCCCGGACGGGGCGCCGGAGGGTCTCTTAGGAATGACAACGGGTGCTCTGCTTTCGCAAGGCGCGAAAGCTCGGCACCCGTCCGGAAAACCTCGCTACCTCTTTGGAGACGGCTCTACCTGGCGGGGCGCGCCGGGAGGATGTCGATGCGAGCCGTCTTGCCTTCCTTCATGCCAACGCTGATGCGCTGGCCGGTCTTCAGGTCCTCGAACTTGGCCTTCACGCTGCCCATGATCTGGGTGTCCGCGTCAACGGTTACGGACTGCTCCTCGTTGCTCCGCATATTCTTCACCGTCAGCGTCTTGCCGTCGATCTTGGTGACCTCGCCGAAGACCCGCTTGTCGCCCTGGACGATCCGGACCCGATCGCCGACCTTCACGTTCTCCAACTTGACCGCGGCCTGGTTGAAGACCTCCGTGCTGTCCTCGACGGTGACCTTCTGCTCGCTGGTGCCGCCGTCCTGGCTCCTGACGGTGAGCATCAGGATCTTGCCGTCGATCTTGGTGATCTCGCCCATGGTCGGCCGGGAGCCGGGGGCCTTGGCCCCTTCTTCGGCGAAAACGCCGCCCACCGTCACAAACCCGACAACGGCGACCACTGCCAACAGGAATACTGAACGTTTCATCGTCTCTTCTCCTTGCCGCATTCTGCGGCTGCTGAGGGTGTACCCATGTTCAACGTACCAAGGCGGCAAAGCTTGCATGGTATTGGAGAGCGCCGGCGGCGGACCTTGCCGGCGATAGCGCGGTGGGCCGTCTTGCCCACCGGGCGTACGCGCCCGCCTTCTCGCGGCGGGCAAGACTGCCCGCCGCGCCAGGCAGCGCTGATGGGCGCTTCTGAAACAGCTTCTTAGCACGGCACCCGGCCGCCGTCAGTTGGGCGGGCGCACGGCGGGCTGACCGGCGGCCGGCGATCCGGCCGCGCCGGCGGGCGTGAGCGTCAGTTGGTCGGCAATCGTGAACTTCCCCTGCTCTTGCAGGTTGCGGTAGACCTCGAACTTGAGGCCCTGCGCATCGGCCGTGACGATGATGAAGGCGTCGTTCTTCCAGTTCTTGTCGCTGCGCGCCTGGGCCGCGTCGATCTGCCAGACCTTGCTGCCCGGCGGCTGGAACCGGCTGTACAGGTGCGTGTGGGCGCAGAGGTAGGCCGCCACGCCCTGCTCCTCGAGCATCATCCAGAAGGGGTTGCGGGTCACCTGCTCGCGGGTCACGTTCAGGGCGGCCCCGACGTCGATGTTGTGCCGGCCCGTTTTCCAATCGCGGTCGGGCTGAGGAAACGCCGGCGCGTGGCCGACCACCAGCTTCCACGGCTTGCGGCTGCTCTCCAGATCCTTCTTCAGCCACTCGCGCAGGGGGGCGACGACCTCGCCGCCGCCTTTCCTGTCGCTCTCCGGCTCCGTCCCCCCGTTCCAATACTCGTTGAGGACGGCAATGTGCACGTCGCCGGCGTTAAACGAGTAGGTGGTCTCGCGCGTGCCTTCCGGCCCGGGGTTCGCCCTGCCCGCCAGGTGCGCGATGTAGTGGTCTCTCAGGTACTGGATTTCGCTTGTGGCCCGCAAGCTCAAGAGCTTGCTGACTTCGTGGTTGCCCACGACCGGGTACCACGGGAACGCCGGCCCGAGGACCGCATCGATCTGGTTCCGCGTCACGCGGGCCGGGTCCTGGTCGCCGTTGGAGATGAGGAAGGCGCCCGGCCCGCCGGGGACGCCGGCCAGCGATTTCAGCACCGTCATGTACCCCGTGGCCCCCCGGTTGTCGGCGATGATGCAGAACCGCGTCGGCTCGGCGGCCGAGGCGGCCAGAACCAGGTGGAGAACCAGGAGACACGTTGCCAGACGGATGGCCATACGACACATGGCAGTTCCCCTTCCCCGATCCGCTTCTGCGGGCGCCTGAAGATACTCCGGGAACCTTAAGGCAACCTGAAATCGAGGCGGAAATCCGAGGGGGGAAGGGAGCGGCCGAACCGCCGCTCGCAGGCGCCGCGGCGACCGGGGAAGACCGCCACGCGGCACGTCAGGGTACGTAGTCAGCCCGACAGCGCTACCTCGACTGGGGCGCGGTGGGTCTCCGGACCCACCGCGTAAGTGCGTCTTCGGGCTGGCCGGGGGCACTTGCGGCGCGGCGGGTCAGGAGACCCGCCGCGCAACACTCAGCGAGTGAGCGCTGTCGCACTAGACAGGCACGGGATAGGAGACCCGCCGCGCCAAGGCTCACGTCCCCGGTGTCGCGGCCGGACTCCCGGGCGCCTCGTGCTTCGGCTTCAGGATGGCGAGCAAGGCGGGCAGCACGATGAGCGCCAGCGGCAGTTGCACGGCCAGGCCCGCGATGATCGCTATGGCCAGCGACTGCTCCATCGACGCCCCCTGCCCCAGGCCCAGCGCCAGCGGCGAGAGGGCGAAGATGGCCGCCACCGTCGTCATCGCGATCGGCCGCATGCGGTTCACCCCCGCCTGGATCAGCCGCGCCGATAGCTCCATGTCTTCGGGCAGCTCACGGTACTCCGAGTAGTAGAAGATGCCGACCTCGGTCACGATGCCGACGACCATCGTCAGGCCCATCATGGCCGTGATGTTCAGTTCCGTGCCGGTCACCCACAGGCCCAGGAAGACCGCCGTGGTCGCCAGGAGCGTCGTGAAGAGCATGGCCACCGCCACCCGGAACCGCTCGTAGAGAAACACCAGCAGAGCAAACACCAGGAGGACTGCCGCCACCAGCACCGCCACCAGCCCCCGGAAGGCGATCTGCTGTTGCTCGTACAGGCCGCCCAGCTTGTAGTACAGCCCCTCCGGGATGAGGCCCGGCGCGGCCAGGGCCTCCTTGACGTCGTGGACCGTCGAGCCCATGTCGCGCCCGGTGATGCGGCCGGTCACGGCCACCATCCGCTTCAGGTCCTCACGCATGATCTGCGGCTGGCCGATGATGGGCGTGACGGTGGCCACGCGCTTGAGCGGAAAGAGGTGCCCGTCGGGGGCGCGCAGGAGGATCTCGGGGATCGACCGGTCGGTGGCGCGGTCGTCCTTGGGCGTCCAGACGCGGACGCCGACCATCTTGGGCCCGCGCTGGATGTGGGTGGCCACCTGGCCCTCAAGATGGTTGGCGACCATCCTGGTCACCGCATCGGGGTCCACGCCTTCAAGGGCGGCCTTCTCGCGGTCGACGGTGATGTCGAGGGCGTCGCCGGCCAGCACCACGCCGTCGTTGACGTCGACGACGCCGGGGACGGCCTCGATGGCCTTGGCCACCTTCGGCGCGAGGTCGCCCAGCAGCTTGCCGTCGTCGGAGAAGAGCACGATCTCGATGGGCTGGGGCACGGCGGTCAGGTCGCCGATGAGGTCTTCCATGAGTTGCAGCAGCTCGATATTCAGGCCGGGGACCTCGCCCTCGACCTTCGTGCGGACCTCTTCCATGACGTCTTCGATGTTCCGGCGGGGGTACGGCTTGAGGCGGATGAAGAAGTCGCCGTTGTTGGTCTCGGTGATGCCCCCGCCGAGCTGGAGGGCCGTGCGGCGCGAATACGTATCGACCTCCGGCGTCTCCTGCAAAATCTCTTCCACCTGGCGCAGGAGCCGGTCGGTCTCGGCCAGCGACGTGCCGGGCTTCGAGCGGTAATCGAACACGAAGCCGCCTTCGTCCATCTTCGGCATGAACCCGGAACCGGTGTTCTTGTACGCGACCCAGCCGACAGCCAGCATCGGGGCGATGACGAGCACGATCGCCCACGGGTGGGGCAGGATCACCCGCATGAGGCCGGCGTAGGCCGCGTGAATCAGCCGCGCGATCGCCCCGCCCTCCTTCTGCCGCGCGTCCTTCTCGCCCAGGAGGTGCGTGGCCAGCAGCGGCACCGCCAGCCAGGCCACCAGGTACGACACGAACAGGCTGGCCGCCATCGTGAGCGAGAGGGCCTTGAAGAACGTGCCGGTCACCCCCGACAGGAACGCCAGCGGGGCGAAGATGATGATGGTCGACGCCGACGACCCCGCCAGCGGGCCCGTGAACTCAGTGGCCGCGCTCGTGAGGCGCGTCAGGTGATGGCCCTCGCCGCCGCGCAGCCGCCGCACGAGGTGCTCGCACATGACGATGGCATCGTCGATGATGAGGCCGACGGCCGCCGCCATGCCGCCCAGCGTCATGATGTTGAAGCTCATGTTCAGAACGTACAGCATCAGGATGGTCACGGCCAGCACGGCCGGCACGACCATGGCGGCGATAAGCGTGATCTTCAGGTTGCGCAGGAACACCAGCAGCACCAGCACCGAGAGCCCCACGCCGATGAGGACGGCGTCGCGGACGCTGCCCGCCGACGCCAGGATCAGCTCGCTCTGGTCGTACCAGTTGGCGACCTTGACGTCCTTCTTGGCGAGCCGCTCGGCTTGGTCCTTCAGAAGGGCCCGGATGTCGCGGGAGATCTGGACGGTGTTTCCGCCCGGCTGCTGGACGACGTTGATGACCACGGCGTCGTGGCCGTCGGCCGTGACCCGCGCCCAGTTCGGGGCAACGTCTTTGCGCACGGTGGCGACGTCGCGGAGGCGCACGATGCCGCCGGCGTCGGTCCGCAGCACAGTGGCCGCGATCTGGTCGAAATCCTTGTACTGGGTGTTGGAGATGAGAAGGTAGAGCTTCTCGTGGTCCTCCAGGCGTCCGACCGCCGTCAGGACGTTGGCGGCCGCGAGGGCCTTGCCGACGTCCTCGAGCGTCATGCCGTAGGAGTTGAGCTTCCCGAGGTCGGTCTCGACGCGGTACTCCTCGACCTCGCCGCCCAGCACCTCGGTCTTGGCCACACCCGCGACGGTCGTCAGGAGCGGCCGCAACTCGTACTGGGCGATGTCGCGGAGCTCGGCCAGCGAGCGCTTGTCGCTCGTCAGGCTGTAGCCCAGCACCGGGAAGACCGTCGGGTCCATCAGGCGGACCTCGAACGTGGTGCCCTGGGGCAGTTCGGGCATGGCCCGGTTGACCGCCGACTCCACCTGGAGCATGGCGGCGCGCATGTCCTGACCCCAGTCGAAATTGATGGAGATGTCGGCCGCGCCGCGGCTGGTGGCGGACCGGATGTTGCGGACGCCGGGCACCGCGCGCACGGCCTCCTCCACCAGCCAGGTGACCTCGACGGCCATCCGCTCGGCAGGGCGGTCGCCCGCCTCCAGGTTGACGAACACGCGCGGGAAGTCCACCCGCGGGAAGAGCGACACCGGCAGGTTCAGGCTGCTCGCCAAGCCGCCGACCGCCAGGACCGCCAGCAGGAACAGGATGGACCGCCGGTGCGCGTGCACCCACTCGGTGAACTTCATGGCGCTTTCTCCGTCCCGGCAGCGGAGGCCTTCTTTCCCACCTTGGGCGCCTCCTGCTTTCCCTCGCCCTTCCCCTTCTCCTTTTCCTTGCCGGCCGCCGGCGCCGATTTCTCTTTCTCCTCGCCCGGTTTCTCGATCTCGACCGCCATGCCGGGCTCGAGCTCGTAGTTGCCTTCGATGACCACCGCATCGCCGGCCTTGATCTCGGCGCCGAGAATCTCCACCACCTCGTCGTTCTCCAGGCCGATCTCGACCTCGTGCTTCACCGCCTTGCCGTCCTTGAGGGTGAAGAGGACGTGCTTCTCTTCCTCGGGCAGCACGGCGGCCCGCGGGACCACCAGGGCCTGCTTCTCGTTGACCGAGGCCCGGCCGCGCACGTAGGACTCCAGCAGCCATCGCGTGTCCGGCGGCAGCGCCACAAAGACCTCCACGAGGCGGCTGGCCGGGTTGACGCGCTGCGTGATCAGGCGGACGCGGCCCTCGACGGGCTTGGCGTCCTTGTCGTTCACGAGCGCCACAGTCATCGCCTGGCCCGGCTTCAGGTCGGCGGCGTCCGGCGGGTTGACGCTCAGCCGGACCTCGGTGCGCTTCTCCTCGGCCAGCTCGACGAGGGGGCCGCCGGCCGGCACGATCTGGCCCTCCTGGGCCATGAGGTTGTTCACGACGCCGGCCATCTCGGTGCGGACCGCCGGCGCGCCGATGCCGAGCTTCTCGAGGCTCGCGAGCTGGAGCTGGGCCAGTTGCAGGTCCTGCTGGGCCTGGAGGATTTCGGGCGTGGTGTCGAGTTTTTCGAGGCTCTCGAGCTTCATCAGCGCCAGGTCCATCTCCTGCTGGGCCTGGACGAGCTCCTGACTGGTGGCCAGTTTCATCTCCATGCGCCGCTTGGTCTGCGCGAACAGCTTGGCGGTCGAGTCGCGGGTGCTGCGGGCCTCCCGGAGGTCGAGCGCGAAGGCGTGCTTCGCCTGGGCCACCTTGCGGGTCGCCGACGCGACGTTGCTCTTCGCCTGCTCGACCTGGAGCAGCGTGCCCGGGCTGGCATCGACCTCGAGGAGCACCGTGCCGGCGGCCACGGCCTGGCCCGGCGTCACCTGGAAGCGGCGGACGCGGGACTCATAGGGCACCGAGAAGACGTGGACAGCCTCGGGCGCGGCCCGGACCACGCCGTACCCGACGATGGGTTTGCCGATGGCCGCCAGGCGGGCCGGCGCGACCTTGACCTTGGCCGTGGCGGCCTTCTCCTCCTCCTTGGCCTTCTCGCCGGGCGGCGCGGATTCGCGGCCGAGAAGGAAGCCGACGTAGCCCGCCGAGGCGGCCATGACGAGAACCGCCAGGACCATGAGTATCCATTTCACGGGCGTCCCTCCTTGGGTTGAGTCTCGCGGGGCGCGGCCGGCGCGGCGGGGGCCCGCGCCGGTTCCTCCAGGTACCGGCCGGAGGCCAGCTCCAGGCCGATCCGCAGTTCCACCAGCTCCTGCTTGAGCTTGAGAATCTCGATGGTCTTCTTGGCCAGATCGTTCTGCGCCCCGTAGAAGCTCAGGATATCGGCGTTCCCCGCCGCCAGCGCGTCCTCGTACACCCGGACCAGCTCTTCGAGGATGGGCACGGCGCCCTCGGCCGAGGCGAGCTTGTCGGCCGTCGATTCGATCTCCGCCAGGAGCGTGGCGATCTCGCTACGGGCCTCGAAGAGGCGGTTGACGTACTCGTCAAAGAGTTTCCGGCGGGTCGCCTTCTCGATCGCGATGTTGCCCTGGTTGCGGTCGAAGATCGGCACGTCGAATGCCAGCGTGGGGCCCAGCGTGAAGAAGTTGCCCGAGTCGCGCGTGTGGTGGATGCCCACCTCCACCTTGGGGAACTGGGCCAGGATGGCGGCGCGGACGGTCGCTTCCTGGCTCTCGTAGCCCCGCCGCAGCGCCACGAGGTCCAGCCGCCGGTCCTCCAGGCCCTTCAGGAATTCGTCGGCCGCCGGCAGGGCGAGGCGCGACGGCAGCAGTGTATCTTTCTGGATGCGGACCTCGGCCCCCGGCGGTTGGCCCAGCGACCGGGCCAGCGCCAGCCGCTCTTTGCGCAGGTCTTGCCGCAGGTCGAGCACGGTGGCGTGGGCCTCCTGGAGCGCCGCCTCGGCGGCCGCCTGGTCCACGGCGGTCTTGAGGTGCTGATCGACGGCCTCCTTGACGATCTTCAGGTTGTCGCGGAGCCGCTGTTCCACCTGCTCGGCGCCGGTCAGTTGGGCCTCGAGGCCGATGACGCGATAGACCGCGGTCTTGGCCCCTTCGGCCACCTGCCACTCCTGCCAGGCCACGTCGAGCTCGACCGAGGCCGCCTGGGCCTTGGCGGCATCGCGCTTGGCGCCGCGGGTGATGAGGCCGGAGATGTCCCACGCGGCGTCGAGCGCGTAGCTGTTGACCTCGCCGGGCGCCCGCAGGGGGAACTCCCCGCCGCTCGAGAGCGCCGGGTTGGGCAAAAGGCCCGCCTGGAGGACCTGGGCCGACGCGATGCCGCGCTGGTCGCGCACGGCCCGCAGCGATGGGTTCGCGAGGACCGCCAGGATGGCGGCCTCGTCGGGCGACAGGCCGTCGCGCTCGTCGAACTCGATCGGCCGGAGGAGAGGATGCTGGAGCGTCTTGGCCTGGACGCGAATCGCTTCCATGTTCGGCGGCGCGAGCGCCTTGCCCACCGCCTCGGAGTCCAGGGGCATCGCGCGGTAGCATCCCGCCGCGGCCGCCACCCCGAGGGCGCCAGCCCAAAGCAGCAACCTGTGTGATGGCATATTCCGCCTCTCGCGCGACAGGACAGGTGCCGTTTCGCCGTTGCCGTCGGCCCCGGATGGGGCGAGCGTGGGTCGCCCACGGCGCAACATGCCCTCGCAACGGCGCGAAAGCGTGGCACCCACGAGGCAAGAACCGACGGGCCACCAGCTTAGCCTGCCAACCTTAAGTGAAACTGAAGTGGCGGCAAATGGCAAGAAAGATTCCGGCCCTCCGCCGGATTCGCCGCCGGGTGGCCTGCCCGCGCCGCGGCGCGTGGCCTGACACCAGGCACTTGGTGCGACAGCGGATCGTCATGATGGCTCCTATATCCGGCGGTTCAAACGCGGGTATCGTACCGGCGTTGCCTGAGGACTTTTTTCTTGCACTTTCAGGTTCGTTTCAGGTTGAGGTTCCACAATGCCCGTCATGCTGTCTTGCGCGCACCAAACACTGGTCATGACCAAACCGCCGCGCGGGGAGATTTCCCATGACGGTTGATCTTCCGACACCTGCCACGCCGACGCGGCGCCGCTGGCCGGCGCCCTTCGCGCTGGCCGTTCTTCTGGGCGGGCTCTTCTTCCTGCGCCTCGGCCAGGACGTTCCCCTGCGCAGCCACGAGGCCCTTCTGGCCTCGAGCGCCCGCAACATGTACTTGGACCGGCCGGTCCAACTGGCCGACGGCTCGCGCCCCAGTCCCTGGCTGCTTCCGAACTTCAACGACGTTCCGAGGCTTCGCAAGACGCCGTTGCTCTACTGGATGGTGGCGGGCCTGGCTTATCTGACGGGCGCTGTGGACGAGTGGACGGCGCGGCTACCCAGCGCCTTGGCGGCCGTCGGCACGGTGCTGCTTGTGCTGGCACTCGTTCGCCGATGGCTCGATCGGCCAGTCGCCTACTGGGCCGCGGCGACTCTGGCGACTAGCGTCGGTTTCATGGTCATGGCGCGCCAAGCCCTCGCCGACATGCCGATGACGTTCTTTACGACGGCCTCGCTGGCTGCGGTCTGGCTGGGCGTGGAGCAAAGTGGCCCCCGGCGGTTCGGGTGGATCGTCCTCGCCGGCGCTGCGGCAGGACTGGCGATGCTCGCCAAAGGACCGACCCCCGCCGTGGTCTTCCCGCTGCCATACCTCGCGGCCGCGGTTCTGGTTGTAGCCCGCCTCGTCCGAGCCCGCCGGGCGGGCCAACCGGTCGGCGCCGAGTGGGCTTGGACGCTCGGCGGCGCGGCCGCGGCCAGCGCTCTGTTTCTGGTCATTGTCCTCCCCTGGCCCGCTTATGTTTATCTGCACGTGCCTGAGGCGCTGAAAATCTGGAAGGCGGAGTCCGTCGACCGGTCGACCGGCGATTACGGGCACGCGGAGCCGCCGCATTTCTACCTCACCCGGCTTCCGATGCTGCTGCTGCCCTGGACACTCTTCTTCGTCTGCGGCCTGATCCTGGCCGCCCAGCGGTGGCGCCGCCAGACGAACGACCGAGCGTGGCTTCTTTTCGTCGCGGCGTGGCTCGTCGGACCGCTGGCGGCGTTCTCACTGGCCGCGGGCAAACAAGATCATTACATCCTCCCCGCTTTCCCGGCCGCCGCGGTCTATATCGCGCTGGGGCTGCGACCGCTCCTGGCGCCGGCGCCGTCTCGGGCACGGACCGTCGCACGTGTCCTGCTCGTGTCCTTCGGGGTCGGCGCAATCCTTCTGGGCCTTGGAGGGGTGGCGGCTTACGCCCTCAATCCGGCGAAACCCCATGTGCCCGCCGACGGCGGAGGTTTAGCCCCGTACCTCACGCCTGCCGTGCTCAGGCCGGCGGCGGCAATCGGCGGCCTGGCCATTCTCGGTGGCCTGACTGTAATCGTCATGGCGGCTCGCCGCCGATGGCGCGCCGGTCTGGTCGTCGCGGTAACCACGCTGGCGGCCGGGTTCCTCGTGGCTTGGCCGACGCTGATAGGACCGATGGACCGTTCCGTGACGGCAGCAGAGTTCGCTCGCTACGTCCAACAAACCGTCCCAGCCGGCGTTCCGGTCTACAGCATGGACGCCCCTAACAACACCGTGGTTTTCTACGTCGAGCGCCCCTTAGCGACGCTGGCGGGGCCGGAGGGCGTCCGGTCGGAACTGGCGCGCGGCCACGGCTTCTTCCTCATCTGCAACAGTCGGCAGCGGCCCTTTCTCGAAGACCGCAGCGGCCTGGCCCCTCTCTTCCACAAGAACAACCTCTACAAGCCAGACGAAGGTTTCTGGCTCTTTCACGCGACCGCCACAAACCCGCCGAAGTGACGGCTCGCGTTGCATGTAGGACAGCAGCAGCCTCATGAGGGAATGATGAGAAGATTGTACATGCCCCGGGCGACCCTGCGTGGCGGCGCCCTCCCGAGCACCTCCCAACCCGTGTTCGCCGGCATCCGCGACCCCCACGCCTGCGGGTGGCCGCGCGGCGCCGCTACCGGCCTTGTTGGACCTGACGCACGAACTCGTGGACGGTTTTCCCTCGCTCATCCACGATGCGGACACTGACCTGCCGGCGGTCGAACGCCAGGTGGGCAAACCCGAGGCTGGACCGCGAGAACGGCCCGTGGTCGCCCTTGGCGTCTGCCCGGAGCCGTCCGCCTCCGCCCCCGACGACAAGAAAGGAGGTCGGCCAGCCGTCGATCTCCAGGTGCTCCAGGACATGGTCGTGCCCGCACAGGTAGAAATCGACGCCGTACTTCTTGAGAATCGTCCCCCACTCCTTCTGGAGGCGGGAGCCGTCGCCATGCGTGCCGTTTGAGAACAATGGATGATGGCCCCCGCAGACCGTCCAGGGCGCGCGCGGCCCGGCGAGTTCGTGCTCTATCCATTGACGCTGCGCCCGCCACTCCTTGGAGGACATCTCCGACTTGTTGCTGTCGAGCATCAGGACCGTGACGAGAGGGGCCTTGGCCGGCAGGTCCACGCGATACCATCGAGCGGGCATCCTCCAGCGCGAGTCGCTGTGCTCCTTCGCATACGCCATCTCGATGCGCGTGTTATTGGACTCGCAGTCGTGGTTCCCCAGGATGGCATAGAACGGGAAACTGAGCCGCTTGGGGTCATACGTCGCCTCGAAGACCGTCCGGAGCTGCGGCTCCTTGCCCTCTTTGAGGTGGACGTGATAGTTGTCGCCCAGCAGTAGCACCGCCTGAAACGGATGGTCCCGCCCGGCGGCGTAGTCGGCCATCGCGCGGGCCGTCGTCGGCGGATTGCCTTCCCGGTACTCCCAGTCGCCTACCGCCAGCAGGTCGACCTGTGGCGATACCGCGTCCGTCGCGGCCGGCTGCGCTGCTGCGCCCCAGGGCGCCGCACTGGCGAGCAGGAGACACACCAGCAGAAACAGACCCCCTCGGTGACACTTCATCAGATCCCTCCCTTCGCCCCCCTGTTATGGCGGGGCAGTGACCCCGTGGGGGGCAGTAATGCACCCCATCATGCCCTCCAAGGTACAGGGCGAACCTTATGCCAACCTTAAAGGGGGCCAGAAAAACGGGAGGGCACAGTTCATGTGGCGGGGCTTACCCGCTGGGGAGGGAAACCACGGCCCGCGTCCCGGTCGCGGGTGAAGAGGTGATCACGATGTCGCCGCCGTGCCGCCGCGCGATTTCGCGGGCGATGGCCAGGCCCAGCCCTGCCCCGCCCCGGGCCCGCGTGCGCGACGCGTCTGACCGGTAGAAGCGGTCGAAGAGATGCGGAAGGGCCTCAGGCGGGATAGCGCCTCCCTCGTCATGGATGCAGACGGCGCACCAGCCGTTGCCCTCGTCCGACAGCAAAATGTGCACCGTGCCGCCGGGCGGACCGTGGACGACGGCGTTCTCCACGAGATTGCCGAACAACTGGACGAGCTGCTCCTCGCTGCCGCGCACGAGCAGGGGCGGCGCAGCATTGAGGACCACCCGCGACCCCGCCTGCACCGCGGCGGCGCCGCCGTCGGCCGCCACGCGGGCCAGCACGGCGTCGAGCGGCACGTCGGCGGCGTCCGGCGCTCTGTCGCTCTCGTCCATCCGCGCCAGGACCAGCAACTGGCGCATCAGGCGCTCCATGCGGTCCAGGTCGCCGAGCGTCTCGTCGATGGCCTGGCGGTACGCGGCCGGATCGCGCTCGCGCGTCCGCGCGGCCTGGAGCGTGCTCTTCGCCAGCGCCAGCGGCGTCCGCAGCTCGTGCGAGGCGTCGGCCGTGAACTGCCGCTGCCGCTCGAGCACCTGGTTCAGGCGCCCAAGCATCTCCGAGACCGCGGCGATGAACGGCCTGAGCTCGCTCGGCGCCCGCACGTCCTCCAGCCGCTCGCGGCCGAGGTTCCGACCCGTGATGCCGCGCAGGCGGTCGGCCGTCCGCCGGATGGGCCGCAGGCCCCACAGCACGATGAGCGTTCCGAGGACCGTCCCGCCGATGACCGTGCACGCGCCCTCAATGAGCAGCAGTCTCAGGAACTCGTGCATCTCGTGCTCGACGTGGTGAAGGGAGGTCGGGGCCACCTTCGCGAGGGCCTCGTGCAGCTCCACGTAGGCCCCGATCGAGAGGATCGCCACCACGAGGGTGAGCACCGCGGCCACGAGCAGCGAGATCCGCCATTTCAGCGAGAGGGGGCTCACGCGGGCATGTCTCCCAGCACGTATCCCCGGCCGCGCACCGTGTGGATCAGGCGGTGACGCGGGCCGGAATCGAAACGCTTCCGCAGCGACGAGATATACACCTCGATAACATTTGAGAACTTCTCGGAATCGAAATCGTACAGGTGGTCGAGCAGGTCTTCCTTCGACACCACGTCGCCGGCCCGCACGGCCAGGTACTCCAGCAGCCGGTACTCCATCGCCCCCAGCAGCGTGGTCTTGCCCTTGAAGGTCACCGAGTGGGCCGCCGTGTTGATCCGCAGCGGGCCGACCGCGATCACCGGGTTCGGCTGGTTGTACGCGCGGCGGATGAGCGCCTTGCACCGGGCCACCAGCTCGCCCATGTCGAACGGCTTGGTCAGGTAGTCGTCGCCGCCGAGGTTGAGGCCGCGCTGGAGGTCCGCCGTGGTGTCGCGCGCCGTGAGGATGAGCACCGGCGTGCGGCGCCCCTCGGCCCGCAAGGTCTTCAGGATGTCCAGGCCGCCCACGAGCGGGAGCATGAGGTCCAGGATCACGAGGTCGTACGGGTTCGACCGCGCCATGTGCAGGCCGTCTTCGCCGTCGGTCGAGATGTCGACGGCGTAGGAGACCTCCTCGCGCAGCACCTGCGCCACGTTCCGGGCCAGCCTCGCCTCGTCTTCGATCACCAGCACCCGCACCGACCGCCTCCCGCCGCCCCGCCGCTGCGCCGGCATGATACCACCGAGCGGGGGCAGAGGGAACACCGCAAGTGGGTTCAGCGTTGTCATTCCGAGCGAGCGCAGCGAGTCGAGGAATCTCGCTGTGATGGTTGTTGCTGTTCTTCCTTATTGCGTTCCACAACAGCTTTGTACCACGGCCTTGCGTCCGTGGTTGCTCCCAAGCGCCCCGTTGGGGCTTACGTCACCTGCGCAGGGGCCTGCTCCTTGCCCGCGCCGCTCTTATCTCGCATCTGGCGCCACACGAGGAACAGGCTGACGCCCTGCACCACCAGCAAGGCAGTGACAAGCCAATCGGGGACATCTGCGGCCGTGTGGATCATCTGGCGAGCCAGATAATCCCCCAACAGGAAGCGGTCTTGCGCAAAGCGCCCTTCCCGATATTGCGCGAGGGCTTCCTTGTTGATCACACCGGCCTGCCACATTTCCTCCCATTCATCCATCATCACGAACTTCGCCAAGCCGGCGAAAAGGCCAAACGCGAAGATGGCCGTCGCCAAGAGCAACAGGCTCAGAATGTTGCACGCCAAGATCAGCTTTAGGCGGCTCTTGGATTGCATGGCACGGGCCCTTCACTCAGAGGGAACAGGACAGTCGCCCGCTGGCGCTCTCCGGCAACTCCTTCGTCTATCGCCGGTCCGTGACCTCGCCGGAGATCAGCAGGTTGTCGATCACCGCCCCGCGCACGGGGCCGAGGGTGAACGGGGGATTGTTGTTCGCGCGGCTGCGGTTGTCGCGGATCTGGAGACCGCGGCACATCTTCGCGCCGAGGGGCGAGGCCAGCTTCACGGCCAGCACCTCCTGGCCGTCGCAGGCGACCTTGAGGTCGAGGTCCTTCCATGTGATCACGAACCGGCGCCAGGCGGCATCGGCGGGGAGCTTGAGCGCGGCCTCGACCGGCTTCTCCTTTTCCTGCTGGAGGACGAGTTTCCCGCGGTCGATTCGCAGCGTCAGGGGCGCGACGGCGAGGATCGTGCCGTTCGCGGCGGCATCGCACTTGAGGTCCAGCGCAATCGTCCCCTGCCCAGCCGGAATGTTGTGCCGCACGTTGTACGAGACGGCCGCGTCGAGCGCGAGGCCCTTGCCGGCCTTCCCTTCGGCGGCGGCCTGTGGAATCTTCGCCTCGGTCGCGACGTTCGGCAGCGGGCAGCCGAGGGCGGCATCGGCCACGGCGTCCTTGTCGAACCGCGCGACGAACGTCGTGCCGCCGGTCAAGAGATCGTCCTGCACGAGACGCACGCACCGCCACATCCGCTTCGGCACGTCGACCGAGAGCACGTTGCCGGCCAGCTTGCACTCCTCGCCCGTCTCGGCGTCGAAGACCCGCACGGGCCTGGCGGCATCGAGGCCGAGGGCCTTGAGGTCCAGGGCCACCGCCGCCCGCTGGTCGGCCTTGGCAGCGTTCATGATCCAGAGGACCGCGTGCCCCGGCCTCACGTGGGCGCTGGCGAGCACGTCGGGTGTCCGCGATTCCACCCCCTGCCCCGGCTTCCAGTAGGGAAGGAACCGGATGTCGTCGCGCCACATGTGCAGCTCGCCGGTGAGCACGTTCCAGAACTCGATCTGCTCCGGCAGCGCGTCGTGCAGGAGCACCCAACCGACGAACTGCTCGATGAGCGGGTTGGAGAAGGCGGGGTTGAAGTGCCGGCCGGTCTGGCACATGATGAACGGGGCGGCGCCGAGGTTCCGCCCCATGCCGATGCTGCGGAGGCGCGACGCCGGCAGCGCCTCGATGTAATCGTTGTCGCCGCCCGCGGGCTCGACGTTCTCGCCCTCCATGCTGACGTCGGGCATCCAGGCGTAGACCGGCTGGCCGCTGGTGGTGTGGAGCCAGAGGTTCGGCGGCCGTTTGCCGTTGGCCTCGAAGACGTAGCGGAGCCGCTTGAACATGTCGCGGAGGCCCAGGTAGCTGTAGCCCGGCTGCACGCGCTCGTCGGGCGTCCGGTACGCATTCCCAACAAGATAATTCCATTCCTCGCCAAGATAGGTCTCGTCGAAGTACAGGCCCGACAGGCCCGACTTCCTGATCCACTGGTCCCAGTGCCAGAGCTGGAACGCGTTGGACCCTTCGGCCGTGCGGCAGACGTTGCCGTTCGAGAGGTCGCCGGGCACGGCGCCCCAGTCGGCGGCCACCTCGTTGAACCAGCGGCCCTTGGCGTCCATGTAGCGGCCGATGGAGTGGGCGATGTTGCCCACGCAGTTGACGACGCCGTTCGAGCCGTCGCCGCCGGCCAGCAGCATCCGCGACTTCTCGTAGTCCCACGGGAACGGGCTGGAGTAGTACGGCCAGAGGACCGCCCAGTCGGCGTCGCACCAGAAAACGGCGGCGCCCTTCGCGTTCGGGGCCCGGCCGACGGTCCAATTCCGCCAGCCCTTCGGCTGCGGCTTCTGCGGCGTGACGGTCCAGCCGTAGCGGATCACGGTCGGCTGGTCGACCGTGCCGGGGCGGGTGACGAAGTTCGCGCGGAAGACCACCTGGTCGCCCTGCCGGGCCATCTCGAGCGTCGCGGCGGCGGGGTCGAGAAGCCACCCCTTGTCGGTGTCGGCGAACCAGCAGAAGCCGCGGTCCGAGTCGGTGAAGAGGACGTACGGAACGAAGTTGCCAATCATGCTGCCGAGGGCGGTCTCGCGGCTGTCCCACCGCTCGGGCGTCCAGCCGTGATACGCGCTCCACCCGCCGGAGGTGGTCACGAAGCACGGGGCCTCGTCCTTCGGCATCGTCACCACCAGGGAGAGCCGGTCGAGCCGCGCGCCCTTCGCGCCCTTGAGCTCCATCGTGTTCATCACGAACCCGTCGAACTCCACGCGCGTGGCGACGCTCAGGGTGAGGCCCTCGAACTCCGCCCGGCCCGCCAGGTCGAGGCCCGCCTCGGTCTCGCGCTTCACCGCCGGCCTCTCCGCCCTGACCTCGATCTCCTTGCCATTGACGATGGCAATCATCTTCATGGACGATAGCTGCGGCGCGCCGCCGTTCGCGATCTTGTCGGCCAGGCCGAGGCCGCTCAGGCGGTAGGTCTTGTTCCACATCGCGGCCTCGCCGCTCCGCCACTTGACGGGCGTCCACGGCGGGATGACCTTGTCGCTCACGCCCACCGTGTTGGGCAGCCACTCGAACTGGTAGCCGAGCAGCTTGATCTTGGTGGTCGTGGCGGCGATCGGGTTGCCGGCGGCGTCGGTGAGGACCACCTCGAGGTCATACTCGGCCGGGGCCTTGGCCGCGGCGGCCGCAACAGGCTTGGCCTCGCGGATGGCAAGGAGCGGCAGCGCGGGCTTGCCCTCGGCGGCAAGCTTCTGGTTCTGCTCGGCGATCTTGCGGTTGGCCTCCTCGTTCCTCTTGTTCTCGGCGGCGATCTTCCTGGCCTCGACCTCGACGCCCTTCGAGGCGGCCCAGTCGGCCTCGGTCTCGACGGGAACGCCGACGCCGGCGAGGTCCATCGGGAACTCGCTGTAATCGAAGTAGAACGGGGCGAGCTTCCGCTCGGCCGCCACCCCGCCGCGCGCATCCTTGAGGCGGGCGGTGCCGCCGGCCACGTCGCCGCGCCGCTCCATGTACAGCCGGTCGGCCTTGACGATGAGCTTCTTCGAGAGCGGCGCGTAGAACGCGCTCAGGCCGAACGGCGTCTCGTATGGCGTTTTCCTGATCTGGCTCGGCGGCGTGCGCACCCAGCCGTGGATGGCGAACGGAAAGACCTGGTGATACAGCACGGCGCCGTCGGCGGTGCGGGCCGCCACCTCGCAGAACCCGCCGGGCACTTCCTTCTGGACCTTCTCGACCTCGACCTTCTGGAGCGGCAGCTTCAGCGTCGCGAGGTCGCCCGACAGGGTGAACGTCGTGCGCTGCCCGTCCGCCACGGCCACCTGCTTCTCGAGCACGAGGTCGCCCGGCGCGGCCGCCACGCCGGGGCCGAAACGCACGCTCACCGTCACGTCGCTCGCGCCCTTCGCCGGCCCGGTGACGGCCATGTCGAGGGCGGGCTTGCCGGTGCACACGCTCTCGGACGTGAGGAACTGGAAGACGGGGCTGGAGTCCTTGAAGCGGAGGCGCCCGTGGCGCGGGATGTCGGCGAACGCGCCGCCGGGGGCCCACGCGCGGAAACCGTAGCCGTCGCCCAGGTCGGCGCAGAAGAGGCCGCCCCAGATCGAGCCGTCCTTGATCGCGTCGAAGCCGAACGCCTTGATCTCGGCCCGCGCCTCGACGATCCAGCAGTCCGGCGCCTCGCTCGAGGCGATCGCCCACCGGCCCTGCCACGACATGGCCGTGTAGCCCACCGACGGGATCATCTTGGCGTCGAAGACCGCCGGGTACGGGTTGAAGAGCGTCTGGTAGGTGGCGGCGGGCGTGACGGGCGGCGTGAGCCAGATCTCGTTGGAGGGGTCGAAGACGATGGCCGCATCGTCGCTCTTGCGGGCGCGCCTGGCCAGGAGCGCCCCCTTGGGGCCGCGGTTGTTCTTGATGCACACATAGATGTACTTATCGTCGTACGTGATCCAGGCGGTGCTCTGGACGAGGCCGAGCGTGCCCTCGAAGGCGTGGACCCACGCCGTGCAGGCGGGGGCCCGGTCCCACTCGCCCGGCTCCATGCGGCCGTCGATCGTCGGCGGCGCGGCCGTCTTCGACACGACCATCTCCGGCAGCGGCAGAGTCGCCCTGGCCTCGGCCCGCGCCTGGCCGGCCAGGGCGGCCAGGGCGACCGCCGCGAGGACCACCGCCTGCAGCATCCGCTTGGCCATGCGACACCTCCTGACACACCCGTCCCACGCGGCGGCGTTGCCGCGGCCTGCGTTACTACCAGCACAACACCAGATACGCTCGTGCGCGGTGGGTCTCCTGACCCACCGCGCCGAAAATGCGTCCTGCCGGCGGATTGAGGCACGGTCG
>Ga0315273_10002611_pt1 | contig 21334 bp, 19 predicted proteins | sample YL17G02_0_MG_FD_205753 | JGI IMG/M metagenome (GOLD analysis project Ga0315273, IMG submission 205753) | Sediment microbial communities from Yellowstone Lake, YNP, Wyoming, USA - YL17G02_0 | ecosystem: Environmental > Aquatic > Freshwater > Lake > Sediment | place: USA: Wyoming | collected... | reverse complement strand
CGAATACATCCGCCGCACCCGCGAGACCGGCGGGATGCGCGTGTTCCACCAGGAGGTAGCGGCGAGGCGCACGCTGGCAGCGCTGCGCCAGAACCAGGTGGTGGGCATCCTGATGGACCAGAACGCCGGCGACGACGGTCTCTTCGTTGACTTCTTCGGGCACCCCGCGTCCACCGCGGCAGGACCTGCCGCGTTCGCGCTTCGCACTGACGCGGCGGCGCTGCCAACGTTCGGTTGGCGCAACCCCGATGACAGCCACACCCTGACCATTGGCGAACCGATCCCGCTGGTGCGCACCGGCGACCATCAGCAGGACCTGCTGGCCAACACCGCGCGCTTCACCGCGCTCATCGAGCAGGCGATCAGGGAACACCCCGAGCAGTGGTTCTGGCTTCACAAGCGCTGGAAGAGCCGGCCGCGCGATGAGGCCGCAGCGACGGACGCCGAGCAGGAGCGCGGCGCGTGACTCTCCCCGAGCGCGTCAACAGCTTGCTGATCGTGAAGCTGAGCTCGATCGGCGACGTGATCCAGTCTCTTCCCGTTGCCGCCGCGCTGCGCCGCCGCTTCCCGTCCGCGCACGTCGCCTGGGCCGTCAAGCCCGGTGCCGCGGACGCGGTGATCGGGAACCCCAATCTGAGCGAGACCCTGGTGCTCGGCGGGTGCCACGCGGACGGAGCTACGGTGCGCTCGATCCCGCCGTTGACCGCGCCGATCGCCCTCGCCCGGGCGATGAGATCACATGGCTTCGACGTCGCGGTTGACATGCAGGGGCTCCTGAAGAGCGCGCTCGTCGCCTACCTGAGCGGCGCGCCGGTGCGAGTGGGATTTGCGAATCGGCAAGAGGGTGCGTTCCTGCTGAACAACTGGGCGGTCGTGCCGGACCGGCGAGACGTGCATGCAGTCGAGTCTTACCTGGGCTTCGCCGACGCGTTCAACGCGCCCGCATACCCGCTGGATTTCACCATCGCCGCCAGCGAGGCCGACCGCGAGGCAGTTGACCGCCTCCTCGTGGGCATGAGTGACGTCGCGGCGCTGGTCCCCGGCGCGCGGTGGCTCTCCAAGCGCTGGCCGCCGGGGAGGTTCGGGGCGGTGGCCGATGCTCTGGCCGCCGAGTACGGGGTCACCAGCATCATCGTCGGCGCGCGGTCGGACGCGCCTCTGGCGGCGGAGATAGCGGCCTCAGCGAGCACGCCGGTCGCCGATCTGACCGGCAAGACCACGCTGAAGCAGCTTGCCGAGCTGTTCCGGCGATGCCGGGCCGTGGTCTCGAACGAGACCGGCCCGATGTACATCGCCTCGGCGGTGGGCGCGCCCACGGTCGCCATCTTCGGGCCGACCAACTCGAGCCGCCTGGGGCCGTATGGGGAGGGGCACGCGAAGGTTGCTTCCGGGCTGTCCTGCCGACCCTGCCGCCGCCGCAGTTGCCAACCGCTGAAGTGCATGGAGGCGGTTTCGATCGAGCAGGTGCTGGCCGCGGCGCGCGAGATCATCCGGCCGATCGGCCCTGGAGGTGGCGCGTGCCAGCCGGCCAGCGCGAATCCGGCCTGACCATCCTCCACGTTCTCTCGTGGCTGAACTACGGAGGGGTCGAGAGCTACGCGATCCGCCTGTCACGCGCGCTGCGCGATCGCGGCCACCGGGTGCTGATCGCCTCGAGCGGGGGCCAGCTCGTGCCTGAGGTGGAGTCGTCGGGGATCGAGCACTTCACGGTCGATTTCACCGGAGGGAAGACCTTGCCGGGCCTGCGCGCGCTGCGGCGGCTGCTGGAGCGGGAGCGCGTAGACCTGGTGAACGCGCACAACTGGCGGGCGGGCATGGTGTCATCGCTGGCATGCCGCCTCGCGGGCGTCCCCTACCTGCTGACGATCCACGGCACGCGCAGCGCCATGACTCGTCACACCGTGTTCTACTGGAGCGAGCGCGTCATCGTCGTGAGCGAGGCGAGCAGGCGCAACCTGGTAGAGGGATTCGGCCTGCCCGAGTCGCGTGTCGTGCTCAGCCGCATCGGCGTGGACTGCGAGAGGTTCCAGCCGAGGCCGCCCGATGCCGCTCTCGAAGCGGAGCTGGGGCTTTCGCGCGGCGCCCCGCGGGTGGTGCATGTCAGTCGCTTCAGCCAGGGCAAGGCGCCAGTGGCGTTCGCCCTGGTGGCGGCAATGGCGGCGCTGGATGCGGCGAATCCGGGCGTCGAGCTCATCCTGATCGGGCAAGGCCCTGAGGAGGGCGCGCTGGCCGCGGCCGCCGAGGCGATAAACGCCCGCCTGAGCCGGCGGGCGATCTCCTGGCTGGGCGGCAGGTCCGACATCCCACGGCTGCTCGGCCTGGGCTCCGTGGTGGTCGGCACGGCGAGCGTGGCGCTGGAGGCGATGGCGTCGGGGAAGCCGGTGATCGCCGCGGGCAAGGGCGGGTACATCGGGCCCGTCACGCCGTCGAGCCTGTCCCGCGCCGAGGCGACGTGCTTCGCCGACCACGAGGCGATGGACCCAACGACGGCAGAGCGGCTGTGCCAGGACATCTCGTCTCTGCTCGCAAATGGCGATACACAGAAGGAGCTAGGCCGGTTCGGGCGCGCGACCACCGAGTCGCGGTACAGCCTCCCCGTGGTGAGCGAGGAGGTCGAGGGCATCTACAGGCGCGCTCTCTGCAACCGCGGCGCGGTGAGGAACATCCTCATCTTCCACCTGAACCAGATCGGCGACCTGATGTTCACCCTGCCGGCGCTCAAGGCGTTGCGCGAGGCCTTTCCCGAGGCGAGGGTCACCAGCATATTGCGCCCCCACCTCACGGGGCTGGTGGCGCACACGGGCTACGTTGACGATGTGGTCCAGAGGCCGCCCGGGGGACCGTCGGGAGCGGCCGCACTTGGGCGTCGTCTGCGGCGCCTGCGGCCCGACCTGGCGGTGGTGTTCTCGCAGTCGGCGACGATGGCGCTGTGCGCGCGTCTCTCGGGCGCGGCGCACAGGATCGGGTATGTGGACTCCGACCTCTGCCGGCTGCTCAATCACCGGATACAGGAGCGCGGCATCCCGTGCCCGAGCAAGGTGCTGCACCTCGTGCGCGGACTGGGCATCGAGGCGGCGAAGACCGACTACGTCGGCCTGGCGCGATTGGCCCCCGAAGATGACGCGGCCGGAGAACGGCTGCTGGCGGAGCGGGGCCTCGAGGGCCCCGGGCCGCTCATCGCCCTGGCGCCGGGGGAGTCCACGGACACGCCCCACAAGTCGTGGAGCACCGCCGGGTTCAGGGACCTGGCATCGCAATTGCTTCGCCATCACCGAGCGCGGCTGATCGTCGTGGGGACCGAGAAGGACCGGATGCTGGGCTACCACATCCTCTCCCCGATCGGCATGGAGGGGGGCAACCTGGCGGGCCGCACCACTCCTGCCCGGCTCGCGGCCGTGCTCTCGCGCTGCCATCTGCTGATCGGCATAGACTCGGGGCCCATGCACGTCGCGGCGGCGATGGGCGTGCCTGTCGTCGGCCTCTTCGGTCCGACTGACCCGGGCCGGACCGGGCCGATGGGGGAGGGGCACGAGGTGATCTACCATCCGCAGCCCTGTGGGCCATGCATGACTCCCACCTGCTCCGACCGCCCCTGCATGTCGAGCATCGCGGTGGAGGAGGTGGTGTTGTCCGCCACGCGGGCGCTGGCACGCGCAGCTCTGGCCTCGGGCGGTTGACGGTGCCCTTCACCATACACATTGACTCCAACCGAACGTGGGGAGGCGGCCAGGAGCAGTCGCTCGGCCTGGCGCTGGCGCTGGCCGAGCGCGGCGAGAGGGTCCACTTCATCGCCCAGAGCGGCAGTGAGCTGGCGGCGCGCCTCAAACGGACCGGCCTGAGCTTCGATTCGATGCCCCTCCGCGGCATCGTCGGCGCAGCTCACTCGGTCTCGCTCCACCGGCTTTTCCGGCGAATGCGGCCGGAGGTACTCCACGTGCACGACTCGGCGGCTCAGACGCCGGCAATCCTGGCGGCGGCTCGCATGGGAGACGCGCGGCCGCGCATCGTGGTCACGCGGCGCACGGACTTGCCGATCCGCCGGCCGGCGCGCGCGGTCTGGGACGCCAGGTTTTGCGACCGCGTAATCTGCATCTCGGAGGCAGTCAGACGGCGGCTGCTCGATGTCGGCATACCGGCGGAGCGGACGGTCGTGATCCCGGACTTTGTGGACTGTCAGCGCTTCGACCCCGCGTTACTGCCATCGGAAGCGCGGGCCCGCCCGACCGTCGTCACGGTGGGACGGCTGTCACCCGAGAAGGGCCACGCGGCGCTGCTGCGCGCCATGACGATCATCGTGCGGTCATGCCCTGAGGCGCGGCTAGTAATCGCCGGCCAGGGAGGCCAGCGCTCCGCGCTCGAGCGACAGGTGGAGGCAATGGGCATCTCGCGAGCCGTGGAGTTCCTGGGCTTCATGCCCGACGTCCGGGACGTGCTTGCCGCAGCAGACGTGTTCGTCATGCCATCCATCTCGGAAGGTCTGGGGGTTGCTGCGCTGGAAGCCATGGCGATGGGCCGGCCGGTGGTGGCGAGCAATGTCGGCGGCCTGCCGGAGTCCGTGGCCGACGGCGAGACCGGGCTGATCGTCCCGGCCGGCGACGCCGGCGCGCTTGCGGAAGCGGTCGTCGGGCTGTTCGGCGACCTCGAGCGCGCCCGAGCCATGGGCAGGGCCGGGCGAGAGCGGGCGCTCGCCTACTTCGACCGCGGCCCGGTCGTGAATCGCATCCTGGCTCTCTACTACGAGGCGCTGTCCGAGACCTGATATGGCGTGCATCTCCGCCATCGTCACGACGCTGAACGAAGAGGCCCAGATCGGCGACTGCCTGGGCCGGCTGGCGTTCGCCGACGAGGTGATCGTGGTTGATTCGTTCAGCACCGACCGAACGACTGCGATCGCGAGCGCGCTCGGAGCGCGAGTGCTCCAGCATGCCTACCATTCCCCGGCGTCGCAGAAGAACTGGGCCGTGGAGCAGGCCTCGGGCGACTGGGTGATCATCGTGGATGCCGACGAGCTGGTCACGGAGGAACTGGCGGCGGAGATCAGGCAGGTGGCGTCGAGCCCGAACGCGCATGACGGCTACCGGATCAGGCGCCGCAACTTCTTCCTCGGCCACGAGATCCGGCACTCGGGGTGGCAGAACGACCGGGTGGTGCGGCTGTTCCGGCGCGGCCGCGGCAGTCACCCGAAGCGGCAGATTCACGAGCAGGTGGTGGTGGAGGGCTCTGTGGGCGACCTGAAGGGGACGCTGCTGCACTACTCGTACCGGTCGTTGGACGATTACTGGAGGAAGCTCCAACGTTACGCGGAGTGGAACGCGGCGGAGGCGCGCTGCCAGGGCGCGCGGGTGTCGCCGCTGTACATGATGGTCCACCCGCCGCTGCGCTTCTGGAAGGCATATCTTCTCCAGGGCGGATTCCGCGACGGCGTTCCGGGGCTCGTGGTCTGTCTGCTGACTGCCATCTACGCCGCGGCGAAGGACATCAGAATCTGGGAGCAGCAGGCGGCCGGCGACCGCGAACAGCGGCCGGCCCCCGCCGAGAGCGGGCCGTACGCGCGCGATCGGGGGGCGGAATGAGATGACGGCACGAGCCGCCGCGCTGTCCGTCATCATCGTGGACTGGAACGGGGGCGACCTGCTGCTTTCCTGCCTGCGGTCCCTGTGGGAGGCGATCGAGGGATTGTCGGCGGAGGTATGGCTGGTTGACAACGCGTCCAGCGATGGCTCGGCCGAGAGCGCGGCCCGGGAACTGCCGACCGTGCGCCTGATCAGGAACAGCGAGAACCTGGGCTTCGCGCGCGCCGCGAACCAGGCGCTGGCGGCCGCCTCCGGGGAGCTCCTGCTACTCCTCAACCCGGATGTGCGGATTGACCGGCCCACCTTAGCGCGCATGATGGCGACGATGGAAAGCGACAGGCGAATCGGGATCGCCGGCTGCCCCAGCGTCGATGACGACGGCCGTGTGGCGCCGGGCTACGAACTATCTTACCCCGGGAGACGGGCGCGCCCGGTGGGTTCGGCGAACGGCGGGGTGGAGCGCGACGTGGCATGGGTGTCGGGGGCCTGCCTGATGGCCCGCCGGGAGCTACTGGCTGCGATCGGGCCGCTGGACCCGGGCTTCTTCATGTACTACGAGGATGTTGACTGGTGCTACCGGGCGCGTGCCGCCGGGTGGCGTGTGGTCACCCGCCCGGATGTGCTGGTCGCACATAGGCTCGGCGGAAGCTCCGCGCAGGTCAGCTCGGCGGAGACAGAGAGGCGGGTCGTGGCCTCACGCATCCGCTTCTACCGGAAGCACCACTCCCCGGGGCGGGCGCAGCTTCTGGCCGCGCGGGTGGCCCTCTCTGCGGCGCCAAGCTTCGCCTGGCACCTGGTTCCGGCCCTCTTCAGCGGGGCGTTCCGGCAGGCGCTCCGGGCCGATTGCGCCCGAATCGGGGCGGCGGTGGCCGGCGCGCTGCACACTGCGAATGGCTCCGACACGGAATGAACAACACTCCCAATAGCAGCGGCGAGAAGACCGTCTCCCTTGCGCGCGCCGTGCAGCGCGTGGCGGCCTGGCGGCAGTCGGGGAAGACGGTCGCCTATACCAACGGGTGCTTCGACCTCATCCACGCGGGCCACGTGCGGACGCTGGAGCACGCGCGCGAGCTGGCAGATGCGCTCATAGTGGGCATCAACGGCGACGAGTCGGCGCGACAGCTCAAGGGCGCGGGCCGGCCCATCATGACCGAGCGCGAGCGCGCCGAACTGCTGGCCGCCTTCGCCTGCGTTGACCTGGTCGTGATCTTCCCCGAGATGAGCTCGCTGGCGACGATCCAGGCGCTGAAGCCCGACATCTGGGTGAAGGGCGGCGACTACGACCTGAGCACGGTCCACCAGGAAGAGCGCGCCTTCGTCGAGAGCTATGGGGGCCGAGTAGCGCTGGCCGGGCACGTCTCCGGCGTCTCAACCACGGAGATCATCGCCAGGATCAAGCGGCTCCCCGACGACTGAGCGGCTCACCAGTTGCCGAGATTCTGGAGCCCGGTCACGGCACTGTGGTAGGTGCGGAACTTCAGGAGTTCCTGGCCGGTGAAGCTGCTGAGCAGCATGCTCAAGTCGTCGCCCGTGTACCCCAGCATCAGGGTCCTGAGGAACACGTGGGCCACGATGATGCCGGCGGCGATGCCGAATATCGCCCCGACGAGCGGGTCGAGGACGTCGAGCGAGAGCAGGGTCGTGTCGTAGATCACCTTGGTGCCCAGGATGGTCAGCGCGGCGAACACCAGGAACACCACCGAGAACCAGAACGCGTGCGTGCCGTTAGGCGTGGCCAGCACAGGAGCGGCATCAACCAGCATGTCGGAGATCCACTCGGCCAGCTTGAGCGAGATGATCGCCCCCACGAGGTCGAAGAGAGAGCGGCCGAACCCTCGCTGGCTCTCGAGCCAGGCGACGCCCGCCACCAGCAACAGCGCCACAACATCGAACCATGTCATCCCCGGTCCTCCTCACCTACTCCCGGCCCGCAGCGCCGGGTGAGACGTCACCCAATCAGCCTCCCGCGCCGACCACCGCCGATGCGTACCCTACCACCCCGCTGCGATCACCGATAATATCACCTGATGTGTAGTAGCGGAGCAGTTTCGCGCTGGTCCGCCCGGTGGCGCGGCAAAAGGCGAGGGCGATGGCCACCGGAACGGGCCCGCAGGTCGAGATGTCGCCCTCCGCCACGGTCTGCAGAAGCCGCTCCGGGTCCACAGCCAGGATGGCGTCTATCACCATTCTGTCCAGCTTCTCGGCGACGTCCTGCGGCATCTGATGCGAGAGATCGGTGCTGGCGATCAAGACCACTCGCCGGCCCGCCGCCACTTCGGCTATGGCTTCCCCGATCGCCCTCGCGTCGGCCGCGATCCGCTCCGTCGGGTACATGGGATAGGATCGGACGCAGATCGGACAGATCCTCGGCGCTCGATCTCCGTAGACGAACTGAAGGAACGGCACCTGCACCTCGAGCGAATGCTCGAGCCGGTGCGGCCGGTCGTCCGCAACCACCAGGTCGCACTTGCTCAGGATCGCCTCACCCAGCGCCGCGTCCAGCTCCACCTCTCCCAGCGGGGTGCGCCAGGCGTCGGCAGTCGAGAGCGCGGCGCGGCGATCCGACGAGTAATGGCTGGGACCGAGTATCACGACGCTTTCCGGCATCCCGTCGGCCGCGAGCGCGGCGAAACCGTTGGCGGCGGCCGGGCCGGAGAATATGAAACCGGCGTGGGGGCTGACCAAGGCCGCGATGCGCCCCGGGCCGTCGGTCGCCACCTGCGGCAGCCTGCCGGGGCCAAGGGGATGGGTGAAGCATTCCCGCACAGAGGCCTTCAGCGCCTCGGGCCTTGCCTCGTAGAAACGCCCCGCGACCGCGGGGTCTCTCACGCGAGACATCGCGCTCTCCCTCCCACTCCATCAGCAACCGACAGGCGACTGCCCGGAGATCGCCTTCGGTTGACGCGTTCTCTACCTTCGTGCTAGGGTACCGATAATGCTCGCATACCAAAGCACCGGCGGCAGCTATGCTATGCCCGAACGCGGCGCAGTCTGTCTGCGCTTCGTCACCACTTCGTTCGGCCTCATGCCGTAGATGCTGCTGGCGAGCGGCCACGCGCCATGCGAATAGCGCTTTTCACCGAGTGCTACCATCCAATCGTGAACGGGGTCGTAGTATCGGTTTCAACCTTTGCCAGAGAGCTGGCGAAGCAGGGCCACGAGGTCCATATCTACGCACCGTCTTTTCCGGGTTACCGCGACTCGGAGAAGCACGTGCATCGCCTGCCCTCGATCTGCCTGCCCACTCGCCCCCGCTATCCGCTCGCCATTCCTTTCGGCAGCTGCCTGGTCTCCCGCACGCTCAACGCTCATCCGCCGGACATCGTGCACGCCCAGCACCCGTTCGTCACGGGGCGGGAGGCGCGACGCCTCGCACGGCGGCTGGATTGCCCCCTCATACTTACATACCATACTCTCATCCGCGCCTATGCGCACTACGTGCCTCTCCCCCGCCCGCTTGTCCAGGCACTCGCCGTCTGGGTCAGCCGGGAGTTCTCGAACTCAGTCGATACCGTCGTCGTTCCTACCCGGCCGGTGGCCGATCTGCTGCGCTCGTATGGCGTTCGGCGTCCCATCGAGGTCATCCCCACGGGCATCGCACTGGATCTCATAGACGGCCATCCGCGCCGGCCCGTTCGTGCGAGGTACGGAATACCAGACGAGGTCCCCCTGATCGCCTACAGCGGCCGAATCGCGAAGGAGAAGAGCCTGGATCTCCTGCTGCGGGCGCTCTCCCTGCTGTCGGGCAGCCTCAAGGACGCCCACCTGCTGCTGGTCGGCGGGGGGCCGTGGTACGAGCAGTGCAGACGGCTGGCCGAGTCCCTGGGCCTGGGCGAGCGGGTTCACTTCACCGGCTATCTGCCCCGGGAGCAGGTGTTCGACTGCGTGGGGGACGCCGACGTCTTCGCGTTCGCCTCTCTCACGGACACTCAAGGGGTGGCGGTGCTGGAGGCGATGGCGCTGTCGCGACCGCCGGTCGCGGTGCGGTCCGGCGCGGTGGCTGACGTGATCAGGGACGGCCTCGACGGCGTGCTTACAGACCCGACGGCAGAGGCGCTCGCGGAGGGGCTGGCGTCGGTGCTCGGCTCGGAAGATTTCCGCCGCACACTGGCAGGTCAGGCTCGCGCACGCGCCGAAGAGTTCTCCGCGGGCCGGATGGCAGAGAAGTTGGCCCGGCTGTACGCGCGGCTGATAGGCGGCTGAGCGATCTCTTAAGCGGCCCATACGGGCCGCTTATGCTACGTGGAGGCATACTCGATGTGCGGCATTGTAGGCTACCTCGGCAGTAGAGATACGGTCGAGGTGCTCCTGGAAGGACTGCGGCGGCTGGAGTACCGCGGGTACGATTCCGCGGGCATCGCCGTGCTGGTGAATGGCAAGATCGAGGTGGTGAGGGCGAAGGGGAAGCTCTCGGTCCTGTCGGGGATGCTGGAGAAGGAGAAGCCCAGGGGACGGCTGGGGATCGGCCACACCCGGTGGGCAACCCACGGGCCGCCGTCCATGCAGAACGCGCACCCTCACTCGGACTGCGCCGGCAACATCGCGGTAGTCCATAACGGCATCATCGAGAACTACCTGGAGCTCCGCGAACGGCTCGAGAGCGAAGGCCATACGCTCCGCTCGCAGACCGACACCGAAGTCTTGCCCCACCTGCTCGAGAAGTACTACGACGGCGACCTCGAGAAGGCGATGCGGCGGACGCTGCGCGACATACGCGGCTCCTACGCGGTAGTCGCCATCACGGACAAGGAGCCGGGACGGCTGATCGCCGCTCGCCAGTACAGCCCGCTGGTCGCCGGCCTGGGCGAGAACGGCGACGAGAACTTCGTGGCCTCGGACATACCGGCCATCCTGTCCTTCACCCGCAAGGCCTATCTCATCGACAACGGCGAGATGGTGATCCTCACCGAAAAGGGGATAGACGTCAAGACGATCGCGGGGAAATCCGTTGACAAGCCCGTCTTCCACGTGCAGTGGGATGCGAGGGCCGCGGAGAAGGGCGGCAACAAGCACTTCATGATCAAGGAGATATTCGAGCAGCCGACGGCGCTGCGCGAGACGATCGGGGACCGCATCGTGGGCCGGGATATGCGCCTCGACCTGGAGGGCCTGGGGCTCAGGGATTCCGGACTCCGGCGGGTCAAGAAGATCGCCATCATCGCCTGCGGCACCGCCTCCTACGCGGGAATGGCGGGCCAGTACGCGATCGAGCAACTGTGCGGCGTGCCGGTGGTCGTGGACGTGGCGTCGGAGCTCCAGCATCGCGAGTGCGTCTTCGACAAGGACACGCTCGGCATCGCCGTCAGCCAGTCGGGCGAGACGGCCGACACGCTTCAGGCGATCCGGATGGCTCGCCGGCGGGGGGCGAAGGTGCTCGCCATCACCAACGTGGTCAGCAGCTCGGTCGCGCGCGAGTCCGACGGCCTGCTCTACATCCACGCAGGGCCGGAGATCGGGGTTGCCTCGACGAAGGCGTACACCAGCCAGATTCTCGCGATGCTCCTGTTCTGCGTCCACCTCGGGCTGGTTCGGGGCGCGCTCAATCCGCAGCAGGCCCGGCGCTTGCTGCGCGAGATCAAGAAGCTCCCCGAGCAGGCAGAGGAGGTGCTCACCCACGCGAGCCACGTGAAGGCGCTGGCGGAGAAGTACGGCAGCGTGAAGCGTTACCTCTACCTGGGCCGCGGAGCAAACTACTCCTCGGCGATGGAGGGCGCGCTCAAGCTCAAGGAGATCGCTTATCTCGACGCGGAGGGCTATGCCGCCGGGGAGATGAAGCACGGGCCGCTGGCGCTCGTCACCAGCGACACGACCATCATGTCCACAGTCGTTCGCGGCAAGCATTACGAGAAGAGCATCGGCAACCTTCAGGAGATTCGCGCGCGGGGCGGCAAGGTGATCGCCATCGCCAACGAGGGCGATGAGGAGATCATCAAGTACGCCGATGACGCGATCCGGATCCCGAAGACGAACGAAGTGCTCTCGCCGGTGCTGGCGGGGATACCGCTGCAGCTCTACGCTTACTACGTCGCCGATCAGCTCGGCTGCGAGATCGACCAACCGCGCAACCTGGCGAAGAGCGTGACGGTAGAGTGACCGACTGACTGACGCGCTCGGCCCCTGAGACGTTCAGGGGCCGAGCGTCATCCATGACAGCGCAGGCGCGGAGGGTGCTATGGCAGCCGATCTGTCTGTGGAGGAGGCGAGGGCGGCGCGCCCTGCCCCTGCCGGGGGCACGGGCGGATCGCGGTGCGGGCCGTTCGCCCGGGCGGCCCTGCTCTGGCTGGTGTTCTCCAGCGGGGTGGCGGTGATGGGCCTGGAGATGTCCGCCTCCCGCTTGATCGCCCCGCATTTCGGCAACACCCTCTCGGTGTGGACCAGCCTCATCGGTCTCATCCTGATCTTCCTGACAGTCGGCTACTATCTCGGTGGCGTGCTCGCCGATCGCGCTCCGTCCCGCGCCGTGCTCGGGTCAATCGTTCTTGTCGCAGGCCTGCTCGCGCTCGGCCTGCCCCTGGCGAGCGGGCCGATACTGGGCGCGGCCGGCGCCCTCACCCCGAAGGCCGGCCTCCTGGCCGCCTCGCTCGCGGGCACGTTCGCGCTGTTCTCGCTCCCAACCGTCCTCCTCGGCTCGGTCTGCCCCTTCGCCCTCAAGCTGAGCATTGACGATCTGCATCGGACCGGGCGCGCCTCGGGCCGCATCTACGCCATCTCCGCGCTCGGGAGCGTGGTTGGCACTTTCCTCCCGGCGCTCGTCACCATCCCGAGGTTCGGCGTCCGGCACTCGATCATGGTGTTCGGGGCGCTCCTGATCGTGGCCGCGCTCCTGCTCCTGGCGCGGGCACGCTTCGTTCCCGTCGCGGGAGCGCTGGCGGTGCTTGCGATTCCCCTGCCTCCCCTGCTGCCCACGCGGGGAGCGATCCTCGAGAAGGAGTCTCCCTACAACTACTTGCGCGTCGTCCAGGCCGGGCCCACGCGCTTTCTGATCGCCAACTGGGATGCATTCTCGTGCTACACGCCCGGGGAGTTCCGGAATGGCGAGTATTACGATTATCTCTTGCTCGCTCCGCTGCTGCGCCCCGAGCCTCCCAGGGAGTGGCTGCACCGTGTCGTGATCGTGGGCCTGGGAGCGGGAACGGCCTCCAAGCAGATCACCGAGGCCTACGGTCCGATCGCGATAGACGGCGTGGAGATCGACCCCGCGATCGTGGCTCTCGCCCGCCGGTACTTCAGCATGGACGAAGCCAACCTGCGCGTGCACGTGACCGACGGCCGTGCGTTCCTCGCCACCGCCACCAAGCCGTATGATTGGGCGATCGTCGACGCCTACCAGAGCTCCGACATCCCGTTTCACCTGGTCACGCGGGAGTTCTTCGAGGAGCTCCGATCCCACATGAGCCCGAAGGGGGTGCTGGCGATCAACGTCGCCTGGTGGGAGCCCGACGACGACGAGCTGCTGGGGCTCCTCGCCTCGACCGTGAAGTCGGTGTTCCCCAGGGTCTATGCCGTGACCGGGATCTCTCGGCAGTCAGGTGCCGTCCTGCTCGCCGGCCCGGAGGACGCTGTGATCTCGAATCTCCTGCGGACAGCGCAGGAGACGGGGCATGCGGGCCTGCTGGAGATCGCCCAGCAGGTTCTCAGCAGCGCGCCTCCCACGCTCGCGCCGGCCCAGGCGGCTGGCGAGCCGCTGTCCGACGATCGGGCGCCCATCGAGGAGATCGCGGACCGGATGTACCGGCAGAGCCGGCGAGAGGCATACGAGCGCGAGCAGCTCGTCCTGGAGCGCTGACCCACCCCCAGCGCGCGGCCTTCGGCGCGCCGCGCCCCGATGCACCATCGTTGGACTCCCCGGCCCGCGCGAGGTATAACAGCCTCCGGCAGCGCCTCCCAGCGCCGCGGGCACGGGATCGGCCTGCGTCCGGCGCGCTGTCCTTGCCTCATACAGCACTCATCACAGCACCACGTCGGAGGAGCGTTTATGGCGGGGGGAAGGGACCTGAGGCCGCGAGCGCCGCGCTGGTTTGACTGGCTGATCTGTTCCTGTGGGCTGACGTCCGTCGCCTGCTTCGTATGGCGGGTCTTGCTGTGCGACGATGACACGTCCTATCTCGGCATCAGCCCGCAGACGCTCGTCCCTCGACTGGTCACAGTCGCGGTGCTGCCCCTGCTGCTTCTGGTGACCGTGCTCGAGAAGGCCGCCCGGCGGCTGGCGGAGTAACCGGCGCGACCGCATCCACGGTCCGCTGCGTCGCAGGCCACCCTGGCGACGGCGCCTAGGTGACCGGTGTCCCGCTCTCCTGCAGCAAGTCCCGCAGCTCGATGGCGTTGGTCGCCGCCTGGCCCTGGAAGCAGTTGTTCATGAAGACGTAGACCTTCTGCGCCTCCTGGGCGAGCGTCTGGATCTTCGGGATCCACTCCTGGAGCTCGTCCTTGCTGTAGAGATAGTCGTACCGCAGCTTGCTGTGCCCCGCCCACCACTGCCTGTAGTTGCGCCCGTGGAATCGCACGTAGCCGACCGGGGATGTCGCCATGACGATTGGCGGCATCAGGCTCTTGAACTGCGGCTCGTCAACCGCGCACCAGCCAATCTGGCGCTCGCGAAGGAACTCGAACACCTCGTCCTTCACCCATTCCCGATTCCGGAACTCGACCACGAGCGGGTAGTCGGCGAAGTGGCGGCAGAACTTCACGAGGTAGTCCCGGTTGCCCGGGGTGTTGTGAAAGGAGGTGGGGAACTGGGCGAGGATGCAGCCGAACTTCTCCGCCTCGATGAGTGGCTGAATGGAGTCGATGAACATGGCGAAGTCAGGCTCGTTCTCCGTCCCCGCCTCGTGAGTGAGAGAGCGGTAGGTCTTCACGGTGAACTCGAACTGATCCGGCACCTTGTTCGCCATGTGGAAGAACGTGGCGGGATGCAGGAGCTTGTAGTACGTCGAGTTGATCTCGAGGCAGTTGAAGCGTTGGGCGTAGTAGGACAGCCACTCCTTGTCCTTGAGACCGTCGGGGTAGAAGTGGCCTTTCCAGTCATCGAACTTGAACCCGGAGGTGCCGATGTAGATCATCGCTGCTCCTGACCGAGCTGGCTTCCGCTCCTGCTCACTTCTGGCACTTCGGGCACCAGTGCATGCCGCGCCCGCCGGTCATCTTCGCTCGCCGGATGGGCGTGCCGCAGACGCGGCAGGGCTCATCGGTGCGCTGGTACACCTGAAGTCGGTCCTGGAACCTGCCCGGCATGCCGTACACGTCTGTATAGGTCCCATCTGCGGCCGAGGAGCCGCCGGCGCTGATGGCCTCGCAGAGCACATCTCGCGTGGCCTGCCACAGCCTGTCACGCATGGGCCCGGTGACCTTGTTCGCCGGACGGCCCGGCCGGATGCCTGCGCGGAACAGGATCTCGTCGGCGTAGATCTTGCCGATGCCGGCCACGATATTCTGGTTCATCAGCAGCGGCTCGATGGCCGCGCTCCGGCGAGACAGCACTTGCTTCAGGTATGCCGGGGTGTACGCGTCCGAGAACGGCTCGGGGCCGTAGTCGCTGAACTCGGGCATGTGCTCGATATCGTGGCCGGGCCTCGCGGCGATTGACCCGAACTGCCGCTGGTCAACGAACCTGATCTGACGCCTGCCGCGGAGCGCCACCGTCGCCGCGGTGTGCTTGTCCAGGGGCTCACCCGGCGACGTCACCCTGAGAAGGCCGGTCATGCCGAGCCGGATGATCAGCACGGAGGGCGTCTTCGAGTTCAGGAAGAAGAGAACTGCCTTACCGCGGCGCCCCACTCGCGCGATGCGCCGTCCCGCGACCAGGCCCCGCAGCTCATCGACCGAGCGCTGCTCGCGCGCGGCCCGAGTTATATGCACCTCGACCCCCTGGACGAGCGCGCCGACGATCTCCTTCTCGAGTTGGCGGCGCATCGTCTCGGCCTCCGGCAGTTCCGGCACGGTTCCCTCCATCGCCGCAATTCGGCGGCATCACTGACCATCCTGCCTCGCCGGCTGCCGCGGATCAGGCCGCCGGGTGGTGCGGACTGGTGGCGGCGCGCCATCCAGCCTGCGGGCGCCGGGGCACTGGGGAAGGTCGCGGCAGGCACACGAAGATTCCCGCGCAACCCTCTTGACGGCGGGGTGAAAGGGAACTATACTACATTCCACATAAGCATAAGTATAAGCTTAAGCGGGGGCCGCCTTGCGCGAAGATGTCCTGAGCGAGCTCCATCCGATGGCGGATATACTGGCAAGCTGTCCCGGCATGACCAAGGAACATGTGTACTACCTTGAGCAGCGCGGTTACCTTCGGCCCATCAAACAACGCCACGGCAAGATCGAGCGCAATCTCTACACCAGCGAACAGGTCCAGCTTGTCAGAGCCATCTGGCGATACCGCCAGGAGGGCCTCCCTCCACGGGAGGCGCACCAGCGCGCCCTCCGCGAGCAATCTCGAGGCCAGTTGAGCATGTGGCCCGAATAACGCGGGGGGACGCGACATGAGAGCGCAGGCGCACAGGGCCGGACCGGGGCGCAACCGGTTCCTGGCTCGCCCGGTCAGCGTGGAGGCGGCCGGTCCGGCCAGCCCCCGTCTGGGGCTTGAGGAGGTAAGGTTCAGGGTCAGCGCTGATTCCGCCGAAGCGGCGGTAACGCTCGCCTTCGGCTCGCAGCGGTTCACGGGGCGAGCCGGCGGCGGGGGCAGCGACCGACCAACCTGGAAACTTGCAGCGGCGGCGACTGTCGCAGCTACGCAGCAGTATCTGCAGCACACCGTTACAGACCGACTGGCTCCCCACATTGCACTCGCTGACCTCGCAACGGCCACGACAGGATTAGGCGACGACGTTATCCACGCAACAGTCACACTCGTGAACGGCAGCCAGCAGACACAGTTGCTGGGCTCCGCCTTGGTGCGAAACGATTGGTGCAGCACCGCAGTCGCCGCCGCTCTTGATGCAACCAACCGGCAGCTCTCCCGGTTCGCCTTTCGCCTGGAGGCTGCGGACGAGGTAGTCCAGGAGTGTCCACCGCAGTCCACCGACCCGCCGCGCGCACAGGTGACGCCGCCGGAGGAGGTCCGACATGTGCCAGCGGCAACCCGGGTCCGAGAACCCGACCCGGGCGAGCACATGGGCCCCGAGTTGCCCATCGAGCCGAGCGCAGAGCCCGCAGTTGAGGCCGCTCCACCAACCCCTGAGCCCACGTTCGCCCGCGCAGCACCTGCAGGCGCCGACGCCGCGTTGGGGATCGAGATCGGCGCCACGTCGGTGCGGGCCGCGGCGGTTGATGCAGAGGGCAGGGTCCTCGCTGAGGAGCGCCGCCCAAGCCGCCCCACGGGGGAACCGGATCTCACGCTGGATATGGCGGTTGACGCCGCTCGCGCCACTATCGCCAGCCTGAACTCGTCGGCCGGCCGGTTGGGCGCCATCGGCGTCACCATGCCCGGACGCCTGCGGCCAGGCGACGGCGTCTGCGTCTCCTGCGGGGATTTCCCCGCGTGGCGCGACGTGCCGGTCTCCGAGATCCTCTTCGTGGCCCTCGACCTCCCGGTCGCGCTCATCGGCGCCACCCAGGCGGCCGCGCTGGCCGAGTGGCAGTTCGGGGCCGCCCAGGGGCTGTCGAACCTGCTGCTGGTGGCCATAGGCGTCGAGATCGATGTCGCCGTCATCAGCGATGGGCGCCCGCTCATGCTCGGCGACGCCGGCCCTGGCCAGGCTGGTCACATGGTGGTGGCGCCGGGCGGCCCGCGGTGCTCCTGCGGCGAGTCGGGCTGTTGGCAGGCGGTGGCAGGACGAGACGCGCTCGTCGCGCGAGTGGTCAGAGATATCGGCGGCGGCATACCGAGCGCGATCTCCGCGGTTGTCGAGAACCGGCTGGGCGCGATCACGCCCGCGCTTGTCTGCCAGATGGCCGCGATAGGGGACAATGTGGCGAAGAACGCGCTAGAGGAGACCGGGCGCTTCCTGGCGATTGGCGTGGGCAATCTGATCACGCTGTTCGACCCAGAGGCGGTGATCCTGGACAGCGCGCCGAGCCAGGTGGCTGCGGAGCTCCGGCGCGTGACCGCGATGGCACTGAAGACCAGCCGGCGCGCGCATGTGCTGTCGCGCTCTGCGCTGCTCTCCCCCACGCTGGGGGACGCGGCCCGGGTCCTCGGCGCGGCCGCGTGGGCTACCCGCACCCTCGCTCAGCCATCGCACGCCGCGGTCTGAGGGCCGCAACGGGCACACGGATGGGCCTGCTGTGGCGATCTCCGGAACGCGCCCTGGGCCGGCTTACTCGAAGACGAGGATCCTTCCATCCCCCGGCGGCAGGGTGAACGTCGTCCCCGCTTCGCCAGTGAAAGAGTCCTTTGCCGGCTTGTCCACGCTCACCTCGTATGGCTCCGTCGCATCCGGCAGGTTCATGACCACGAGCGCCCTGTCGTACCTGCGCCGCCAGACGTGTGCGTTGATGCGCTCGCCGGGGGCGACGGGCAGCCCGATCTTCACGTCGTACTCCGGGTACCAGTCGTGCCGGTGGCTGGTGCTATCGCTGAAGAGGTAGTAGAAGTCGCCGACGATGAGCGCGTAGCACATCGTCCAGTGCCGCGCCGCGGGGTCCCGTTTGATCTCTTTGCCCTTCTGCGCATCGGTGGGCCAGCCGGCGTGATCCCGGACTTCCTCGAAGCGCTCGATCAGGCTGATGCGGGGCGGGAGCAGCAGCTCCTCCGCGCGCTGCATCATGCGGATCCGGTCGTCCCACGTCTCCGTCGGCCGCCAGCGGCTTCGAGCCGGATGGCTCCACCCGGACTCGTACATGATCCCGTTGAGGTAGGGAGCGATCCAGTCGGAGTTGCCGATGTCGTAACCCACGTTTATGAAGATCAGGAACTTATCGCCCACCCTCTCGCGGATCGACCGGATGATCTTGATCCACGGCTCGGGCTCATCCCGCCAGTTATCGTAGAAGACGCCGTCTACGACGCCGCTCTCGTAGAGAGCGATGGTGCGCTTGACCACGCTCTCCTGATAGTCCTCTCTATTCCAGTCCACCCGGTAGGTACCCGGCCAGAACTGCTCGCGCTTCCCGTCGACTCGCAGCCACCAGGGATGATCCTCCGGAAGCTGATCCTCGCCGAACTCGTAGAAGCTCAGGTCGCCGATCAGCACCGCGTTGGGGTTGAGTTTCCTGACCTCCGCGGTCCGCTCACGGGCCGCCTTGATGGACTCGGGAGTGAAGCCGATGGCCAGCACCTCCGGCTGCCGGTCCCATTCCAGGCCGAACGCCCCGACGCTGGTCATGATCAGGTCATGCCTGGCCATGCTCGCCAGCGACCGGTCACGGCGCAGCGGCGCCCAGCACATCCCAATACGAGGGTACGGCGTATTTTCGATCCGTTCGCGCACTGTCTTCTCCCCTGTCGTTGTGGAGGAGGCGGCCGCCGTCGCCAGCCCGTCCAGGAGGTTCCGCTTCACCTCTTCCAGCTTCCTGACCGACAGCCAGCCTCGCAGCAGGTAGCCGCTTTCCCTCAGACTCTCGGGCGTGGGCGCGGACTCCGGGGTGACACCGTTCCTGGAGGCGCTCGGGTGCCCGTCGCCCTTCTCCATGAGCGTCCCGTCCCACGTCATTCCCGGCCTACGGGCCAGGATCTCGCCGTAGTAGTCTATGACCGGCAGCCGGCGCAGCTCGGCAATCCTCCAGAGCGCCTGGTTGTACTCCTCAGCCCGTTCCTGGTTGTCGATCAGCGGAGGGATGGTGCTCAGGATGGGGATCGTGCCGTTGTCGAGCAGCCTCTCAACGATCGTGTCCATATCCCGCCTATAGTCGAAGACGCTGCGGTTCTGCCAGGCATCGTTCGTCCCCAGCATGACGATCGCGACCTGGGGGTTGTAGGCGCGGATGATCTCGTCGAGCGGCGGCAGCCCCTTGAAGCCTCCAGCCAGGTACTGGTCCGCTCTCACCCCGCCGGCCGCGGTATAGCTGCCGCCCCGGCCGGTCTCGACGTGGGCCAACCACCATCCGTCCCGGTCGTTCCCGTCGCCGCAGTGGCTCCACGACAGGACCGCCTCGTCCTCGGCGGCCTTCCCCTTCCCCTGCCGCGCCCAGGCGGTGTATGGGCTGGCATAGGTGATGGAGTCCCCCAGGTGGAGGACAATGCCTGCCACGCCCGTGAACCGCCGGGCCACCTTGGCCATCTCAGGAGCGTAGTCCCAGCTCTCCCTGCGCCCCTGGGGTTGGGCGGCGCCCTTCGCCTTGCCGTCACCGGGGATCATCAGCACGAATAGGACTCCAACCGCGGCCGCTATCAGCCTAACCATCGCGTCTGCGCCTCCGTCACAGCGTCAGCGAAGCAGCTTCCACATGTACCGCTGGGCGAGGGCCACCTGTCTCTTCACCTCTTCGACGCCCTCCATCTCGTGATCCGGTCCCAGGCAGGGATGGCAGAACTCGTAGGTGAGGTAGCCCTGATAGCCGATGGCCCTCAACGCCTTCGCGAAGTCCGGGTAGTTGATGAGTCCTCGTCGGGCGAACCGGATCGGGCGCTGGACGGCCTCTCCGTTCACCTCGTCGAACTCCCCACCGTAGTGCGAGTGCATCTGGAATTCGCCTGTCGCGTGCACCGCTTCGGTGACGTACTCCGCGTCCTGCTGGGCGAGCAGAGGACAGTCGAGACACGCCTTGAGCGCCGGCGAGCCGACCTCTCGGATCATGTCCAGCACGTCTCTGTAGTCCCGCACCAATGGCTCGTGGTTCTGCAACACGAGGGTCACGCCCATCTCTCCGGCAGTGTCGGCCAGCTCCTTGAGACACTCCTTGCACCAGTTCCACTGCTCCAGGAAGGTGACATCCGGGCCCTGCGGCCAGTGTCGCCGGGTGATGTCGTAGGTGGCATTCCCCTCGCGCATGGTGATCCCGCGCCAGGCCGCGAACACTCTCAGCACCGGGGCTCCCAGATCGCGCGCCAGCTTGATCTGCTCTCGCGCGACCAGCAGCTCGTTCTCCCGCTGCTCGACGATCGGGCTGGCGAAGTTGCTGTAGCCGGCGACGGCGGGGATGCCCAACCCCAGCTTCGCAGTCTGCGCGCGCATCTTCTCCCGCGCCTTCGCGTCCAGGTCCATGGGGTTCGCGTGCGGCCTCTTCGCCCCGATCTCCACGCCATCGTATCCCAGGGCCTTCGCCAGCTCGAGGATCTCGGTCAGTGGCAGTCCAGGCCCATCATACCAGGCCCCTGAGAAGCTCACCGTGTACAGGCCGACCTTCATCGCCATCCTCCTGAGCCATCGGATCGCGCGCGACGGTATCTGCTTCCCGACCCCCGGAGCGCTTCCTGCATGCGCACGCGCTCGGACTTGCCGCGAGCGCGGAAGGGGAGGACGGAACGGCCCGGCTTCCGCTAGTTCGCCACGGTGACCGGGACCGACACCTCCAGGCCCGTGCTGCCCGTGCGATCGAACCCGACGATCTTGAGGGTGTGCGCGCCGTTCTCGACCCGCTCGGTATTCAGGGAGTACTCGAACGGCGGGCCGCTCGCACGGCGAAGGATCTTCCCGTCGAGCGAGAACTCGACAAAGATCACGTTCCCGGCGCTGGTGGCGCGCAGGTCCACGCGGCCGCTGATGGTGTCGCCCGGCCGCGGCGAGAGCAGCGAGAGCGAGTTGTAGATGTCGAGCACCTGGTCGCCGGGGGGCCGGAAGGTGGAATCCGCGGTGAGGATGACTTCGGCGTATCGCGGCGCGGCATCGGCAGGGCCGCGCGGGTTGGTCTCGGCAACGACGCGCACCAGTTGCCTGCCCGAGTCC
>Ga0315273_10002609_pt1 | contig 21345 bp, 14 predicted proteins | sample YL17G02_0_MG_FD_205753 | JGI IMG/M metagenome (GOLD analysis project Ga0315273, IMG submission 205753) | Sediment microbial communities from Yellowstone Lake, YNP, Wyoming, USA - YL17G02_0 | ecosystem: Environmental > Aquatic > Freshwater > Lake > Sediment | place: USA: Wyoming | collected... | reverse complement strand
GCCCCTTGCCCGCCTGGGTTCGAACCCCGCACCGCGTGGCGACTTGGGTGGCAGCCAAAATCATCTTGGACCACGCAAGACGTATCCTGGGCATGAGGCGTAAGATACTTGCCCATGCATAATGTTGGGTGCCGGGGGCTTCCCGTTGCGGGTCGATGGCCGTTATCGGTAAGGCCCGTGCATCGCACGGGGATGAGTGCAGAAACCCGGTATGGCGGGCCGTGCCCGACCTGCCCGGTCATTGCGTATCCTCCACAGGTTCGTTGTCGTCTTCAGTTGCATTATAAACAGCCTCAATGAACTCGGAATCCTCGTCTGACATGGCCAAGCTCTGACGGTATTCCAGCGCCTCTGGGTCCGCGACGTATTCCACTACCCCCTCGCGGTTTTGTTCCACGAGCTTACGGACCATTTCGACATCAGTTTTAAAGAATTCCTTGCGGGGGTTGGCCTTGTTCAATCGCACCTTGTGGAGCGCACGATGTAAGGCGTTCTCGAGGGAGGGAGCATCACCAGAGGAAATCATCATATGCACATCGAACGGGAAAGGAACGGAGGCATCACCAAGCTCTTGAACACGTTCTTGGGGTTCCAACCGCCGTGTCATTCCGATCTTAAACACTCCATCGCCAAACGATCCAATGTTGGAGATGACGTATATGAAACCTGCCTTGGTCAACTGGGCTTGTGATACGGTTCGCTGCACATTCGCTTCGGCCTCTGCCAGCTTGGCTTTCAAGCGATCGACCTCCTCGCTGTGTTTGTCCTGGGCCTCTGCCAATGCCTTGTCCAAAGCGGCCTGAATGGCAGCCCGTTCTCGGTCCAATCGCTCCAATTCCTGCTGTATCTCCCGCTCGCGCTTCTGCTCTTCTCGGATCTGCGCCTTGATACGGGCTTGTTCTTCGCGCTCGAATGCGGCTCGCACGACTCTCTCGTATTCTGCCTTTAGGTCCCCAAGGTATCCCGCCTCTGCCTCGGGTGGGATAACGTAACCTATTCCCCGGCACCGCTCGATGACGTCCAACAGGCGCTGTTTGCATGCAGCGTAGTTGTTGGGGGTCAAGGAATTACCGAGCCATTTGATATTGTCCTTCAAGTACCTTCTTCCGAGTTCCATGGCCCTCGAATCGAGCGTCACCTGGTTCTGTCGCTGTAAGTCGCGGTCCATTTGTAGTTTCCGCAGATTTACGTCGATGTTCTTAAGGTCACGTTTGAGGATGACGTTCTCCTCCTGCAGCTCTTCATAAGAAATAATCCTGGTCTTGAGTGCCACCTGCCGGTCTTTCAGTTCCGTCTGTTGCTGCTCCAACTCTTGCCGTTTCTCCTTCAGTGCCTGAATGGCTTCCCGGATCGTCTGCTCCTGCGCGTCCTGCTTGCTCTTCTGCTTCTTGACACGTCTGTGGCTTTCCTGAAGGAGCAGGAAAACGCAAAACCCTCCGCCAACCAGGCCTAACACGAACAGATATGCATAAAGCATGAATTACTCCTTCGCACCGGCCTTGGGCCGTTTTGAAAGGATTACGAACAGGACGGTATTCTTACACTCGGGGCAGACGGTCTTATCCAAGCACATGGCCTTGGGGACCTCAGCGATAATCCCGCAGGCGGGGCACTTGGCCGGGATCACCTCATCCATTCTTGTGGCCAGCGCCAGTCGGTATGTTCCACCCTCCGGTTCGCGCCGGAGCAGTGCCATCTTCTCCCAGCCCTCCACTATGGCTCGCCACTGTTCTGGCTCGCCCCCGATCACTCGACGAAGTTCGTCCTGCCTAAAACCAGGATTGTGCTCCAGATGGTCCCACAGACAGTGAGCGTCCCGCATGAGTGCCCTGGCGGCGGATAGCTTATCGCCAAGGCTCTCTGAGGTGTTATTCTCTATTCGTCGGCAGTCTTTCAGCAGTTCTTCAAGCGTATTGAGGCTTATGTAGTCGAGCAAGAGAGGAGCATACTTCAGCGCCAAATCGATCGTGGGTATGCTGCCGAACTCCTTGTTCTCGTATCGGCGTTCGTACTGCATCATTCCGTCGATGTACTTCCAAGACGCCTTCGCCTTCTCGATAACCGTACAATAGAAACCCGCTCGATCCGCAGCCTGCGCTTCGGACAGAAGCGATTGATACCGGTGCTGATGATCCTCCATCTCGGCCTTTGTCATCGCCATCAATCACCCCATTCTTTCCCACATAACTCCCGCCAAGTCTCCTCAGCGCCCTGGCCCATCGCCATTGGTGTTCGCCGATTACCCCAGGCTACCGATGGCAACCACATGCCATCGTCGCGCGGCATTATCCCGGCGGAGAATGTAATTCCTCCCCAGGCATCCCCAGGACACTTGCGATACGGTCGAAGTCGTCGAGGCTGTAGTATTCGATGACGATTCGGCCTGAGTGTTTTGCCCTGCCGGGGCGGACGGTCACACGGGAGCCGACGGCCTGGCTGAGGCGCTGTTCGAGGTCGGCGAGGTACGGGGCCTTGGAGTGTGGCGTGCCCGAGCCGGCCGGGGGGGCGGCGGTGGCGTCAGCCAGCAGCGATTCCAGTTGGCGGACGCTCAGGCAGCCGTTGACGACCTTCCGCGCGAGGCGAAGCTGCCGCGTGGGGTCGGCCAGCCCCGCAAGGAGCTTGGCATGGCCGAAGGTCAGCGAGCCGTTCGTCAGCATCCCCTGTATCTCGTCGCATAAGTCTAGTATTCGCAGGTAGTTAGCAACATTAGCCCGCGGCTGGCCCAGTCGCGCCGCCGCCTCGGCTTGGGTAAGGTTGAACCGATCCATAAAGTCTCGATAGGCCTGTGCGCGCTCGAGGGGATTCAGGTCCGCTCGCTGGATGTTTTCGATAAGCGCCCACTCCAGCATTTGCTGCGTGGTTGCCTGGCGCGTGATGCAAGGGACTGCCGTGAGACCCACTTGCCGGGCGGCACGAAGGCGGCGCTCGCCGGCGATCAGGACAAAAGGCCGCTCGCTGCCTTCCTGGCCCTTGGCCACAATCAGCGGCTGAAGGACCCCCTGGAGGCGGATGCTCTCGGCGAGTTCCGCCAAGTCTTCGGGATCGAATTGCCGCCGCGGCTGAAACGGATTCGGCGCGATCTGGTCCAGGGGGATTTCCTGCGGTTGCCCGTGCGAGGCGGATTGCACCGGTGGAAGGCCGGTGACGTGCTGATAGGTGCGGTCGTCGGCAGCAGAGAGTTCCGCGGAGTTGACGATCAGACTCGAGAGGCCCCTGCCCAGACGCGGGCGGGATTGGACGTGTTTGGCCTGGTTTTCCATGTTGGGCTTCCTTTCCCTGCTGAAATGCCGTCCGTGCGTGTTCCACGTGGAACATTCCATGCACAGGCTGACAAGCACATATGGTAATGCCCGGTGCGGGACTGGCAAGAGAATTTCGCGGGAATTGGCGCGATTGCCCCGGCCAGGGCAGTTTAACTTTGGATGTTTACACCTGGCTGACGGGGCTTTGTCCCGCCAGCCTAACATGTGCTTGAATGCGCGGCGGGACGGAGCGCCGCCGCGCTATCACCCAAACTTCACTTGCCCCGGCCAAGATGTTCCACGTGGAACATCTTACCGCTGACGGTCCACCCACCGGGCCAGCACCAGCAAGGCCCAGAGCCTGTGGCCGTGATCCGCCCTGCCGGACAGGTGCTCCGCGATCAGTCCGGCAAGGGCATCCTTTCGCAGGATGCCCCCATTGGCGAGCGATCCTTCCAGGAGGGTCTCCCGCAACATCCCGGAGAGGTCTTCCCGCAGCCACCGGCCTAGAGGGATGCCGAAACCGCGCTTGGGCGCCTCCAGAACCTCTCGCGGCAGCATGTCCCGAAACGCCGCACACAGTATTGCCTTGCCTCGTCGTCCCCTGATCTTCCCCGCCGTCGGCAACGCCAGCCCCAGTTCCACCGCCTTGTGGTCCAGCATCGGCGCGCGAAGTTCCAGCCCGCACGCCATGGACACGGTGTCGGACTTGACCAGTAGGTCATCTGGCAAGTAGGTGGCCAGGTCGTGCAGTTGCGCCCGAGCCGCCTCGTCGGCTGCCTCCGTCTCCTCATACAAGTCCTCAAACCATGCCTCGGGACCATCCAGGTTTGCCTGGACCTGAAATTCCGGGGCCAGCAGACCCGACAGCCGTTGGGCGTCAAACAGGGAACGATACATAAAGTATTGCCGAGCAAAAGGATACGGCAACGCGCCAGCGAATCTGGCAAGCCTGCGCGGGGCGTTTTTCTCATCGTGCGGGGCAACGCTGCCGGCAACAGCCCCGGCTAGTCGGACTACCCAGTAGGTTATCGGACCCATTCTCTCGGCCAGGTGAAGCGCCCGATAGCGGTCGTATCCGGCGAATGCCTCGTCCCCGCCGTCGCCAACCAAGGCGACCTTCACATGTTCGCGCGCGGCACGACAGACCAACCATGTGGGCAAGGCGCTGGAGTCGGCGAAAGGCTCGTCGAAAAGGTCCATCGCCTGGGCGATCATCTGCGGGGAGATGGGTTCCACCAGGAGTTCGGCATGGTCCGTGCCGCAGTGTTCGGCCACCAGTTTGGCCCGGCGGCGCTCGTCGTAGGAGGCGTCCGCAAACCCGGCTGTGAAAGTGCGAACGCCCCCGGCGGTACCGGCGGCACGGGCCATCACCGCGGTAACGATCGACGAGTCGAGCCCGCCGCTAAGCAGCACGCCCACTGGCACGTCCGAGACCAGCCGAGACGTCACGGCGTTTGTTACGGTATCGCGCGCGGCGGCAAGCTGATCTGCGGGATGGGTGGGCAAGGATACGGTTTGCGGCGCCCAGTAACGCTGCGCCTGGCCGAGGTCCCCATCGACCACCAGGAAACTCGCCGGGGGCAGTTTACGAAGGGCACGGAAGGCACTGCGGGGCGATGGAATGTAACCGACTGTCAGGTAATATGTTAAAGCCTCAACGTCATGCTCGTGACTGACCATCGGATGCGATACCAGGGCCTTTGCCTCCGAGCCAAAGACAACCCTGTCGCCCAGGGGCGCATACCAGAGAGGCTTCTCGCCGAACCGATCCCGCGCCAGGAGCAGGGCGTCCCGCCCGGCATCATAGATTGCCAGGGCGAACATGCCGTCCAGGCGGTCCAGCATCGCCGGACCGTGGTGCCCGTAGAGGTGCAACAGCACCTCGGTATCGCCGGCAGTGCGGAACAACGCCCCTTGGGAGGCCAGTTCCGCCCGGAGTTGGCGGTAGTTATAGATCACCCCGTTGAATGCGACGGTCACCAGACCATTACATCCGGTCATCGGCTGGTGCGAGCCGGCGGGGTCGATGACGGACAGGCGGTGGAACGCCATGGCGCAGCGGCCGTCGTTGGAGAGAAACTCTCCCTGCTCGTCGGGTCCGCGATGAGCCACGCGGGCGGCCATTGCGCGGGCAACGTCGAGGTTGGCCCGGCCCGGTTTGAGGAGGAACTCTCCGGCAAAACCGCACATGCCCGCGATTGTACCCGTGCGGGGCGACGCAGTGTTGTCATTACCTGTGCGGAAGTTTCACGGGTCCTATTGGTGCCATCGGCTAGAGCGACCGGCGTACACGCACCCTCCACCCGTCGAGAGGCGTTGGGTTGCTCCTCGGCCCGGCCCGTTGGCAAGTGAACCATCTTTCGACCTGGCTGCCTGGTGGATATAATCACCGGATTGGGTGATCCCATGCGCGACATCAAACTCCAAGTGGCGCTGGACTTTGTCGAGCTTCCGCGCGCGCTGGCCGTGGCGCAGGCGGCGGTGGCGGGGGGGGCGGATTATCTGGAGGCCGGCACGCCGCTGATTAAGAGCGAGGGCCTGGAGGCCGTGCGGCGGCTCCGGGCGGCGTTTCCCGACAAGATCATCATCGCCGACACCAAGACCGCCGACGCCGGGCGGATCGAGGCTGAATGCGCTGCCAAGGCCGGGGCCAACGTGATGACCGTGCTCGGCACGGCCTCCGAAACGACGATCCGTGAGTGTTGCGAGGCCGGACGTCATTACGGACTCACTGTGGCGGTGGATCTGCTCGGCGCGTCCGACCCCATTGCCCTGGCCAAGCGGGCTAGGGAACTGGGGGCCGCGCGGCTTGAGGTGCATTGCCCCATTGATTTGCAGATGCATGGCGCCGACCCGCTGGCACTCCTGCGACAGCTTCGGGCGGCGACTGACCTCGTGCTGGCTGTCGCCGGCGGGATTAACAGCGAGACGGCCGCCGCCGCGGTCGCCGTGGGGGCGGACGTGATCGTCGTCGGAGGGGCCATCACCAAGGCGATTGATCCGCAGGCCGCTACAGCCGATATCCGCAAGGCCATCGATACCGGCCAGGCCGTCGCAACGGAACTGTTCAAGCGGACCGGCGGGGCAGACATCCGGCGCATCCTCCGGCAAGTCCGCACGAGCAACGTCTCCGACGGCAGTCACCGCATCGCCTGCTTGGAGGGCATCCGCCCGATCGTGCCTGGATCGTTCGCCTGCGGGACTGCTGTGACGGTCCGCACCATGCCCGGCGACTGGTCCAAACCCGTTCAGGCCATCGACGTGGCCGGCGAGGGCGACATCATCGTCATCGACGCCGGCGGAGTCGCCCCGGCCGTCTGGGGAGAGCTGGCCACCGAGAGCGCCAAGAACAAAAAGCTCGCCGGCCTGGTCGTCCACGGCGCGGTCCGCGATACAGCCGAGATTCGCAAATTGGAGTTCCCCGTCTGGGCCAGGCTGATTACCTCGCACGCCGGAGACCCGCGCGGATTGGGGCAGATCAACGTGCCCATCGAGATAACCGGCCAGCGGATCTGCCCGGGAGACTGGATCGTTGCAGACGATGACGGCGTGATGGTGCTGCCCAAAGATCGAGCCGTCGAGATGGCCAACCGGGCCTCCGACGTGCTGGAAACCGAAAACCGCTACCGCGCCGAGATCCGCGATAACAAGTCCACGCTGGCCAAGGTGCTGAACCTGGCGCGGTGGGACCAGAAGGGCGGCGGGCCAAGCATCGGATGACGGACAAGGGCCGATCTGGCAAGAAGAACCGAACGGTGAGGAATTGACGGAACGATATGTCGGATAAGGACACGGTACGAGTCGCCGGGCAGGAACTGCTCGATCGGATCGCCGAGGTGATGCGGCGAGCGGATTGGGCCGGCTTCCTGGAACTGGCGGACATGCTGCCCCGAGCGCGGCGGACGTTCGTCACCGGCGCCGGCCGAAGCGGCCTGGTCGCGCGGAGTTTCGGCATGCGCCTGATGCACGCGGGGCTGCCGGCCTTCGTCCCTGGTGAAACGATCACCCCGGCCGCCGGAGCGGGCGACCTGCTGGTAGCCATCAGTTGCACCGGGCAGACCGGCATCACCGACTACATCGCCCGCCGTGCGAGGCAACTGGGGGCCAAGGTCGTCGTCCTGACGGCCGAGCCGCAATCTCCCCTGGCCGCCGAGGCCGACAAGGTTGTGGTCATCCCGGCGGCGGACCCCGACATCGTGTTGCGGGCAGCCGTCTTCGAGCACGCCGCCAGCCTCTGTCTGGATGCGGTCTTCAACGTCCTGTCCGAGCGGCTGAAATTGGACATGGCCGCCTTCCGCCAGCGCCACGCCAACCTGGAGTGAACCGGCAGGCCCGTTCGACCAAGGTCAATGTTGTCCTTCCGGCGCGCCCACGGGGATCAGGTACAGCGGGGCCTGGTCGGCTGGGAGGGACAGCGCCTTGGCAACGGCTTGGTCGTTGAACGCCCCCACCGGCACCGCGCCAAGGCCCAGCGCGACAGCCTGGAGAAGGATGTTCTGCCCGCAGTGGCCGGCTTCCATGTGGACGTAGCGAATCGCGCGGTCTTGGTACTTTTTCTCCGTCCGCTGGAAGACGGCGGCGATGACGAAGGTCGCCGGCGCCTGGCCGACGCAGGTCTGGTGCATCGCGGCCTGCTGGAGCGCCGCCCGCAGGTCGCCGTCACGATACCGCTGCAACACATGCCCGGAGGGTTGGTAATGGTCCACGCCGTCAGCCGTCACGACGTACAGCTCCAGCGGGTAGGTCGCACCGGCCGAGGGACAGGTCCGCAGGCCCCGCCCCGGATCGGTGATGCCCTGAGCAGCCCAACAGAGCTGACTGATCTGCTCGCCCGAGAGGGCGTCGCCCTTGAACCGCCGCACCGACCGGCGCGCGGCGAGCACCTCCTCCAGCGATCTTGGCCCCTTCAACACCGGTTGCCGTAGCGGCCGAGGGCCTGGATCGCCGGCCGCGAACAGGCAGGCCGCCAAGACTGACACAACCGCGGCGGCGGAAACGAGAATGGTCATCAGGCGAATACACATGGTCATGGCACACCTCCTTGGGGATCAATTTGTGACGACACGGATGTGCGGATGGGTCAAAGGACCGGGCGATTCCCGGCCCTGCGACCGAGCGACGATTTGAATGCTCCACCGGGGCCTGCGCACCGGGTGAGTCTACTCGCTCCTGTCGAACATTTCCTGAGCGGCGGAGGCGATGTCCTCGGCTGAGAGGTTCACCTGCTTGAGGATCTCTTCGGGCGTCTTGGCGCTCTTGGGCACGCTCTTAACGTAGAGGCTGTGGACTGTCACACCCAGGTCGCTGGCAGCGGCAGCGGCGGTGATCTCGTCGGCGAAGCCGCCCAGGTAGTTGTCCTCCACCACCAAGATCTGCCCGCGGCAATCGTCGCCGATGCGAAGGATCTCGTCGGTGGCAAGAGGCATCGAGTAGGCATCGATCAGGCTGGCCGAGAGGCCCGCCTGCTCCTCCAGCAGTGATATGGCCTTGCGGGCCACGTGGACCATATATCCGCTGGCGACGATGACCAGGTCTTGACCGTCGACGAGGTGCTTAAAGCCGCCCAGGGCAAATTCCTCGTTCTCGTCGTAGAGGAAGTCCACGTCAGGCCGGTGGGTCCGCATGTAGCAGACCCCGTCGGTGTTGGCCATCAGTTCCGTCAGCTTGAAGGCGCTGACGGCATCGGAGGGGCAGAACACGCGAATGGCCGGAGCGCCGTCCACACGGGCGGAGTGCGCGAAGCTTCGCATGAACGCCAGGTCCGGCAGGCCCATTTGGCTAGGTCCGTCGGCCGCCAGGGACACGCCCGCGTGCGAACCGCAAAGCTTGATGTTGGCGTTGGTGATGACGGCCATCTCCAACTGATCGTAGCCGCGGACGAGGAACTTGGCGAAGCTGGAGACAAAAGGAATTCTCCCGCCGGCCGCCAGCCCCACCGCCATCGAGATCATGTTCTGCTCGGCGATACGGGCCTCGAAGTATCGCTCGGGATACTTCTTGGCGAACATGTCGGCAAACGTCGAATTCTTTACGTCCCCGTCGGAGGCGACAATCCGCGAATCGACGCCCAGCGCCGCCAGGGCCACGCCATAGGCGCGACGGGTGGCGAGCTTCTTGTCATTCAGCGCCTTTTCCTGCCCCAAGACCCTCATCGCCTCCGAGAAGCTGCCCGCCGAGAGCTTCATCCCGCCGGGGCGGTTGACCGGCTGGGGCGCGGCGATCTGAATGGCCGGGGTGTCCTGGGCATCGGCGACGCCCAGTTCGGTGGCCTTGGCGTCCAGATCGGCCAGTGCGGCGGGTACCTGCTCCGCCGTCAGCGGTTTGCCGTGATAGGTGTGCTTCTGAAGCTCCGCCACGCCCCAACCCTTGACCGTCTTGGCGATAATCGCCAGGGGCTTGTCACCCACCGACGCCGTCAGCGCGGCGAAGATTTCGTCCCAGTTGTGCCCGTCGATGACCTTGACGTCAAAACCGAAGGCGGCGAGTTTCCCCGCCAGCACATCGGCGGATTGCTGGCGCGAGACATAGTCGCTCTGCGCCTGGCCGTTGCAGTTGAAGATCGCCCTCACGGCAGTGAGCTTGTGATCGACGATGAAGTCCAGGGCCTCCCAGACTTGCCCTTCGCGACTCTCACCGTCGCCGCAGATACAGAAGAACCGCCGGTCGGCCCCATCCAGCCGCGCGGCGGCAGCCAGGCCCGCGGCGACTGAGAGGCCCTGGCCCAGCGATCCGGTGGCGGCGTCGAAGAAGGGGAACCCCACAGCCGGATTGGGGTGCCCGTCCAGCACGCTGTCGCCCGTCCGCAGCGTCAGGGCGTCGTCAAACTTCAACGCCCATTTCCGCCGAGCGCTACCGACCACGCCGCCCAGGTCGCAGTAGGCCGCGTAGACCACCGGAACAGCGTGGCCTTCCGAAAGCAGCAGCCGGTCGGCGCCGGTGTTCCACGGATCCTTGGGGTCGTATCGCATCACGCGATACATCAGCGCCGTGGTGATGTGCAGCAGTGAAAGGGCGCTGGAAGGATGCCCGCTGCCGCTTTCGGTGCACATGCGGACGATCTGCTTGCCCAGTTTGACGACCTTAAAGTCCAGGTCCTTGTAATCGGCCATGATTATCTCCAAGACTCCGCCCGCGATTCACGGGCCGGGAAAAAGCCCCGCTAAGCTAATCCAATCACCACGCCAATTCAAGGCCCAAAGGAGGAAAGTCGGCGACTTGGGGTCTGGCAGGAAACCGCGCGGGCATCTTGCCCATGAGTCCCAAGGCCGTCTCGCCCACCCGCACCGTAAGTCGTAGTCGTAGCTTCCGTATCTTGATCTTGATGAAAACGTCGGGCAGTGCCCGACCTACCTGCTTATTGGACAATCCGGTTGTACCCGCGCCGCAGGCGTACTGGCACGCTGACCCTCCAGGTCAGAAGACGTGGCTCACCCCACGGCGGCGCTTTAGACTCACCAGCAAAACCATAAGGCTTTCCGCCTGTGGTTGCTCTGTCTTCCCCCAAGAAGGCGGTCATTCTCAGATTCCGGCCAATTTGAGCGTCACGTTGAGTTGAGCCGGCGCATATGCACAATAGGCCACCATCGATGGTACAGTCAGCCCAGGAGATGGCATGGACGAGGGAGTTCAAGAGATCATTGCAGGATTGCGCCAAGGAAATCGGGACGCATGGATGCGGCTGCACGAATTGTACGCCGAGCGCCTGTGGCATGAAGTGGCACGACTGATGGGCGGCAGCGCCTCAGATGTTGGCGACGTGGTACAGGATTCGTTCATGGCTGCCGCCCGGTCCGCCAAGCAGTTCGATTCAGGGCGAGGAACGTTGTGGTTGTGGCTGTTGGCTATCGCCCGCAATCGTGTGGCCTTGTACTGGCGCAAGCAATTACCGTTGCTGGAACAGGCCCAGAGATGGTGCCAGGGTCTGGATGGCAGAGCATCGGAATGGGTGTCTGGCTCGGCACAAACCCCGCCGGAGGCGCTCCAGGCGACGGAGTTGAAGATGCTGATTCGGTGCACACTGTCTCATCTGCCGGAGGAATACCAGAGGCTGCTATGTCGGCGGTATCTGGATGGTGCATCCTCCGAGCAGATTGCTGACGAAAACAGAAGTACCCCAGAGGCCGTGCGGGCCATGCTGATGCGTGCTCGGCAGGCCTTTCGTAAGGCTTTCTCCAAGATCGCAGGCTGTGATTATCAGGACGTAAGGAGAAGCGAAAATGACGACTGACGAGATGAACCAGGAAGAACGTCGATTTTCGGAACTGCTGGGGGCTGCCAATGTTGGACTTCCTCCTTGTGATCCGCAGTTCATGAAACGAGTGAAACAACAAACCACAGACGCGTTTCTGGCTGAAGCAACAGCACGGGCGGAACCGCAAAGGAGTATCGTGATGAAAGTGTTCAAAAGGCTGATCCCCATCGCTGCGGCGGCTTGCGTGCTGGTGACCGTCGGGGTCATGATACTGACGGACATGAGCGGAACCAGCGTTGCATGGGGACAGACGGCTCAGAAGATGGCACAGGCTCAGGCCATGGCATTCGATACGGAGGTGGGCGGCGAGAATGCTCGAATGTACATCAAGGGCAGATCGCACATTCGCTTGGAGGTCGCAAGAACCCCTGTAGCGGGGGCTGTGACTAAGACGGCCTCGGATCAGACGGTACCGTTATGGGATGTGACGATATGGGACCTCGACAATGGCCGGATGATCATGCTGGACATGGCCCGTCGACACAGTGCCGCCACGACAATTGCCGGCAAGAACCAGACAATACCAGGTCCTGATGCGCTGTTGCAGGCGCTCAGCAGTCTTCCAGAAAAGAACACCCGCCAGGCTGAGCAAGGCGAGATTGCTGGCGAGCCCGTGACACGGTTTGACACAGTGATAAATGAGACAATGCGGAATGCCCTTAACATCGACCGCGAGTGGACGGGGTCTGTGAGCGTGTGGGTTTCGAAGAAGACAGCCCTGCCTGTGCAGGTGGAATACGCTGTGCCTCTCTTGGACCACAAGGGCGTATGCATCGGAGCAGCGATGCAAAGAGTCACCAACATTCGCTGGAATGAGCCGCTTTCCGACGATCTGTTCGAGCCGCCTGCGGGATTCACGACAACCCAATGGCCCGTTGCTGACCCAGATGGCAAGCGTTCGGTCGATCGAGTCAAGTCAGCAGCCAACCTCAATGAATTGGGCCGTGCTTGCCGCCAGTACGCCAAAGAGCATGATGGCAATTGGCCGGTGAACTTGGATGACCTTGGCGCTCCTACATTGCGGCAATCTGGGTACGCATACATCCGCCCACGTAAGCCGTCTGCCACCCCACCAGATAAGATCGTCATGTACGAGTGGTACGAGACGTGGGAAGACGGCGTGAACGTCCTGCAATTCGATGGCCAGGTGAAGTTCGTCAGTGATGAGGCGACATTGAAGAAGATACTTGCCGGTTCCGGCACCAGTGCGACTATTCAAAACGGCAGGCCTTCAAGCCAGCCGGGATAATCGCAGTCAATAGCTGTAACATTACCTTGCAGGTCAACCATCGAGCGGCGGCCCAGGCATCGGGTTGCCGCTCTTTTTATTGCTGGCACGACGAAGAGCCGCAAGGTGCCCTTCCTCGCCGCCTTGACACCCCCCGCCAATAGAATCATGTTCATCGGGTCGATTAACCGGTAAAGGCGAGCGGTGTTGGAACAGGCGGCGGGCCAGTGGAAGGGCCTGCCGGTCTACGTCGCGTGCAGCGGCAACTTCATCGTCGAGCGGATCCTCTCCCGCTGCGGCGTCAGGTCTAGTTTCCAGCCAATTCCGCCCGTCGTTGTCGGACCAGGGCCTTTTTGTCGGCGGGCATGTCCGGCTCGGCGAGCATCGCGTCGCAGCCTTCGACGAGGAAGTCGCGGGCAAAGTCGGTGGTGTACACGCGCTCCTCGGCGCTTCGCCGCGCGACGGTCTGGAGGAAGCCCTCGAACTCCCGGAAGTAGCTGCCGTAGATGTGGAACGAATCGGCAATGTGCATGTATTGGCCGGGTTGAACCCCCAGGGCCTCGGCAACGGTTCGCTGAAGCTCGGTAAAGGCGTACATGTTCAAGAACGCCGCCTTGTAGGCGTCGTTGGAGCGAATGTGGGCGTTCATGTGCAGTTGGCCCCCCGAAACGCGGAACCACAGCCTCTGGAGGCAGGCGGGGTCGGAGATGTTCCGGTCGTTCCACACCTGCCAGGTGATCGCCTGCGCGCGGCGGGTGTGCGGGGCGGCGCGGAGCTTCTCGATCACGCCGGCGAGCTGGTCGAATACGCCCGAACCCGGCACATCGTAGGCGAACAGCCGCTGGTGGTAGGTGTATTCCCACTTTCCCGCAGCGGGGTTGATCCAATGATCGTGCACGCCGTAGAGCATCTCGGCACGGTAGATCTCCAGAAAGTCCAGCCCGCCGGGAAAGGCCCGATGGATGCGAGGCTCCTCGAAAGGATGCGTGACGTGAATCAAGGCCGTCACGTCGCGGCTGGGCGGGTCGCCGGGCTTATCGTACTCGGTGGGAAAACTCTCGCCTTCCCGCCAGCAGGCAAGGACGGCCTGCTCCCATGCCAGTGGTAGCGTCCGCTCGACGATGTGAATCGACTTCATATTCCGCCTCCGTGCCTTTTCCGCGTATTCCGGTTCCGTATCGTCCTATCCTGGCAGCCCCAACATACGGCAGATGGCCGCCGTGACGGTTTGCGTCGCCGGCTTGTAGAGCCTCCGGGCGTTGGCGGACATCTCCGCAAGAAGTTGGGGATTCCCTAACAGCCTGGCGACGGTGGCGACCGCGTCGTCGGCCGAGAGGGTGCATATGGCCGCTCCGTTGTGTGCCAGGAATTCCGCATTGCCGGACTCGTGGCCGGGGGTGGCTCGGAGAAACACCATCGGCGTACCCTTGGCCAGACACTCGGCCGTGGTGGCTCCGCCGGGTTTGGTCACCATCAACCGGCAGACCTCGACGATCTCGTGCGCCCGGTCGGTGAAAGACAGCGGTACCAGCCGGCCGGGCGGTTCGCCCAGACCGGAAAGCTCCGCCAGCAGCTTCTTGTTCCTCCCAGCCAGCACGACCAGGCAACAATCCGCGCAGGCCCGCAGAATCCCGCGGGCAATCCCCACCACAGGCCCGCAGACAAACTCCGTCCCGCCGGTCAGGACGACGATCGGCCGATCGTGCGGCAGACGCCAGTCGTCGCACACCCTCCGGCGGTCCAGCGGAGCGGTCCACTTGGCGTGGATCGGGATGCCGGTAACGCTGATACGGTCATCGCCGATGCCCCAGCGGCGCAGCGGCTGGGCGCTGTATTGCGACGGGGCGAACCAATGCCCGACTTCCTCGGCGTACCACAGCCGGTGTACCTCGATATCGGTGACGACCAACACCTGCGGCGTGTGGAAACGCCCCTGACGGATCATCCTCCCGATGACCGAGGCGGCGGCGAAATGCGTATTGAGGATCAGGTCGAAGCGGTCGGCAGAGAGGTAACCCTCCAGGCGCCACAAGGCCCGCCGCTCCAAGGCCAGGCGGAGGCGTTCCAGGCAACTGCGCTGAGGCGTCTGAGGTCGATTGGTCAGCACAAAGCCAAGCCCGTAAAGCCGCGGCAGGCGCGTCATCCCAAGCCTGAACCCGCCTGCATAGTAGGCCCGAAACCACCAGGGGGCCAAGTCGAGAATGTCTATCAAGGCCGTCTCCACCTGCGGCGCCGCGCTGGCCAGGGACGCCTTCAGGGCGGCGGCGACGGAGTGATGCCCCGCGCCGATCGAGGCCGAGATGATCAGCACCTTCCTGCGCTTCGAGGATTCGCCCGCCTGGTCGGTCATGGCCGGATAGTCTGCCCCCGTCACCTGGCTTTGGCAAGAAGCTGCCGACCCGTCGGGGGGGGGAAGTCAGGGCCTCGTGGCCGCGGTCCGACTGGCTGGCCGAAGCGATGCCAGGTGCTCCCAGGCCGGTTGCTGCCAGGGATTGGGCGGCGCGGCGGTGACCATCTCGAAATACTCCTGGGGTTTCTTGAGGTTCTCCACCAGAGGCAGGGCTGGCGCCTGGCCGGTCCGCATGGTCAGGCGGCCCAGTTCGTAGTTGGCTTCGACGGCGACATCGTAGCGAGCATCCTTGGCCAACTGGATGAGCATTTCCGCCCGCTCGTACAAGTTGGGAGTCGCCATGGCCACAACCAGTTTCAGGTTGTCGCCGAGGGGGGTGTGTTCATACTTGCCCGCCAGTTCCGCGAGGCGCTGGCAGTAGTTCAGTTCACAGGGATTGGCTTCCAGAATGGCGGCCATCGCCTCGGCCGAGACGGCGTCGCCAAGCACGTCATTGTGTTCCAGCAGCCACAGGAGCCGTCGCACGGAAAACATCGCTTCGGCGTAGTAGCGCGGGCCGGGCACATCGGCGGGAGGGGAGAAGGCCTGCGCCGTTGGCGGGACATCCGTATCCGTTCCGGCCGGCGGGGCGATAACCGACAGCCGTTGGACCGCGCGGCTGAGCAGGTCGTACGTGTCGAGGGACTGCTGGCGGCGCATGCTGAGTTCGCCAATTCGCCAAAGGGCCAATGCCGCCTGAAACGACTGGCCATGCTTGTCCGCCAGCTCCCGCCAGACCGCCTCCGAACCCGCAAGGGGATGCGCGGCGGTGTACTTGACCAGCCCGATTTCCAGTGCCGGGGCATCCAACTGGAGACTGGCAGCCTGCCCCATCACCCAAAGGATGCCCGGCGCCCGGATACTGCCAGGATACTTGCCAAGAAACGTCCGGCACCGGGCCAGCAACCGGTCCTGGCGACGCTGAAGGTCGTCCTGGAGACGGACGCGGAGGGTGGTGGGGTTCATCCCCTCCGCCTGGTTCGCCCGCCGCCACGCCTCCAACGCCACCGGTTCAAAGATCGCATCCCCCGGCGCCAGGTCGTTGGCAATGAGGGCGTAGTCAAGCTGGTCGGGACCTATACGGGTGTAAAAAAGTGCCGCCGGGGCCGCCAACAGCAACACCAGCACCGGCCAGACAACGTTCGGACGGAAACCCGTCAGCGACGCCAGAGCCAGCACCGCCGCGCTTGCCAGCACCGCCGCCACGGCCGCCACCAGCAACGGAACAGCCAGCAGGAGGCGCTGAAGCGGCACTACCGCGCCGGAATCGGAACCAAGGAAAGAGAACAGATACAGGTACCCCGCAACGGGGAGCATCCCCAGCAGGGCCGCCACAAACGGCATGTCGCTGCGGAGGGACGTCCTTGCGGCCAGGAAGCATCCCAGCGCCAAGACCACCGCCAGGACCGGCGCGTGCCCGATGACCGCCACCACGAGGACGAATACCCCAGCGTAAACCAGCCTGTCCAGGATGGCCAGGACGGGGGGAACGAAGATGACCACCGCCAGCAGCAGTCCCGTTACCGGAATCATCCAGGGATACGCAAAGAGGCTTAGGGGCCGCAGAAACATCTCCCCCAACGGCGTGGCCAGGTCCTGTCGATAGGCCTCCAGGGAGAAGTCCCACCACCACCCCCTGGAGAGGTATTGCCAGAAGGCGTTGACCGCCACAAAACCAGCCAGGTTGACGGCCAGAAATACCGCCGTCCGCCAGGGACTCATAGGCCGCAGCAGCGGTTGGGCCCCCTTGTGATGGTCGTAATTGTTGGCTGTACGGGCGACCATGATTCGTCGCAACCATCCTACGCCCGCCCCTGGCGGGGGGCAACAGCCCCTTTCCCTGCGACCTCCGCGGAATGGCGGGCGATCGCTATGGCTTGTTCGCTTCGATCCAGACGCGGTAAAAGAGGTTGTTCTTCAGGAAGATGACGAAGAGGCCCTCATTGGGATACACGAACGTCACCTTCTCGTCGTGCATCTGCCCACCTTCGATGCGGGCCTTGAACTTCAGCAGCGGAATGCGCCCCAGCCTGTAGGCGTGGTTCCACTCGGCCGTCTGAGGCGTACCCAGCAGGATCAGGCCGATTTCGTAGCGTCCGATGTTGTCCCGGTCGGTAGTGCCCTCGATGTAGATGTCATAGGACTGGCCGGAAAAGACCATGTCGTTGACCGTCGTGCCGTCGGCCTGGAGTTCGGCGAACCCCGTCATCTTCTTGTAACGGTACTTCGTGAGGTTCAATCCGGGAAAAACGCGGGTGACAAAGCCCGGCAGGGCCTTACCCTTAAGCAACCCATCCGTGGTTACCGTCTTGGCCGAACCGACGGGATAGACCGGATAGCGAGGGTCGATCGCCCGCGCCAGCAGGTCCACCAGGCGCGCCCTGGATTCCTCGGTCCGGTCGAACAGGCCGTAGACGGTATTGCCGGGGAAATATTTCGCCAATTGCGGCTGGATGTCCTCCGAGGCGATTACGTTACGGATGGCCGCCGTGCCGGCCGCTTCAGGCGAATCCTTTGTGAAGTCAACGCTGAAAGGCTGGGCCACAGACCCGCCGTTGACACTGGCGGAGGAATCGACCTTCAGAAGCCCGTGATCCAAAGACAGGTCCAGGTTCAGGAAACCGGCCTGGTAGTGCCGGTTCACGGAAGCATCGAAAGTCCGGTAGCGGTCCACGCTCAGGCGGCCTTTGAGATCGGCGGCAAGCAGGTACGGGCGGAGCCAGACCAGCAAATCATTGGCCGCCTCACGAGCCTGTTGGCGGTCCTTCGGCGTGGCCGGGGCCGTTGCGGGCTGGCGGCGAGGGGACAACCAATCGGCCAGGTCTTTGTCATCGATCTGCTCGGCCAGCAGATAGAACTCACCGGAAGGGTTCCCCCTCAAGCCCGTCAGGTCGGCCAGCAGCCACCCGTGATTGGCGCCGGCGCAAAACTCCAGGCCGTCGGTGGTCAATCGGCCGATCTGGAGATCACCGTCTTCATCGCGGTCCAGGCCCGCAGCGGCCACCTGGCCGTCCAGTCGTACGCTCTTGCCACGGTACAGGCCGCCAAACCGATCCAGCCGCAACTCCGCCCTGCCGCCCCGTCCAGCCAGACCGTCCCAGGAAGCATCCACCGACGCCGAACCGGAAAGCTCGTATGGCTTCAGCCAGGGCATCATCTGACAGAGGTCCTGGGCCTGTTTCGTGCCTACCCGCAAGCGCCCCTTGACAGCAATGATGTCCCTGGGAAGCTGGTCCTGGACCACCCTCAACTCCAGGCTTCCATCGCCCTGCCATTCGATCGCCCCGATTCGGCCCTCCAGACTGCCCAAGTCGATCCGCGACAAGTCACCCACCGCGGTGGCCTCCAGCGCAAAGCCCGCCGGAAGTCCCGCGGTCTTGGCGATGGTCCGCGGCACGGAAGACGCTCCACCGGCCCATGCAGGCAGCGGGACGGCAAAGACCAGCTTGTCCCCATCGGCCCGGGACCGCAGGTGAACCAGGTCGCCATTACCTTGGACCTGGGCGTTTACCGACAGTTGGCCCCCCAGCCCGTAACGGATCATGGCGTCGGAGAGTTCCGGCAACATGGCTCGCAAGGAATCGTCGGCGGTAACGGAGGCCTCCACGTCACATTGGAACGCCTCCACGTCTCCTCTCCACCGACGGCGAGACAACTCGGACTGCCCCCCCAGCAGCGCCGAACCGCGGAACCGCGCTCTCCCGCCGCCAAGAGCAACTGTGCCTTCTTCCAGATTCAGCGTAACCCTGCGGTCGTCCCCGGAAATCAGGCCGCCCTTGACGGACAGTTCCAGGGGCGCCCCGGCGAACTTACGCCGCTGGACTGCACCGGCAGAGACAGCTTCCACCCCCGTGGCACCCAGGAACATCGTTCCGCTCAGTGCCTTGGAATCGAAGGTAAAGTCCGCCGTCACCTCCGCCTGCCCGCCCAGTTCGGCCCCGCCCAGGTGCCGGCTCAGCCAAGGGCAAGCCGCGGCGCATTGTTCCGCCCGAAGCGCCTCGCCCCGAACCTTCAGCCGCCAGGGCGCGTCATGGGAATCCGGGAACTCCAGGACCCCCGCAAGCGTCCCGGCATCCGTCTCGGCGGTGAAGTTGGCGATACCTCCCCGGTCCGCCTGCCGGTGGCGCAGCCCGATGGTCAGACCGGCCTTGTTACCGGCGGGCTTGCAGAAGGCCTCCCCATATTGAATGAAGAGTGAGGACGCCTCCGTGCTTACCGTACATTCGGCGACTTCCGCCAGTTTGACCGCAAACCTTCCGCCGGCCGATCCAAGAAGCTCCACGGGCAGCGACTCTCTTGGGAGGCATTTGGCAAGCGATTCCACCTTTTCGAGGCGATATTGCCCTGCGATGCGGAGGGCGTTGTCCTCCGCGTCAGCGGCCACAAGTCCGCCTTCGATGGAACACCGTCCGTCACCAATCGTCAGATCCGCGTCGATATCACGGAACGCCGAGGTCTCCGGATTGATTCCGGCGGAGAGGTCCAGGTTGAGTGCGGCCGTGTCGGGCTTGAAGGCGGTCTTGCTGACAGCCAAGTGGGTCTCAGCGGGAGCCTCCAGCCTGACGTGAAGGCGGGGTTGTCCACCCTGCCCGATGAACCCCTTTCCCAGAAGCAGTCCGTGGAGTTCCACCTCCCCCAGAGCCGGCCAAAAGCCCTTCAGCGACTCCAGCTCGCGTATCTCCCAGCTTCCGCTGCACTCCATGCGCGCCAGGTTCTCGACGATTCGATGAAAGATGCCGTAGCGATCGGCGGGCCAGGAGGAGTCCCATAACTGTCGCACGTCCTGGAACGTCCCTTGGGAACTGAAGCGGTTGTCCCCAAGGGCGAGTTCCACCGACTGGCCGGTGAAGAGCCAGTTGCGGCGGTCCAGCGTACCCTTGATCCCCACTTCAAGCTTCGTCCCGGCGGGTTTGAGCACTTCCCGGCCCAGCCGCAATGTTGCGGAGTGGGCCTGGGCGGCGACGTCCAGGGCGATCCGCACGTCGTCGCAGCGACTGGAAAGGCGGACGTCCACGGGACCGTCCATTTCCAGGTCCCCGGCCAGGCCTGCCTGCCTGCCCAGCAAGGCCGCCAGGTTGGCCGGCTGGAGCCTACCCCGGAGGTCCAGCGACCGGACGGACTCCAGACGTCCCTCGTAGAGGTCCGCGGAAATCTCCGCTTCCCCGGCCAGTTCAACCCCAGGCAGGCGAACGCTCAGGTCGCGGACAGTGACCAGGCCCGTGAAGGGGTCGAAGACCGCCCTGACGCGCAGCCCGGCCCGATCCACCACGGGCAATTGCGGGCCATCTACGGGCTGGGCATCGAGGTTGGCCGCCAGGATGTTGAGGTTGAATTCGTTGACCATCCCACGGCGGTCTACCTGCACGTCCAGCGAACCGCCGACAAGCCCCTGGAGTTTGCGCAGCGGGAGATTCAGCAGCCCGGCGGACTTCAAGCCCTGCAAGTCCAGATTGGAGAAAATGACGGAGGCGAACGCCACGATATCCCGTCCGCCGGCCAGAGCCAGCCGCACCGTGATCGGCGCATCGCCATGCTCCTGCCGCAACCGGGCGACCATCGTCAGGCTGCCCTGGCGGTTTGAGGCGTTGTGGGCGAATTCCAGGCTCGGGACGCTCAGCCGCAGGACCTCCTGCCGGCCCGGCAGACACACCTCCGCGGCCCCCTGCCGAACGGTGATGCGGCCGACGTTGACCTCCGGAGACCCACCCAGGGCAAGGCGGCCTGACTGTCCGTCTTGCTGGAGGCGGAGCGACAGTTTGGGCGCCACCAGTTCCAGCCAACCCAGGCGACGACGAAGCAACAGGTTCAGCGGGGACAGTTCCGCGCGGACGGCCTGAACGGAGAGTACCGGTTCGTCGGTGTGATTCCTGGAGGCGACGGACAGGCCGGCGATTTCGACCCCGCGTGCCCAATCCAGCGTCAGCGGGCCGACTTCCACCGCCGCGCCGAATTGCTTGCTCAAGGCCGCCCCAAGCTGCCGGCGCAGGTACTGCCTGGGCGCCCACCAAGGCAACGTGACGTACGCCCCTGCCGCCAGCAGCGCAACGAATACCGCCCAGCGACAGGCCACCTGCCACCATCGCCGCATCGGTCTTCTCTTGGGGTGGGGGGCTTCTGGCGATACCGGGCCTATGATGCCCACTGTGCTTTCCATGATCCCTCTTGGCCCGTCGGAACACACGCTAGACGTTGAACCGGAAGTAGATCACGTCGCCGTCGCGGACCACGTACT
>Ga0315273_10002607_pt1 | contig 21352 bp, 34 predicted proteins | sample YL17G02_0_MG_FD_205753 | JGI IMG/M metagenome (GOLD analysis project Ga0315273, IMG submission 205753) | Sediment microbial communities from Yellowstone Lake, YNP, Wyoming, USA - YL17G02_0 | ecosystem: Environmental > Aquatic > Freshwater > Lake > Sediment | place: USA: Wyoming | collected... | reverse complement strand
ACGCGCACGGCCACATCACCACCCGGCACATCGGCGGCGGCCACAAGCAGCGCTACCGGGTCATCGACTGGCGACGGGACAAGGACGGCGTGCCGGCCAAGGTCGCCTCCATCGAGTACGACCCGAATCGCACCGCGCGCATCGCCCTCCTCCACTACAAGGACGGAGACAAGCGCTACATCCTGGCCCCGCTGGGCGTGAACGTGGGCGACCTGCTGGTCTCCGGTCCCGCGGTCGACATCCGGCCGGGCAACACCCTTCCCATCAGCGGCATGCCGCTCGGCACGGTGATCCACGGCCTGGAGTTGCAGCCCGGGTCCGGCGCCAAGCTCATCCGCACCGCCGGCTCCTTTGGCCAGGTCATGGCCAAGGAGGGCGACTACGCCCAGATCCGCATGCCCTCGGGCGAGGTTCGCAAGGTGCTGCAGGTCGTGCGCGCCACCGTCGGGCAGCTGTCGAACATCGAGAACGCCAGCATCCGCGTCGGCAAGGCCGGCAAGAGCCGGTGGCTGGGCATCCGGCCCACCGTGCGCGGCCTGGCGATGAACCCGGTCGACCACCCGCACGGCGGCGGCGAAGGCAAGTCCGGGCAGGGCAATCCGCACCCGGTCTCGCCCTGGGGACAGAAGGCCAAGGGTCTGAAGACCCGCAACAATCGCCGCACGGACAAGTACATCATCTCGCCCCGCAGGCGGGGCGTCCGCAGCCAGGCCACGTAGCGGCGAGGACCGAGAGAAATGGCGCGTTCCATCAAGAAGGGCCCGTTCGCGGACAAGCACCTCCTCAAGAAGGTCGAGGACGCGAACAAGGGAAGCAAGAAGTCGGTCATCAAGACCTGGTCCCGGCGGAGCACCATCATGCCGGACTTCGTCGGCCACACCTTCGCGGTCCACAACGGCCGCAAGTTCGTGCCGGTGTTCGTCCAGGAGAACATGGTGGGGCACAAGCTCGGCGAGTTCTCGCCGACCCGCACCTTCCACGGACACACCGGCGAGAAGAAGGCGGTTGCCGCTCCCTCGGCTCCGCCCCCGAAGAGGTAGAGGACGGACATGGCCGATACCCTGAAGAAGACCAGCGCGACCCCGGCCCCAGGCCGCAAGGTCAAGGTCACCCGCAAGGAGCGGCGCGTTCGCGCCGAGGCGCGCCGCCCGAAGCCGGGCCCGCACGCCTCCCTGCACCAGCTCCGCGTCACTCCGCGCAAGGTCCGGCTGGTCGCCGACCACGTGCGCGGAATGCCGGTGGGCGCCGCCCTGGCGATGCTCAAGTTCACCCCGCAGGCCGCCGCCCCCCACCTGGCCAAGCTGCTCCGGTCCGCCGTGGCCAACGCCGAGAACAAGGGCGGGCGCGTCGACGTGGACGCGCTGTTCGTGAAGACACTCACCGTGGACCACGGACCGAAGACGCGCCGCTTCATGCCGCGCGCCATGGGCCGGGCCACCCGCATCGACAAGAAGACGAGCCACGTCTACGTGGAGCTCGGCATCAAGGAGCGCGCGTAATCGCGCGCCAAGGAGGACGACGTGGGTCAGAAAGTCCATCCGATCGGGTTCCGTCTGGGGGTCATCCGGACCTGGCTGTCCACCTGGTACGAGGAGAAGAACTACGCCAAGTGGCTGCACGAGGACATCAAGATCCGTGAGTTCGTCAAGGAGAAGCTCGGCCAGGCCGGCGTCTCCAGGATCGAGATCGAGCGGGCCGCCAACAAGGTGAAGATCAACGTCCACACCGCTCGCCCGGGCATCGTCATCGGCAAGCGCGGGGCGGGCATCGAGACCATCAAGAAGGATCTCCAGGCCCTCACCGACGGGGAGATCTACCTGAACGTGGTCGAGGTCCGGAAGGCCGAGATCGACGCGCAGCTGGTGGCCGAGAACATCGCCACCCAGCTCGAGCGCCGCATCGCCTTCCGCCGGGCCATGAAGAAGGCGGTCCAGACCGCGCTCAAGTTCGGGGCCAAGGGCATCCGCGTGGCCTCCTCCGGCCGCCTGGGCGGCTCCGAGATGGCCCGCTACGAATGGTACCGCGAGGGGCGCGTTCCGCTTCACACGCTGCGCGCCGACATCGACTACGGCTTCGCCGAGGCGAAGACCACCTACGGCAAGATCGGCGTGAAGGTCTGGATCATGCGCGGCGAGGTCCTGCCCCAGTCGGCCAAGGCGCCGCGAGCCGGGGTCGGCAGCCGGGCGTAGTCGCCCCGGTCGGGAACACTTCGAGGAGATCGAGAAATGCTGCAGCCGGCGAGGACGAAGTACCGAAAGATGCAGAAGGGGCGCATGCGGGGCAAGGCCTACCGCGGGTCCGAGCTCGACCAGGGCTCGTTCGGCCTGGCCGCCACCGAGTGCGGCTGGCTGACCAGCCGCCAGATCGAGGCCGCTCGCGTCGCCATCAGCCGTTACGTGAAGCGGGGCGGAAAGCTCTGGATCCGGGTGTTTCCGGACAAGCCCATCACCAAGAAGCCCGCCGAGACCCGCATGGGCACCGGCAAGGGCCCCGTGGAGTACTACGTTGCGGTCGTCAAGCCGGGACGCATGCTCTTCGAGATGGAAGGCGTCGGGGACGAGCAGGCCACCAAGGCCTTCGCCCTCGCGTCCTACAAGCTGCCGATCGCCACCCGGGTGGTGAAGCGCGGCGTGACCCTGTAGGAGCCGACATGTCCACCGCGAACGAACTGCGCCAACTGACACCGGACGAGCTCGGGGCTCGAGTCCTCGAGCTCAAGCAGCAGATCTTCGAGATGAAGGGAAAGCTGAACACCGGCGTCCTGGACTCCACCGCCGAACTCGCCAAGACGCGCCGCCTCGCGGCGCGCTGCAACACGCTGGCGCGCGAGAAGCAGCTGGGAATCGTGCGGAAGGCGAAGACCGAGACCCGCAAGGGCAAGAAGGAGTAGTCATGGAGCGCGGCAAGGCCAAGTCCCGCGTCGGGGTGGTGGTCTCGAACAAGATGCAGAAGACGGTGGTCGTCCGCGTCGAGCGGCGCATCGCCGATCGCAAGTACGGCAAGATCGTCCGGCGCGCCGAGCGCTACAAGGCGCACGACGAGCACCAGACGTCGAAGCCCGGCGACAGGGTCCGGATCGTCGAGACTCGCCCCATGTCGAAGGACAAGCGGTGGCGGGTTGCCGAGACCATCGAGAAGGGCCCCGAGGTCTAACCCCCATGATCCAGCAACAGACGATCCTGGACGTAGCCGACAACTCCGGCGCCAAGAAGGTCATGTGCATCAAGGTGCTCGGGGGCACGCGGCGCAAGTACGCCTCGCTGGGCGACGTGATCGTGGTCTCCGTGAAGGAGGCCATTCCCCAGTCCAAGGTGAAGAAGGGGGAGGTCGCCCGGGCCGTCATCGTGCGCACCGCGCGCGAGGTGAAGCGCCCCGACGGCAGCTACATCCGCTTCGACGGCAACTCGGCGGTCCTCATCAACAAGGACCTCGAACCGGTCGGGACCCGGATCTTCGGGCCGGTGGCTCGCGAGCTCCGCGCCCGCAAGTTCATGAAGATCATCAGCCTGGCGCCGGAGGTGCTGTAGGCCATGGACGTCCACAAGAACGACACGGTGAAGGTCCTCTCCGGCCGGGAGAAGGGCAAGTCGGGCAAGGTGCTCGAGGTGCTCCACGAGAAGAACCGGGTCCGGATCGAGAAGCTCATGACGGTGAAGCGCCACCTCAAGAAGGGGCGCAGCCAGACCAACCCCGACGGCGGCATCGTCGAGCGGGCCGGCTCCATCCACGTCTCCAGCGTGATGGTGGTCTGCCCGAAGTGCAGCAAGCCCACGCGCGTGGCCCACGCCACCCGAGAGGACGGCCGCCGGGTCCGGGCCTGCAAGAAGTGCAAGCAGAGCTGGGAGTGACGAATTCACGCATCGCCTGGCGGCCAGGAGCCCCGGACGAAGGCAAGGAGTGACGAATGGCAGCGCGCCTCAAGGAACGATTCGAGAAGGAAGTGCGGCAGGCCCTGGTCAAGGAGCTCGGGCTCAAGAACCCGATGCAGGCTCCGCGGGTCGACAAGGTCGTGGTGAACATGGGGCTCGGCGAGGCCATCCAGAACGGCAAGATCCTGGATGCGTCGCTCGAGCAGCTCGCGGCCATCACCGGGCAGAAGCCCGTGGTGACCAAGGCCCGCAAGTCCATCGCGAACTTCAAGCTGCGCCAGGGCCAGAGCATCGGGGCCATGGTCACCCTGCGAGGAAACCGGGCCTACGAGTTTCTCGACCGGCTTCTCAACGTGGCGCTGCCGCGCGTTCGTGACTTCAGGGGTGTCTCGCCCAAGGCGTTCGACGGGAAGGGCAACTACACGCTCGGCGTGAAGGAGCAGATCATCTTCCCGGAGATCAACTACGACAGGGTCGAGAAGATCAAGGGACTCAACATCACCGTGGTCACCACGGCACGGAACGACGAGGAGGGCAGGGCGCTGCTCCGCCACCTCGGCATGCCCTTCCGCGTGTAGCTGGACCAGGAGACGGACAAGATGGCCAAGCTTTCAAAAATGGCGCAGGCGGCACGCAAGCTGAAGTTCCCCGTGCGCCAGTACAATCGCTGCCCGATCTGCGGGCGGCCCCGCGCATTCCTGCGCAAGTTCCAGATGTGCCGCATCTGCTTCCGCAATCTCGCACTCCGGGGCGAAGTCACCGGCGTCATCAAGTCGAGCTGGTAGGGAGACTCATCGATGAGCTTCACCGATCCAATTGGCGACATGCTCACGCGCGTCCGGAATGCTTCGTCGGCGCGCCACGAGAAGGTGCTCGTTCCGGCCTCCAACCTCAAGGCGCGCATCGCCGAGGTCCTGAAGGCGGAGGGCTTCATCCACGACTACGTCCTCCACAAGGACGAGAGCCACCAGGGGGCCATCACCATCCTCCTCAAGTACGGGCCGGACCGCGAGCCCGCCATCAGTGACATCAAGCGGGTGTCGAAACCGGGCCTTCGGCGATACGTGCCCACCGGCAAGATCCCCCGCGTCCTCAACGGCATGGGCATCGCCATCCTCTCCACATCGAAGGGCTTGATGGTGGATCGGGAGGCCCGCAAGCAGAAGGTGGGCGGCGAGCTCATCTGCACCGTCTGGTAGGAGAGGTCCATGTCCCGCATCGGCAAGCTTCCGGTCATGATCCCGGAGAAGGTCAAGGTCACCGTGAACGGAACCACGGTGATGGTCGAGGGCCCCAAGGGCAAGACCTCCGTCTCCGTCAACGCGTTGATGAAGATCCAGGTCGACAAGGGCGAGGTCAGGGTGCTCCGCCCCGACGACTCCACCCTGGCCCGCTCCCTTCACGGTCTGACCCGCACCCTGGTGCGAAACGCCGTCGACGGCGTCACCAAGGGCTACGAGCGCACGCTCGAGATCGTCGGCGTGGGCTTCAAGGCGGAGGCGAGGGGCAGGGAAGTGAACTTCATCCTGGGGTACTCGCACCCGGTGCTCTTCAAGCTGCCGGAGGGCATCACCGCCGAGGTCGACGCCAAGCAGACCCGGGTCGTGGTCCGCGGGGCCGACAAGCACCTGGTCGGAATGACCGCCGCCCGCATCCGCGAGCTGCGGCCTCCCGAGCCGTACAAGGGCAAGGGCATCAAGTACAGCTACGAGAAGATTCGCCGCAAGGAAGGGAAGACCGGCGCGGCCTAGCCGCTGCCCGCTCATGCGCCGGCTGAGCCAGCGCCGCCGCAAGGAGGAACGCACATGCCCGAGAAGGTCACGCCCCGCCAGAAGCGCAAGGCGCGCATCCGCAAGAAGCTGTCCGGAACCGCGGCGCGTCCGCGTCTCACGGTCTACCGGAGCCTCAACCACATCTACGCCCAGGTCGTGGACGACGTGGCGGGCTGCACGCTCGCGTTCGCCGGGACGACCTCCAAGGGGCTCCGGGATGCGGTGAAGGAGGACGACAAGACGGCCGCCGCCACCAAGGTCGGGGCGGCCATCGCCAAGGCGGCGATGGACAAGGGCGTCACCCATATCGTCTTCGATCGAAATGGTTTCGATTACCACGGCCGGGTCGCGGCGGTGGCGGAGGCGGCCCGCAAGGCCGGCCTCAAGTTCTAGGCACCGCAGGCCCGAGGGACGAATGGCTGCTCCCATCAACGTGAACGATCTCGATCTGACGGACCGCGTGGTCCACATCAACCGCGTCGCCAAGGTGGTCAAGGGCGGCCGGCGCTTCAGCTTCTCCGCACTCATCGTCGTCGGCGACGGCCAGGGGCACGTCGGCGTGGGCCTGGGAAAGGCCAACGAGGTGCCGGAAGCCATCCGGAAGGGTGGCGAGCAGGCCAAGAAGAACGTCTTCAAGGTGCCGCTCTCCGGAACCACCATCCCGCACGAGGTGCTCGGTCACTTCGGCGCTGGGCGGGTGCTCCTCAAGCCGGCCAGCGAGGGCACCGGCGTGATCGCCGGTGGCGCGGTCCGCGCCGTCCTCGAGGCTGCCGGCGTTCGCAACGTGCTCACCAAGTGCCAGGGCTCCCGGAATCCGCACAACGTGCTCAAGGCGACCGTGGCCGGACTCAAGCGGTTGCGGAACGTCGAGCGCGTGGCCCAGATGCGCGGCAAGACCGCCGCCGAGATACAGGGATAGGGCAGGAGACGACGATGGCAGCCATCAAGGTGACACTGACGCACGGACTGGCCGGAATCCCGGCGTCGCAGCGGTTGGTCGTGGTGGGCATGGGGCTGAAGAAGTTCGATTCGCACAAGATCCTCCCCGACACCCCGGCCACCATGGGGATGATCCGCAAGGTGGGCCACCTCGTGGCCTGGGAGCGCGTGGACGCTCCGCCGCCTCAGGGGCGCCTGGCCAGGAAGTCGAAGGGCGCCGGGAGCGCCTAGCGCGCCGCGCCGCAACGAGGGTAGAAAGGAACGCTCATGTCGTTGAACCATCTCAAGAAGCCCCGGGGCGCGACCAAGGTCCGCAAGCGCGTCGGCCGTGGCCAGGCCTCCGGCCTGGGCAAGACCGCCGGCCGCGGCGCGAAGGGGCAGAAGGCCCGAACCGGAAACATGCACTTCGAGGGCTTCGAAGGCGGCCAGATGCCGCTGCAGCGCCGCCTGCCGAAGTTCGGGTTCAACAATCCCTTCCGGCTCGTCTACGAGGAGGTCACCGTGACCGACCTCGGCCTGCTGCCGGCCGGGAGCGTCGTCGACGCGGCCGCCCTGCGCGGGGCCAGACTCATCCGGGGCAAGGGCGACGGCGTGGTCGTGCTCGGCAAGGGCGACGTGGCCGGTGCCTACACGGTGCGCGTCGACCGGGTCACGGCCGGCGCCCGCGTGGCCATCGAGACGGCGGGCGGGAAGGTGGACCTCGTCCCCCCGCGCCAGACGATGCACGAGAAGAAGAAGTCGGAGAAGAAGGCCAAGGCCAAGGCGTAGAGGGCGGGGGGAACCGAGATGCTCACCACCAGTCTCGCCAACATCTTCCGGGTGCCGGAGCTTCGCAAGCGGCTCATGTTCACCGTCGGGATGCTGGCGGTCTACCGGCTCGGCGTGTTCGTCAGCACCCCGGGCGTCGATCGCCTCGCCATGCGCAAGGTGGTGGCGTCGCAGGGAGGCCTCCTCGGCCTCTTCAACCTGTTCTCGGGCGGCGCCCTGGAACAGCTCTCGATCTTCGCGCTCGGCATCATGCCCTACGTGTCCGCCTCCATCATCCTGCAGCTCCTCACCGTCGTCGTTCCGGCGCTGGAGAAGATGCAGAAGGAGGGGGACGTCGGCCGCAAGCGGATCACCCAGTACACCCGCTACGGCACGGTGGTGCTGGCCGCCATCCAGGGCATCGGCATCGCCACCTATCTGGAATCCCTTCGCGACCCGTCGGGCCTGGCGGTGGTGACCACGCCCGGCTGGTCGTTCCGCATCATCACCGTCATCACCCTCTCCGCCGGCACCGCCTTCATCATGTGGATGGGCGAGCAGATCACCGAGCGGGGCGTGGGCAACGGCATCTCCCTCATCATCTTCGCCGGCATCGTGGCCCGCATGCCCGACGGGATGTTCCAGCTCTACGCCTCCTACAAGGCTCCCGGGGCGGGGATGGACGAGCTCCGGCTCGTCATCCTGCTGGCGGTCATGTTCGCAGTGGTGGCCTTCATCGTCTTCGTCGAGCGGGCCCAGCGCCGCATCCCCGTGCAGTACGCCAAGCGGGTGGTGGGGCGCCGCACCTACGGCGGCCAGAGCACGCACCTTCCCCTCAAGGTGAACACCTCGGGTGTCATCCCGCCCATCTTCGCCAGCTCCGTGCTGCTCTTCCCGGCGACGCTCGCCGCCTGGTTCCCCTTCCTGCAGCGCATCTCCGACGAGATGCGTCCGGGCGGCTGGGTCTACAACACCTTCTACGTCGTCCTCATCATCTTCTTCGCCTACTTCTACACCGCGGTGACCTTCAACCCGGTGGACGTCGCCGACAACCTCAAGAAGTACGGTGGCTACATCCCCGGCATCCGGCCCGGCAAGAAGACCGCCGAGTACATCGACTACGTGCTCTCTCGCATCACCTTCGGCGGCGCGCTCTACCTGGCGGCGGTGAGCATCCTGCCCACCATCCTCATCAACCAGTTCGGCGTGCCGTTCTACTTTGGCGGGACGGCGCTCCTCATCGTGGTGGGCGTGGCCCTCGACACCGTGCAGCAGATCGAGGGGCACCTCATCACCCGCCACTACGAGGGGTTCACCGGCCCTCGCGGCCCGCGCATCCGCGGGCGCGCCACCGCCGGCCTGAGCGCCTGACGGCCCCGCGCCGGGAAACCGTGAGCCGACGATGATCCTCATCCTGCTGGGCCCTCCAGGCGCGGGCAAGGGGACCCAGGCGAAGCTGCTGGCGCGCGACCTCCAGATCCCCCACATCTCCACCGGCGACATGTTCCGCGACCACAAGGCGCGGGGCACGGAGCTGGGCAAGCAGGTCGACGCCATCATGGCCGCGGGCGGGCTGGTGCCCGACGACGTGACGAACGGCATGGTGAAGGACCGCCTGGGGCGCCCCGACGTGGCCCGCGGCTTCATCCTCGACGGGTACCCCCGCACCGCACACCAGGCCGGATACCTGGACCAGTTGCTGCTCTCGATGGGGCGCAAGATCGACCGCGCGCTCTCCTTCGAGATCCCCCAGGAGTGGCTGGTCGACCGCCTGAGCGGGCGCCGCAGCTGCCCGAAGTGCGGCGCGGTCTACCACCTCTCGGCCAACCCGCCCCGGCAGGCTGGCGTGTGCGACCGGGAGGGGGCCGCGCTCATCCAGCGCGACGACGACAAGGCCGAGACGGTGGCCACGCGGCTCCGCGAGTACGAGGCCAAGACCGAGCCGCTGAAGCGCCACTACCACGAGCAGAGCAGCCTGTCGGACGTCACCGGCACCGGCTCGCCCGACGAGGTTCTCGCGGCAGCCAAGCGGGTCCTCGGGCTGGCGGGGTAATGGCGGAAGGGCGCGCGAAGCGGTGCAGCTGAAGTCGCCAGACGACCTCGCCCGCATGCGCGATGCGGCCCGCATCGTTCGCGCCATCCTCGACGAGGTGTCGGACGCGGCGGTGGCCGGCACCTCGACCGCCGAGCTCGACCGCCTGGCCGAGGCACGGACCCTTGCCCGCGGTGCCGTGCCGGCCTTCAAGGGCTACCTCGGTTACCCGGCGAGCATCTGCATCTCGGTGAACGACGAGGTGGTGCACGGGATCCCGTCGCCGAACCGGGTGCTGCGGGACGGCGACCTGGTCGGGCTCGACTTCGGAGTGGTCCTGCGCGGGTTCCACGGCGACGCCGCCCAGACCGTGGTGGTCGGGCAGGGAAGCGCCGACGCGCTGCGCCTCGTGGAGGCCACCCGTGCCGCCCTGGCCTCCGGAATTGCCGCGGTGAGGGTCGGGGGCCGGGTGGGGGACATCGGGGCCGCCGTGCAGGGCAGCGCCGAGGCGGCCGGCTTCTCGGTGGTCCGCGACTTCGTGGGGCACGGCATCGGGCGCAAGCTCCACGAGCCGCCGCAGGTGCCGAACTTCGGCGCCGCCGGGACCGGGGCATGGCTCCGGCCGGGGCTGGTACTGGCCATCGAGCCGATGGTGAACGCCGGTGGCCCTGGGGTCCGGACCCTCGAGGACGGATGGACCGCGGTGACCGAGGACGGGAGCCTATCCGCCCACTTCGAGCACACGGTCGCGGTGACGGAAGAGGGTCCGGAGATACTGACGGCTTGCAACCCGGAAATTCGCATGTTATAGGGCGCCCTTCGCATCTTCCCGATGTCGAGGGTACGGGTGCGTCAGACAGGTCAGCAGGATACGGGGGACGGCATCACCCCCGGCGGTCTCGTCGGAGAGCGCGGCGGGTCTCGTCGTCTCGTGCCAGAACTTTTTCGGTCAGGTGAACAGGTCATGAAGGTCCGCGCGTCGGTGAAGAAGATCTGCGACAAGTGCAAGGTCGTGAAGCGCAAGGGCGTCGTGCGGGTCATCTGCGCCGCCAACCCCCGCCACAAGCAGCGCCAGGGCTAGCCCAGGGCTACCCCAGGAGAACCGGAGACAGAGGAATGGCTCGCATCGCCGGCGTCGACCTCCCTGCAGAGAAGCGCATCGAGATCTCGCTCCAGTACATCTACGGGATCGGCAAGGCCACCGCGAAGAAGGTCCTGGCGAAGGCCGGGATCGATCCCGTCACGCGGACGAAGACTCTCGACGACGATCAGATTCGCCACATCCGCGAGGCTCTCGAGTCCCTCACCCAGGTCGAAGGCGACCTGCGGCGCGAGACGTCGATGAACATCAAGCGTCTCATGGATCTGGGCTGCTATCGAGGCCTTCGCCACCGCCGAGGGCTCCCCGTCCGCGGCCAGCGCACCCACACGAACGCCCGCACGCGCAAGGGGCCGAAGCGCGGCCTCGTTCGCAAGGCGGTCGCCGCCGCGCCCGCCCCCCGGTAACCGGTCGGGGCAAGAACCAGTCTAGAACGGAGAGCCAGCGTGGCCGACGAGAAGCAGGCCGAGAAGGCAGAGAACCCGGTGAAGAAGGCAGAGGCGCCAGTCAAGGCCGAGGAGAGTGCTCCCTCGGTCCCGAACCTGACCGGCATCGAGCCCATCACCGCGTCCCCCGTGACCCCGAAGAAGGGGAAGAAGCGGGTCAAGAAGAACATCGCGAGCGGGATCGTCCACATCAACTCCACCTTCAACAACACCATGATCACCATCACCGACGTCCCCGGGAACGTCCTGTCCTGGTCGTCGGCCGGCGCGCGCGGCTTCAAGGGCTCGCGCAAGTCCACGCCGTTCGCCGCGCAGGTCGCGGCAGGCGACGCGGCGGCGAAGGCGATGGAGCACGGTCTCAAGGCCGTGGTCGTCATGGTGAAGGGCCCCGGGGCGGGGCGCGAGTCGGCTCTGCGGGCCATCGCCTCGGCGGGGCTCAAGATCTCGCTCATCAAGGACGTCACGCCCATCCCGCACAACGGCACCCGGCCGCCCAAGCGCCGGCGCGTCTGAGAAAGACGAGGAGACGATCACAGTGGCTCGTTACACCGAAAGCGTCTGTCGGCTCTGCCGCCGCGAGAATCTGAAGATGTACCTGAAGGGCGACCGTTGCTACACGGACAAGTGCGCCATCGAGCGCCGTCCGTATCCCCCCGGACAGCATGGTCAGGGCCGGATCAAGTTCTCCGAGTACGGCGTGCAGTTGCGCGAGAAGCAGAAGGTCAAGCGCATGTACGGCCTGCTGGAGTCCGGCTTCCGCCACGCCTTTCACGGGGCCGCCGCCGCCAAGGGGCGCACCGGCGAGAACCTCCTGAAGGCGCTCGAGCTCCGGCTGGACAACGCCGCGTTCCGGATCGGCTTCGCCGACAGCCGCAACGAGGCCCGCCAGCTGGTTCGCCACGGGCACTTTCGCGTCAACGGACGCAAGGTGACCATCCCCTCCTACGAGCTGCGCACCGGCGACGTGGTCGACGTCCGGGAGCGGAGCCGCAAGGTGGCCCGCATCGTCGAGGCCCTCGAGGCGGTGGATCGCCGCGGGGTGCCGGGCTGGCTCGAGCTCGACAAGGCTGCCTTCAGTGGCACGGTGAGGGCTTCGCCGGCTCGCGAGGACATCACCATGCCGATCCAGGAACAGCTGATCGTCGAGCTTTACTCGAAGTGATTCGACGGGCGCGGCCTGCCGGCCGCGCCTGCCGTTCGAAGGTCTCAACACGGAACGCTGCGCGCCTCACGGCGCCCTGACCCCGCCGGGCTGCGGGGACCGGGGAGGGGGCGGCGGCCAAAGGAGAAAGCCCATGGCGGACGCCATCCTCACGAAGAACTGGCGCGACCTCATCAAGCCCCGAGGGCTCGTGGTCGACCAGGAGTCGCTGACGAACACCTACGGCAAGTTCGTCGCCGAGCCGCTGGAGCGCGGATTCGGCATCACGCTCGGCAACACGCTTCGCCGGGTGCTGCTCTCCAGCCTGCAGGGCGCGGCCATCACGTCGGTGAAGGTCGACGGGGTGGAGCACGAGTTCATGGCCATCCCCGAGGTGGCCGAGGACGTCACCGACATCATCCTCAACCTGAAGGAGGTTCTCCTTCAGATCCATTCCAACGAGCCCAAGACCATCCGCATCGACGCGGAGGGGCCGCGCGAGATCAAGGCCGGCGACATCGTCGCCGACGGACAGGTCGAGGTCCTGAACCCCGGCCACCACGTCCTCACCCTCAGCGAAGGCGGACGGATCCGCATGGAGATGACGGCTCGCCGCGGCCGGGGCTACGTGCCGGCCGAGCGGAACAAGGTCCCCGGGCAGCCCATCGGGACCATCCCAATCGACGCGCTCTTCAGCCCCATCCGCAAGGTGAACTACCAGGTCACCAACGCCCGCGTCGGCCAGCAGACCGACTTCGACAAGCTGACGCTCGAGGTCTGGACCGACGGCTCGGTGGCGCCGGCCGACGCCGTGGCCTTCGCGGCGAAGATCATGAAGGAGCAGCTCTCGATCTTCATCAACTTCGACGAGACCGAGGACCCCGTCACCGAGGTCGCCGCCGTTCCGGAGCAGGTACTCAACGAGAACCTGTTCCGCTCGGTGGACGAGCTCGAGCTCTCCGTCCGAAGCGCCAACTGCCTCCAGAACGCCAACATCAAGACGATCGGCGACCTGGTGCAGAGGTCCGAGGCAGAGATGCTCAAGACCAAGAACTTCGGCCGGAAGTCGCTGAAGGAGATCAAGGAGATCCTCTCCGAGATGGGGCTCTCCCTGGGCATGAAGCTCGAGAACTGGCCGCCCAAGACCGCGCCGCAAGCCCCCAAGGCCTAGGCCAACACGAACTCTCCGAGGGAGATGCCGAGATGAAGCACCGCGTAGCCGGCCGCCGGCTCGACCGAACCACCGCGCACCGGACGGCGATGTTCCGCAACCAGGTGACCTCGCTCCTGCGTCACGAGCGCATCCAGACCACCACGCCCAAGGCGAAGGAGCTGAAGCGCATCTTCGACAAGATCATCACGCTGGGAAAGAAGGGCTCGGCCCACGCCCGGCGCATCGCCTTCCGCGACGTGCGCGACGGCGAGATGGTCGACAAGCTCTTCGGACCGCTCGCCGAGCGGTTCGCCAAGCGCGCCGGGGGCTACACCCGAATCATCCACGTCGGCCGCCGCCACGGCGACAACGCCGACATGTCCCTGATCGAGCTCGTGGACCGGGCCCCGGCAGTGGCCGGAAAGGGCGACGCCGAGGAGGCGAAGCCCGCCAAGGCGCCGAAGTCCGAGAAGAAGTCCGACAAGAAGGCCGCGACCGCCGAGAAGGCGCCGAAGGCCAAGGCCAAGAAGGCCGCGAAGGGCGAGTAGCCCGGAAGGAGGAGTATCCGATGGCGGTTGTCCTTCGCCTCTCTAGGGCGGGAACGCACAAGGCGCCGTTCTACCACGTGGTGGCCACCGACTCGCGCAAGCCGCGCGATGGCCGCTACCTGGAGGACGTCGGCCAGTACGACCCGACCAGGACCCCGATCCACCTGCAGCTCAAGGTGGACCGCGTCGATTTCTGGCTCAAGGCCGGGGCAAAGCCGAGCCCCACCGTCGCCAAGCTGATCAAGCTGGCGAAGCAGGCGACGCCGGCGCCGGCGAAGGCCTAGGCCTCCCGTCGAACGGCCATGCGCGACCTGCTCCTCTGGTTGGCGAGGGAACTGGTCGAGCACGGAGATGCGGTCCGGGTCGACGCCATCGAGCGCGACCGCACCGTGGTCCTCGACCTGGCCGTCGACCCGGCCGACCTGGGCCGGGTGATCGGTCGCGGCGGACGGACCGCCAAGGCGATCCGGACCGTGGTCGACGCCGCGGCGAAGCGCCAGGGGCGTCGGGCCGTCGTGGATATCCTCGACTGATGGGCTGGGTCCGGCTAGGCAAGGTGGTCCGGGCGGTCAGCCTGGATGGCCGGGTTGGCGTGGCCGGAACGGAAGGGGCGCTCTCCCGGATGAGCCGCGTGGAGCTGCGGCGCCCCGGGTCGGCGGATCGGGATTGCCAGGTCGTCGCCGCGGGCCCCCAGGGGCGCATCTGGTGGCTTCGCCTGGAGGGGGTCGCCGACCGCAGCGCGGCCGAGGCCCTGGTGGGATATGACGTGTGGGGGCGGCGGGAGGCGATGGGGGATGCTGGCCAGGGTTTCCATTTCTGGGCCGACCTCGAAGGATTGCCGGTGGTCACGATCACCGGGGAAGAGCTGGGAAGGGTGGAGGAGCTGTTCGTGACCGGGGGCGTGGACGTGCTGGTCGTCCGCGGCCCCGGGGGAGAGAGGCTGGTGCCGCTCGCCCCGTATGTCACGGTGGATCGTGAGCGGGGCCGGGTGGTGGTGGACGCGCCCCCCGGGCTGCTCGGGGCGGACGAAGAGGAGGCTCGCAGGACGGAGAAGAAACGGACGTGAAACGGCTGGAGGTGGAGATCCTGACCCTCTTCCCTCGGATGTGCGAGGGGTACCTCTCCGAGAGCATTCTCGGGAAGGCGCGGGAGGCGGGGCTGCTCGACGCGCGGGTGACCGACATCCGCGAGTTCGCCTCTGGAAAGCACCGGGTTACCGACGACGCTCCCTACGGTGGGGGCGGCGGGATGGTGATGAAGCCGGAGCCGCTGACCGCCGCCATCGAGGCCGCCCGCGAGCGGCTCCCCGGGGCCCGGGTGCTGCTGACGAGCCCCCGGGGCGTGCCGCTCTCGCAGCGGCTGGTCGAGGAACTGGCGGAGCACGGACGTCTCATCATCGCCTGCGGGCGCTACGAGGGAGTGGACGAGCGCGTGAGGATGGCAGTCGACATGGAGGTCTCCACCGGGGACTTCGTGCTCACCGGCGGCGAGCTGGCGGCGCTTTGCGTCGTCGACGCGGCGACTCGCCTGATTCCGGGTGTCCTGGGAAACGAGAACTCGGCTGGTCGAGAGAGCTTCGCCGGGGCCCCCCTCCTGGAGTACCCTCACTACACCCGCCCGCCGGCGTTCCGCGGAGTGGAGGTCCCCGAGGTCCTCCTCTCCGGGGATCACCGGCGCGTGGAGAGGTGGCGGCGGCGCGAGTCGCTGCGCGTCACACGGGATCGGCGTCCGGACCTGTTCGCGCGCCTGGAACTCAACGAAGACGATCGCCGGCTCATCGACGCGGGCGACGACGAGCTGTAAGGAGAAGAGACGATGCTGCGCAAGGCGATTGCCGATGTCGAGGCCAAGTACCTCCGCAAGGACCTCCCGGTCTTCCGTGCCGGGGATACCGTGCGGGTGCACACGAAGATCAAGGAAGGCGACAAGGAGCGCATCCAGCTGTACGAGGGCGTGGTCATCGCCTCGTCCGGCGGCGGCGCCAGCGCCATGTTCACCGTGCGCAAGGTGAGCTACGGCGTCGGCGTCGAGCGCATCTTCCCGCTCCACAGCCCCCGCATCGACCGCATCGAGGTGCTGGGCCGTGGCGACGTCCGCCGCTCGCGCCTCTACTACCTTCGCGGGTTGAAGGGGAAGGCCGCCCGCGTCCAGCAGGAAGAGGGCTCGAGGGCGGCTGCGGCGAAGCCTGCCCTGGCCTGATCCACCTCTTTCCCGCGGTCCGCACGGGGAGTACAGTCGGTCCCCGACGTGCTCCTCCTCGAGATCGCAGCCCAGGGTGTCCGCGGATTTGCGCCGCCGAGCGGCCGGCTCGTGCTGCGCCCTGGCTACAACGTCGTGGCCGGCGACGGCGCGGTGCTCCGCCGCCTCGTCGCGGCGCTGTTCCATCCAGACCAGCCCGCCGACCCCTCGCTGCGCTCGAATTCCGGCGCGGGCGGTGCCCCCGCCCGGGCAGGCCTGACCCTCGCCGGGGACGATGGCGTCACCTGGCGGGTGGTCCGCGACCTCGCAGGGCCATGCCAGCTCCAGCGCTTCGACCCCGAGCGGCGCGCCTTCCAGTCGGTCGCGCAGGACCCGGTCCTCATCGCCGAGGCGCTTCGTGCCGCGGGGGTGCCCGCGCCGGAGCGCTTCGCCGCCGTCCTCTCCCTCTCCGCCGCCGATTTTCCATCGCGACAGGCGCCCGGCGGCCTGGCGGCCATCTCCCGGCAGGCGCCGCGCCGCCCGCTCGCCCCGGACGAGGCGCGGAAGAAGCTCGAGGAGCTGCGCGGCGAGATGGAGCGGGCCCGCAGTGCCGAGCAGGTCCAGATGGAGATGGACACCCTTCAGAGCCGGCTCTTCAAGCTGGAGGAGATGCTGAAATCGAGCGATCAGGTGCGCGATCGGCTGAACGTGGCCGAGGCGGCCGTGGCGGGACTGGCGGGCGCGGAGGAGGCGCTCTCGACGCTGCGCGACCCGGCGCTGCGGATGGCCGCGTGTCGCAAGGCGACCGCCCGGCGCGACGACGCCCTGCAGAAGGTCGCGCAGGAACGGGAGGCACGGGGCGAGACGGGGACCTCCGCCCCGGCGCCGCTCTGGCGCCATCCTGGCTTTCTCTCCGGGGTGGGCGTGGGCGCGGCGAGCATGCTCGGCGCGCTGATCACGGACGTGCGATCCCTGGCGCTGGCCGCCATCCCGGCCACCGGGTGGGCCGCCTTCGAGGGTCTGAGGTGGGTGGGGCGTGCCGAGGGATCGGAGACCGCCGGTCGTCGCACGCGCTGGCTCGACGAGCGGGAGCGCAAGGCCAAGGAGACCTGGGAGCGGGAGACCACCGACGTGCGGGCCGCCGTGGCCGCGGCCGGCGTGGCCTCGGTGGCCGACCTCGGCGACCTCCTCGCGCGCGTCCAGGAGGCCCGGACGGCGCTTTCCGACGCAGAGGCCGGCCTCGCCACCTGGCAGGCAAGGGCCGAGACGAAGGATGCCGTGGCCGAGCGGATCCAGGTCGAACAGGAGATCGGTGAACTGGAGCAGAAGCTCACCGCCGAAACCGGAGGCTTCGTTCGCGACACCCACTCACTCGAGGTCGAGATCGCCCGCCTCGAGCGGGAGCTGGAGTCGCCGGCCGTGGACGCGCCGCCGGTGGAGGCCCGAGCCACCCCGGCGCCCACGGGCGATCCGCTCCGCACCCTGTTCGAGAGGGCCTCGGCCGATCTGGCGCTCAGCCCCGGCGCGGCCCTCCGTGCGCTTCAGCCGCGTATCGCCCAGGTCCTGCCCGCACTCACCGTCCAGCGGCTGGCGAACTTCTTCGTGGACGACCGCGGAAATCTTCAAGTGCAGGCCGGAGGGAAGCTCGTCCCCGCCGCCGCCCTCCCTTCCGGCGACCGGGACCTCTGCTTCGCGGTCCTGAAGCTCGGGTTCGCCGAGCAGGGGCTCGCCGCCGGCAAGTCCGTGGCCGTGCTGGAGGACGCCTTCGCGGTGCTCCCGGAGGGTTCGCGCAGGGTGATCGCTCGCCTTCTAAAGCAGATTGCCACGGGGCGTCAGGTCGTGCACGCCACCGTCGACCCCATCTTCCGGGAGGCGGCCGACCACGCCGCCTGAGACGCCGTGCCGACGACCCGCGACATCGGCCGCCGCGCCGAGGACCTGGCGGCGGCCTGGCTCGCCGAGCGCGGGTACGTCGTCCTGGCCCGCAACCACGCCACCCGCCGCGGCGAGGTCGACCTCGTCTGCCGGGCCGGGGGCGTGCTCTGCTTCGTGGAGGTCCGGAGCCGGGCCGGGTCGGGCCATGGCACTCCGGAGGAGACGGTCGACCGGCGGAAGGCGCTCCGGGTGGTTGCCGCCGCCACCGACTGGGCGCGCCGGAACGGCGCGCTCGACGACGACATCCGCTTCGACGTCCTGGCCATGACCGGCAGCGGGGATGCGCTCGCCTTCCAACTCTTCGAAGGGGCCTTCGACGCCTCGGGGGGGCCTTCGGGATGAGCGGCGAGGGCGAGGGCGAGGGCAAGCGCGGCACCCTGTACGTGGTGGCGACCCCCATCGGGAACCTGGGCGATCTCTCCCCCCGGGCGGCCGAGGTGCTTCGCCTCGCCGACGTGGTCGTGGCCGAGGACACGCGACGCACCCGCACGCTTCTCAGCCACGTCGGGGCGCATCCCGCGGAGCTCGTCTCCCTGCCGGCCTTCGACGAGGAGGGGCGGATGGGCCGGGCGGTGTCGCGCCTCTCGGCGGGGGCCGCGGTGGCGCTCGTCACCGACGCCGGGACGCCCGGCGTCTCCGACCCGGGCACCCGCCTCGTCGAGGCTGCCTGGGAGGCAGGGGCCAGGGTGGTTCCCATCCCCGGCCCGTCGGCGGCCCTCGCCGCGCTCTCCGCCTCGGGCCTCCCGGCCGATCGGTTTCTCTTCACCGGCTTCCTCCCGCGCAAGGGCGGAGGTCGGGCCGACGCGCTGCGCTGGCTCTCCGGGGTCCCGGCCACGATCGTGATCTTCGAGGCCGGCAATCGCGCGGCGGCGACGCTGGCCGATCTCGAGGAGGCCTTCGGCGACCGGCCGGCGGCGATGGCGCGAGAACTCACCAAGCTCCACGAGGAGATCGCCAGGGGCCGGCTGTCGGAGCTCCGGGCGCGATTTCCCGGGGACCTGCGTGGCGAGGTGACCCTGGTGGTGGCCGGGGCGGACGCCGCGCCCGGGCCGGCGCCGGCCGGGCCGCCCGAGGAGGAGATCCTCCGCCGGCTTGCCGCAGGGGAGGCGCCGACCGCGGTGGCCCGGGCCATCGCGCGGGGGCACAAGATGGGGCGTGGGGAGGCCTACGCGCTCGTCGAGTCGGTGCGTGGCCGCCGCTGAACGCTTTCAGTCGTCCAGCCCGCGCAGCCCCAGTTCCTTCATCTTCACCTGGAGGGACTTTCGGCTGATCTGCAGCTTCTTCGCGGCACGGGTGACGTTGCCGTTCGTCTCCTCGAGCGCGCGGGAGATGAGGGTCTTCTCCAGTTCGGCCTGGGCCTGCCGGACGATGTCCTTCATGGACGCGCCGCTCGGCGCGGCCATGGCGCCGAGGGCCCCGACGGGGGCCACCGGGGTCGCGGCGCCGGGAACCCGCTCGCGCAGCGTTTCCGGGAGCTGTGCCACGGTCACGAGCGGGCCGTCGGCGAAGAGCACCGACCGCTCCATGACGTTTTCGAGCTCGCGGATGTTGCCGGGCCAGGCGTACCCGGTGAGGATCTCGAGGGCGCCCTCGTCGACCCGCTCGACCTTCTTGCCCAGCCGGCGGTTGTACTTCTCGGTGAAGTGCTGGATGAGCAGCGGGATGTCCTCGCGCCGATCCCGGAGCGCCGGGAGGGCGATGGGGACGACGTTCAATCGGTAGAAGAGGTCGTCGCGGAATCGCCCGTCGGCGATGAGGACCTCGAGGTTGCGGTTGGTGGCGGCGATGAGCCTGACGTCGACCCGGATCGTCTTGATGCCGCCCACTCGCTCGAACTCCGACTCCTGCAGCGCCCGCAGGAGCTTCACCTGCATCTCGACGGGGATCTCGCCGATCTCGTCGAGGAAGAGGGTTCCGCCGTCGGCGAGCTCGAAGCGGCCCGGCTTGGAGCCGACGGCTCCGGTGAAGGCCCCCTTCTCGTATCCGAAGAGCTCGCTCTCCACGAGGTCCTTGGGAATGGCGGCGCAGTTGACCTTGATGAGGGGCTGGGTCCGCCGCGAGCTGCCGCGATGCAGCGCCTGGGCGACCAGTTCCTTGCCCGTGCCGCTCTCCCCGGTGATGAGAACGGTGGACGGCGAATCGGCCACCCGGGCGATCACGTCGTAGACGGCGCGCATCGAGGGCGACTGGCCCACGAGGGGCGGCCGCTCTCCATCCCCGGCCGGGGGATGGACGTGCTGTCCCGCCAGGACCCGGGCCCGCGCCGCCTTGGCGATGACCTTGCGCAACTCCTCCTGGTCGAAGGGCTTGGTGATGTAGTCGAAGGCGCCGGCCTTCATGGCCTCGACGGCGGTGTCCACCGTCCCGTGAGCGGTGATCATGATCACCGGAACGTCGGGATGGGCGGCGGCGCAGTGCCGGAGCAGGTCGAGGCCGCCCATGCGCGGCATGACGAGGTCCGTGACCACCACGTCGATCTGCGCGCGGTGCATGGCGGCCTGAGCCTGCTCGCCGTCCGCGGCGGTGGTGACCTCGTATCCGTCCCGCTTCAGCATCGCGGCCAGGACGCGTCGGATGTTGTTCTCGTCGTCGACGATGAGGACGTGCGCCACGGGAGGTCCTGTTAGCACGAGTGGAAAGGGAAGGGGAGCGGCCGATCAGGTCGAGAGGCGGCGCTTCCTGGCCCGCCACGGCTCCGGCGGCGGCGAGGGGGCTGCGGTCCGGCGAGGTTCCAGCTCGATGCACGGTAGCGAGATGGCGAACTCGGCCCCGCCCTGGGCAGGCCCGGAGACCACCAGCGAGCCGTGGTGCGCCTTGACGATGCGCTGGCTGATGGCGAGGCCGAGGCCGGTGCCCTTCTCCTTCGTGGTGTAGAAGGGCACGAAGACATTCTCCCTCGCGTCGGAGGGGATGCCTGGGCCCGTGTCCCGGAACCGGATCTCGACCCGGTCGTCGCGAAGGCGGGGCTCCTGCCAGCTCGCGAGGTCGTCACGCGCCAGCGAGGCGGAAACGCGAAGGTGACCACCGTCTGGCATCGCCTGGAAAGAGTTGAGCGCCAGGTTGAGGAACACCTGCTTCAGCTGCTCGGCGTCGCAGCTCACGAGGGGCAGCTCCGGGGCCACGTCGATGGCGAGATCGATGCCTGGCGGGATCTGGGGCGCGAGAAGCTTGAAGGTGCGCTGCAGGATGTCCCCCACGTCGCCGGGCGCCATGCTCGACTTGAGCGGCCGCGCGTAGTCGAGGAACTGTGTGACGACCCCGTTCAGCCGATCGACTTCCTCCACGATGATCTCCAGGAACTCCCGATCCTCGCGAGGCAGGCGCGAGGGGTCCAGGTACTGGGTCGCTCCCTTGATGGCAGCCAAAGGATTTCTGATCTCGTGGGCCAGGCCCGCGGCCATCTCTCCCAGCGCCGCGAGCCGGTCGCGCTCCTTCATCTGCTGGTAGAGCTTGGAGTTGTCGATGACGAGCGCGCAGCGGTCCGCCACCTCGA
>Ga0315273_10002606_pt1 | contig 21353 bp, 16 predicted proteins | sample YL17G02_0_MG_FD_205753 | JGI IMG/M metagenome (GOLD analysis project Ga0315273, IMG submission 205753) | Sediment microbial communities from Yellowstone Lake, YNP, Wyoming, USA - YL17G02_0 | ecosystem: Environmental > Aquatic > Freshwater > Lake > Sediment | place: USA: Wyoming | collected... | reverse complement strand
AGAGGAGGAGAACAGCGTGGTGTTGACCTAAAAAAGCCACCGTGACATTGTGGGTTGGAGCTGATTGGGTGAGTGGGTAGGTGGCTTTCTATTCTCGGAACAGTGGCTTTTTTCAGCGGAATACGCACCCCGGCAGGCCCAGCACACAAATAAAGGGCTCCGCGCGCGCTCGGAGCCCTTATAATTTTCCAGCCGGCCCTTCCGGTTCACCCCCCCAGGTAGGCCTTTTTCACGTGCTCGTTGGCCAGCAGCTCCTGCTCGTCGCAGCTCAGGGTCTTGGCCAGCTGCCCCTGCCGCTCCTTGAGCCGGGGGAAATGCTCGAACACCTCCGCCATGGTCTTTTCGACGGTCTTCCGGTCCTTCTGCAGATACACTCCGGCGGCCAGGTTGTGGCGCACCGTCTTCAGGCCGAACAGGCGCCGGCACCCCGTCGATACGCTGCCAGTCGCTGGTTGAGCTGGTTGGCGATCTTCCGTAGCGACAGGTGCCAGCGGGTGTAGAATTGCTCAAGGTAGGGCTTGCTTCGGAAAAGCGCCACCCTCGGAAGCGGGATGGTGCCCTCGATGAGGGCTGGGAGGGCTGTCTGCCCGTTCGCCTGTTGACCTCGGGGAGATGAAACAGAGTCGAACGAGCCCCTTTGGCTATCAACAGGGCGCAGAGGGTCGTGCCAGGCCGTAAGACTAGGCAGCGTTCAACCGCCAGATCGCAAGCTGCGGTGCAGGGCACGCACTGACCTACCCGAGTCCGTCGTTCTCCTCCTCTTGACCGACTTCCAAACCGATTATACATTGGGTATACAATGGTCAATCAGAGCGGAGTATGTGATGGTTAAGAAACTGACGAAACACGGCAATAGCCTGGCCCTGGTAATCGACAGGGCGGTCCTTGATTTGCTGAAGATCAGCAACGATACGCCTTTGGACATATCCACCGACGGCCAAGTACTAGTCATTGCTCCAGTGCGAGACGAAGCCCGTCAGAGAAAGTTCAGGCAAGCGCTTGAAGCGGCGAACCAGAAGTACGGCCGGGCTCTCAGGCGACTGGCTGAGTAGCCGTGGCCCCGGTATTCCTTAGTCTTGCCGAGGTTCTTGAGATTCATCGCGATCAGATCGAACGGTACGGAGGGCACCCAGGCCTCCGCGATCTCGGGCTGCTGCAGTCCGCTTTGGCGATGCCAGCAGCGGGGCTCGGTGGGCGGTATCTCCACGGCGATCTCAGCGAGATGGCTGCCGCCTATCTTTTTCACATCGTGCCGAACCATCCTTTTGTCGATGGCAACAAACGCGCTGGCGCAGTGGCAGCGATTGTGTTCTTGTCTCTGAACGGCATAGAGCTTGTGGCAAACGGTACTCAGCTGGAGAAGATTGTGCTTGCTGTTGCGCAGGGCAAGGCAGGCAAGGATGCCGTGGCCGGTTTCCTCCGGAACAATGCTCGGCTCTAAGTGGGATCAACAGGGAGAACGAACGATGGGTGATACATGGACTGTAGACATGTCCCATTATGCCTTTCCAGACGAGAAGGCTCTTCGGCTGCCTAGGCAGGCGCTACGCCTAGCCGATCGGCGTCCGATGCAGTAAACGTCCGGGAAGAAGAGCCTGCGCAGGCCGGGTTCAGGCGGAGTTATCTCCTGAGGGCAACGAGTTGTACTGGCAGTGTCCTGTTTGCGGCGACAAGGGTTGCATCTCGAGTTGGAAAGGGACTCGTTGGGATCCAGCAAGAAAGCAAAACCAATCGGGTCTGCATCCAATACCGGAATGGATCAGCCTCGGCGACTACCGGATGTCGCTCCAACAAATTCCGCCAGATACCCCTGGCCACCAATCCACTCGCCAATAACTCCGGCAGGTTGAGGAGGAGGAGGAGGAGCAGGACCAGAGAGGCAGGATCACTTTCCGCCTGCGGCACCGCATCGTGGCGAACTATCCGCCGCCGTGCCCATGCGCACCAGAATACGGTGCTTCACCAGGCCGCGCTCCAGCGGGACCAGCCCATCCGGCAGACGCTGACCATCCATCTCCAGCCACGCCACGCCTCGCTCGCAACGCTCGGGGTTGTCGACCTGGATCTCATAGATCGCTTCACCGTGACAATACCGCAGGCGGAAGCCTTCCCACCATCCGGGTATGACCGGATCCAGCTGCAGGCGGTCCCCGCATACCTTGAATCCCAGGACTTCTTCAACCCAGGCGCGGTACATCCAGGCCGCCGAGCCTGTATACCAGGACCAACCGCCCTGGCCAATGCGACCCGGCAGCAGGTACACGTCCGCTGCAATCACGTAGGGCTCGACCCCGTAGCGCCAGACTGCCTGCGCATCGCGCGCGTGCTCGATGGGATTGAGCAGGCGCAGGATCTTTGCCGCGCGCTCCCCCTCCCCTTGGCGCGCCAGGGCCATCGCGAACCACAGGGCGGCGTGAGTGTATTGGCCTCCGTTCTCCCGCACCCCCGGAGGATATCCCTTGATGTATCCCGGTGATGGCTCCATCGTGTCGATGGGCGGAGCGAAGAGCAGCACCAGGCCCTCATCCTCCCGAACAAGATGTTTAAAGGCTGAGTCCATGGCTGCCTTCGTGCGACTCGCCTCAGCGGCGCCGCTCAGGCACGCCCAGGACTGCGGCAGGGAATCGATCTTCGCCTCCTGGCTCGCAGAGGAACCCAGGGGCGTTCCGTCATCGAAGAATGCCCGAAGGTACCACTGCCCATCCCATGCCGATTCCTCGACTCGCTGAATCAGCGTCTTCCTCTGCTGCTCATAGGTCCGGCTCAAGTCCGGCCGGCCCTGGACGTCGGACAGCTCGCTCATGCACCGAAGCACGTCCACGAGAAACCACGCCAGCCAAACGCTCTCTCCCGTGCCGGCGACACCCACGCGGTTCATCCCATCGTTCCAGTCCCCTGTCCCCATCAGGGGCAAGCCATGGGGCCCCGCAGTCAGACCCCGGTTGACCGCTCGGCGGCAATGCTCGAAGAGCGTGGCGCATTCGGCGGCGGCTTCCGGGGTGGAGAAGGTCTCGTGCTGTTCGGCCTGCAGCGGTGGAGAGCTCAGGAACGGAGCCTCCACGTCCAGGATGCTTCTGTCCGCGGTTATCCGCACGTACTGAGAGACCACGTGGGGAAGCCAGAGCAGGTCATCGGATATTCGGGACCGGATCCCCGCACCGCCCGGCGGATGCCACCAGTGTTGGACATCGCCTTCCTTGAACTGGCGGCTCGCAGCCAGCAGGATGTGCTCTCGCGCTAGCTCGGGGCGCGCGTAAAGGAAAGCCATCACGTCCTGCAGCTGATCTCGGAAGCCATAGGCGCCGCCGGACTGGTAAAGGGCGGACCGTGCCCAGAGGCGACAGCTCAGGCTTTGATACAGGAGCCAACGGTTGATCAGGAAGTCCGCAGCGAGCTCGGGGGTATGCACTTCAACTGCGCCCAGGAGCTCATCCCACCACGATTTGGCCCGCTCCAGCGCGCTGTCAACCGCCGATCCGCTCCGGTACGCAAGAACGAGTGCGTGAGCCTCCTCGAGAGACACGGCCTGGCCCAGGAGGCAGGTGATCTCGGCCCGCTCACCGGGAGATATCTCGATGATGATCTGCAGCGCCGCGCACGGGTCCAACCCCGCCCCGGTCCGGGGTGACAGCCCGATGTGCTCCATGGCCGCGGGGTACCCCAGCGAGCGGTTGCGCCCGACAAAGGATGTGCGGTCGCCGCTGAATATATCCGCAGGCGGGCTGATAGCTGCGAAGGCTACCCGACCTCCGTACTCCGGGTGGTAGGGATTCCGGGCGATCAACGCTCGAGCTTCGTCATCCCAGTGGGTAATGACATGGGTTTGCGAAGATTCGCGGTTCTCGCCCAGCGTCCATTCCACATAGTACGTAACCGAGAGCGTGCGAGCCCTGGGGGAGTCATTTCTCAGCCGCAGCCTCTGCAGTTTGACCGGCTCCCCACCGCCCTCATCCAGGGGCACAAAGACCGTCAGCTCCTGCTCGATTCCATGACTGTTGTGCTCGAAAACCGTGTACCCCGCCCCATGGCGTGCCCGATAGGCGGTTTCCTCGCGGATCGGGGACGGGGTAGGCGTCCAGGAGACGCCGGTCTCTTCGTCCCGGATGTAAATCGCCTCGGACGGCGGATCCATGACGGGGTCATTCGACCACTCTGTCAGGCGGTTGCGCTGGCTGTTGCCATACCAGGTGAAGCCCGATCCTGTTTCACTGACTATGGTCCCGAAGGTCGGGTTGGCAATGACGTTCACCCAGGGGGCAGGGGTGTTGGTGTCGGGACCGAGATAGATCGCGTACTCACGCCCATCGGCGGTGAAACCCCCAAGGCTGTTGAAGTAGGGCAGCTCCAGGAAGGGAAGCGAAGCCGAAGGATCCCGTGGAGCTCGTTTCCTGGCCAGGAATTCCGGCTGCTCGAGAACCTCCGCGGGAACGCCGAGTTGCTGAGGCAGGGTGCCGCGTGCCGACACCAGCACTACGCTTGCCGCTGCCATGAGGAGGGTCAGATCCTCCTCCGGGATCTTAGCTGCTCCCAGCAATAAGATCCCCCCGGACTGCTCTTTCCCCGTGATCGACGCCTGCGAATGAATCAGTCCCTCGAGCTGTTCCCGCAGCGGCTGCTCGTAGCCGGCTGCCTCTTCGTTGAGGATCACCAGGTCCGCTCTCATCCCGTGCATTCGCCAATAGGTATGCGCCTGAAGCATCTGGCGGACCAGGCCGATATCCCTCGCCTCGCCAATGCTGACCAGGATGATGGGGAAGTCCCCGGATATTCCATAGGGCCACAATCCGGCCTGCCCCTTGCGGTTCTCTTCGATTCGTTCCGTGGGCGGGCGTAGGAGAGGGTTTGGAAAGAGGAGATGGCCGGCTATCTCCTGGAAGCGGCGAACCTCATCAGGCTGGATGCGGAGCAAGCGCAGTTGCAGCTGGGCCGAGGCCCATGCCAATTCCATTGCATGATCGACCGCATACGGATCTCCGTATGTATCCATCAGGCCCAGAACCTTTTCCCTTGTTTCCCCGGCGGCGAGGATGAGGGAAACCCGGGCGCGCTCCCCCGGACCCAGGCTCAGGTCCTGGCGGAGGCTGAGAATCGGGTCCAGGACAAAACCCTGCGCGCCGCTTGGCTCGCGGAAGATGCCCATCGGACTCGCAAGAGTCCGTCCTCGGCCGATGAAAAGCCGCCGGTCGGTCTCGAAGCGCGGAGCGGCATCCTCCGCATCGTCGAGGGTGAGCCGGTGAGCCACAAAAACGGGCGCTTCGGTGTCACTGCGAGGCCGGCGGTAGGCAAGCAGCGCGCGCTGTTTCGGCACTGCTTCGGTCTGAATGAAAAGCTTGTTGAAGGCCGGATGCTGGAGGTCCGCTCTGTGCGGCGCCAGCGAGAGCTCGATGTAGCTGCTGAGGGCGAGGCGGCGGGTTCGAATGGAGCGGTTGATGAGCGTGATCCGGCGGATTTCCACGTCATCCTCGGGCGAGACGACGACCTCCGTCTCGGTGTCGATGCCGTTGTCGGTACGCCGGAACACGGCACGGTCGAGGGCAAAACTGGCGGAATACGCCTCCACTTTTCCCCCCGTCGGGTGATACGTGTTGGACCACAATCGCTCCGAATCGGCCTCATGGATGTAACAGAAGCTCCCCCACGAATCCTGCGTCCGGTCCGATCTCCAGCGCGTGATCTCCTGGTCACCCCACTGGCTGTAGCCGCCCCCCGAGTTGGTGACCAGGAGGCAATAGCGGCCGTTGCCGAGCAAGTGGGTTTTCGGCGTGTTCGTAAGTGCAGTCTCGAATCTGCTCGCGGACGGAGCGACTTCGCCGAAGCCCTCCACCGCCGGCACCCTCTGGCGGGTGGAGATGTGATGCAGCGGCGGGAGGACCGGAATGCGTTCATGGAGCAGCGGCTCAATGGCAGCCACCCGCGCGTCTGCGTGAAATCGCCGCTGAAACGAGTTGCCATGGAGGAGGTTCGCCAGGGAAAGAAAACCCATGCCCTGGTGATGCGCCAAATACGCCCGCACGACAACGCCGCGCGTGCCATCGCGGCTGGGTTGACGACTGAAGTCAATGGCCTCGTAGAACCCGTACTCGTCCAAGAGCCCCATGGAGGCGAGACGCTTCAGGTTCTCCACCGCCTTCCGCGGGGCAAGGCTCACGGCGAGAAGGCTGGCATAAGGGGCGACAACGAGCTCCTCCTCCAGGCCGCGCTTCAACCCCAGGCCCGGCACGCCGAAGGCCTTGTATTGATACGTCTTGTTGATGTCCAGATCCGAAAAGGCAGACTCCGATATCCCCCACGGCTTGCTAAGCTTGCGGCCATAGGCGATCTGGGTTGCCACTGCCTCCCTTACCGCCCTATCGAGGAGCGAGTTGCCGAACGAGCGCTGGAAGATCAGGGGCATCAGGTATTCGAACATTGTCCCGGTCCAACTGAGCAGCACTCGGCGCCGGCCGACCGCGCCGTAGGGCCGGCCCATGGAGAACCAATGCTCGATCGGAACGTCCCCCCGGGCAATGGCGACGTAGCTTCCAACTCGCGCCTCACTCGCCAGGAGATCGTAGAAGGCGCTGTCCCGCCGGCCGTCGGAAACGTTGTGGCCGATCGCGAACAACCTGCGCTTGGAGTCATACAAGAAGCGCATGTTGATGGATTCGGACAGCTCCCGGACCTCCTGGATGAGCCGTTCACCCAGACCCAGCATTTCCCCGGCAAGCCATTTGGACTTCTCGAAAGCCTGGAGAATGCGGTCGAGCCATTCGAAAAGGGGGCTCGCGGCAGAATCGCTCTGCTCCCGAATCGAGCGGAGAACCGGGATGCAACCGACGCGCCCCTTGGCAAGGTCGTGGAGCGAAGGGGCCTGATTCAGCTCCCGGCGGAGGGCGAGAATGGCGTCCCCCCCGAATTGAGCGATCTCTTCTTCGGGCTTTTCGTTGAAGATGACGATCCAGTCCAGGTACCGGGCAGTGGTGTTTCTCCAGGCCGCTATCTGCTTCTGCATCTGGACTGCCCAATAGGCCACGCCGGTTTCATCAGCGGAAATCTCACGCGCCTTGCCGGCCAGAGCCCTGACAGTCCCCTCCGCTCGCCGCAGCAGGTGCAGCGCGCCAACGATGCCACCCGTCGGGCCACGGCAGGCACGCAGAAGCCCCTCGAAGGCACCCGTGTCCGCACCGGACAGGCCCCCTTGTGCAGCGGCTTCCTGGAAAACCTCCCCGGTGTCGTGCAGACCCTCAAAAGTGCTTCCCTCCAGGAGAGGCCTTTGCAGCAATTCCTCCAGGCCGTGCTCGAGGGTCCACAAGGCGCCGAGCAGGTTTCCGCTGTCCACGGTGGATACGTAGCGAGGCTCCAGAGGCTTGCGGGTCTGGATATCGTACCAATTCAGGAGATGACCCTCGTGGCGCTCCAATGTGCCGATCGTCTTCAGGGAGCGCGCCAGTGTCTCCACGACCTGGTCTGCCGTCAGGTATCCGAAATCCCGGGCGGCAAGCGCGCTCAACATCCAAAGACCGATGTTGGTTGGACTGGTGCGCATTGCCAGCTTGTTCTGATGAAAGACCTGGTAGTTGTCCGGTGGAAGCCACGAGGTCTCTTCGCCGACAAAGTCCGAGAAGTATCGCCAGGTCTTTCGTGCGATCTTCCTCAGGGCCATCAACTCCTTGGCGGGAAGGAGGCAGCGCTGTGGCCTTGGCTGCGGCCGCAGGTTCAGCAGCCAGCCGGCCACGGGGGAGAAGAACCACAACACGAGCCAGGGGCTGGCCAGTGCGAAGTTCACCGGCATCCAATGGTATGACAGCCAACCCAGGACTACGCTGAGGACGCTTGCCAGACCCATGGAAATAACGAACCCGTGCAGCCGATTCGGGGCATTCCTTTTTTCCGGGTCGGGCGTCCATTCCAGCAGCCGCCGGTGCGATACAAGCCGGCGATACCAAACCCTCAGAATGGCGTTCAGGGCCAGCCAGGCCTGGTGCGGAAGCAGTGCGGCCTCGACAAACGTCCGCAGCAGGTCATGGGCCAGCTTCCCGAGGGAGAGGCTCTTCAGCCCCTTGCGCGTGGTCGTCGACGTGAGGGGCTGCGCCAAGGTCTGGAACAGGAGCTGAGCGACGACGACCAGGGTGGGAATCCATTCCATGCGGGACGAGGTCAGCCAGGCTGCCGTAAGCAAGCACACGCTTGCCGCTGGTACCAGGCTCCGGCGCAGGTTGTCCAGGACTTTCCAGCGGTTGAACCAGGAGAGCTGGTTGGGCCCTCGCCCGCCTCCCGGTTGGGGGACACGCGGCAGGATCCAATCCGCGATTTGCCAATCCCCCCGGATCCAGCGCTGCTGCCGCCTGGTGTAGGTCAGATAGTCCGGCGGGAACTGGTCAATGAGCTCGATATCGCTGGCCAGGCCCACCCGAACGTGAGCACCTTCGATCAGGTCATGGCTCAGCAGCAGCTCGTCGGGAAACCGTCCGGAAAGCAGGCGGCTGAAGGCGCGAACATCATAGATGCCTTTGCCGTGGTAGGAGCCCTCACCGGTGAGATCCTGGTTGACATCGGAAACTACCCGGGTGTACGGGTCTATCCCTACCGCGTAGGCGAACAGGCGGCTGAAAGGCGAGGCACTGGTGCTCGGCAGGGAGGGGCTCACGCGCGGCTGAATGATCGTATACGAGCCGGGAAGGATTCTGCCTTCGGCATCGAAGCGAGGCTGATTCAGAGGGTGGGCCAGGGTCTCGATCATCCTGCGGGCGGTGCCGCATGGCAGCTGGGTATCGCTGTCCAATGTGATGACGAATCTGACGTCAGCCAGATGGTCCGGGTTGCCCACGTACACGAGGCGGCTTGCGTCGCGGGGTCGCGTCCCATCGATCAGACGATTGAGCTCTTCCAGCTTCCCGCGCTTGCGCTCCCAACCGATATATCCCTGCTCGGATTCACTCCACCTCCTTTCCCGATGAAAAAGGAAGAACCGCTCACCGCCATGGCGCTGATTGAGGGTTTCCAGCCTTGCTATCGCTGTCCGCAGCAGGGGCTCGTCTTCCTCATGTTGCGCGTGGTGCCAGTCCGTGTGATCCGTGAACAGGCCGAAAACCAGATTGTCCTCTCTGTTTGCCAGATAACGGATCTCCAGCCTGTCGACTTCGGCCCCGATCGTCTGCGGGTCCGCGAGCATCATGGGCACGACGACCAGGGTGCGAAAGGCGTCCGGAATTCCTGACGGCTCGAAATCCATCTTTGCCAGGCTGCGAGGAGGGAAAATCCGCATGACGAGGTAGTTCACGACCTCGAGGGAAAGCTGGCTGACGGGGATCAGAGAAAGGAGGCATATCAGCAACTGGACTCCGAGAGTTTGCTCGCGAAGTCCGATCAGGGCGATCAGGGAGAGGAATGCCGCACAGAATAAGCCGAGCCCGAGAAAGTACACTGCGCAGTGATGCCGGTATGCCCATTGGAGTATGAGGAAGCCAGTGGCCTCACGGCAGCCTGCACGCCGGTCAAGCTCATGCCGTCCCTCCCCGATTAAATAGGTCCCGACGTGGAGCCTCCGCTCATCCCGGACCCCTTCGCGCGCGGCCTCCGCTGCAAGGTCGATGGCGGCTTGGGCGACCTGTTCTTCCCCCTGCCCCGAGCGTCGGGCAGTCTCCTCAACCGCGCGACGGTACCGATCACGGGTCTGGAAATCCATCTTACCATAGACTCCGGATGGATCGGTTCGCAGCACCCGCTCCACGCGGCTGGTATGCTCGAAGATCTGTCTCCAGTCCAGGAGGGCGAGCTGCCGCAGGCTGGTGAAGGCGTTGCTGATCGAGATCCCGTCCTTGGTCTGGCGGTTTTGCTCCCGCGAGCCGAGCTCGGAAAGGGACTTGCGGTAGACACGCTCCAGCCAGCCCTGGACCGGCGCCAACGCCGCCTCTTCATCATAGAGGTGATCGACCAGCTGAGAAGCGAAATACAGGCTCGGGCTGGGTTGGTTCTCGGTCAGTTCCGCAAGGATCGCGAACATCTGGCTGGGGTCTCGCCGGTTCGCCGTGATAAGCCTGTTGGCCCAGAAGTCGGCAATCTCGCGATCTCTCAGCTCCGTGAGGCCTCTGGCCGCGAGAGCCATGACGGCCTCGATCAATGCAATGCGCAGCATCTGGGGGAGCGCCCACAGCTCGCCGATCGTCAGCGCGGACGCGGATTGATACGCCTCGACGAAGGCGGTGATGTTTTCCCGGTCCAGACGCAGGTCCGAGTGGGAGACGAGCTCCTTCGCCAACGCGTAGATGCGCGGCAGACCCTGATAGGGTTTGCTTTCCAGAACCGGCAGAATCCGGTAATACCGCCGGGAGAGGTTCTGCTGGATGTCGCGGACGGTACCCTCGATGATGTACTCGTTGTCGAGGATCCACTCGGCGACGGGGGTGGTACGCTGCTCGAGCCGGGCAGCCTCCGCGAGGTCCGAGCAGACATGATGGATCCATTGCCCTGCCTGCTGCAGGCTCTGAAGCAGTCTCGTGTTCCGCTGCGGCCCTGGCTCCACCTGGCTCTCCGTCGCCAGGCTCCTGGCATGCTCCTGGATTTGCGCCGAGGGGAGCGGCACATCGAGACTGTGCACATCCTCGATCAAGCTCGCGCGTTTCGGATTCAGCAAGAAGACCACCGGCGGTACCTCGCCGTTTTGCCGAAGCACAGCCACCGGGGCCCGCATGAGATCGATGGGCGCCTGGAGAATGAGGACCGTTTCCTCGGAGGCGAGCCATCGCGAATGATCCTCAAGAAGCCTGCGCTCGACGCCGTACGAGGCTCGCCGTATCCACGCTCCAGCGAAGGCAGCTCCAAACGAGCCGGCGGCGAAGATCGCGGTCAGGGTCGAAAGACTCCCGATCAGACCCGGCAACGGCCAAAGGAAGACCAGGGAGGCAGCAGCGGCGAGCCCGCCGAACAGGATGGCGGCAAGGATCACACCGAGGGCGCGACGCCGGAGGAACGGGTCCAGTGTATGCACGCGTCCGTCCGTGGCCTTGTAAATCAAAGCAGCGCGGCGGAACCCCTTCCTCCCCAGCACCCGGAGGGCTCTCCGAGCTTCATCGTGTCTCACGAAGTAGGCGGTGAGGATACCTGCTTTCAATTCCCAGCCTTCCGCCGTCAGTATAGCGTACTTCCCTGCAAATAGTCCGGGGCGATCCTCGGCCTGGCAAATCCCCGCTCTCCGGCGACTGGCCGAGTAGTCTCGGCTCCAGCATTCTTCAGTCTCGCTGAGGTCCTGGAGATTCATCGCGATCAGAACAATCTCTACAAGATGGCGGCCGTCTATCTTTGCCATCTCGCGCAAAACCATCCTTTCGTCCATGGGAACAAACGCACTGGCGCAGTGGCGGCGATTGCGTTCTTGTCTCTGAACAGCATAGAACTTGAGGCGGATGAAGCGCAGTTGGAAAAGTTGGTCCTGGAGGTTGCGCAGGGCAAAGCAGGTAAAGACGCCGAGGGACGTTCTCCTTCCCAGTGGGCCGATCGGGGTCCGGTGCAGGAGACATCCGGGAAAAAGACCGTGCGTTGGCTGGATTCAGGCGGAGTTACAGTTAAACGATAGCAATTTTTAGAATCGTAATAATCGTCAATTTAACCCCACCCCTGCATAAAGCGACGCGAATCGGGTTGCCGAGGTTGCTCACCAGCAGCAGGAGGAGCTACGAGGGGCAAAGCTCCGAATCAAGGTAATCAGAACAGAGTGCCGGCGTCGAAGTCGAGCAGCATGGTCTTTTCGATCTTCCAGGGTAGCAGGGGGGTGTACGTATCCGGGTCTTCACCATTTGGTAAGCCAGAAAGAATGCAACGCAGATACAGGTACGGTTCTACCCCGTTGATCTTGGAAGTCTCGATTAGGCTGTACCAGGCCGCAGAAGCCGTGGCTCCCGCGGGGCTTCCTGACATCACCCAATTGTTGCGTCCGATGACAAAGGGACGGATCGCTTGTTCGCAGGCGTTATGCCGACTTCCGGATTATGCCGCGTGTGCGGTATCTAACTCGTTGCGGAGTGTGTACTTCCTCCATCTCCCCCTGCGCCATCGTGGCCAGGCCGTTGATCTGCTTTCGCAAGTCCGTCGCCCCGGGTCACACGAAGATCCGTATCGCCGTCCAATCGAGGAACATCTTAGTGCTCCCCGAGGACGTGCAGCACCAGGCGCAGCTCTTCTGGACTTGCTCCTTGCGGAACGCAGATCCGAAAGCTCGCGGTGCGAGGGCTCACGGCAGCAGGTCGCGCGCGAGCATGCAGAGGTAGCTCTTCACGCGCCGCGTGTATTCTGCATGGAAATCCGGGGACAGGGAGTAGAATCGCTCACGGTAGATGAAGTTTCCCTCCGCGTCCCTCTTGCCCACCGTCGCGTAGCAGAAGAGGCGGAAGAGATTGAACTTCGGATGCGGGCTGGCCCCGGGCTCGGATTCGTACCGCTTCAGGCACTCCGCCGCGATCGTGGATCCCTCCCGGGCGTTCTCATGCGCGAACTCGCAGGTATCGTCCCACCAGGTCTTGAACATCGCTCCATCGAAATCGTAGAGCACGTCGGCGAACAGGGTCTGCAGATAGGGGGAGACCTTAAAATGAATAATCCCCCCCGTTGCCCGTTTCAACGCCTGCCGGGTAGCCTCGGATAGGTCGTCCCCGGAGTGGCAGTCTATGACGACGCCTTCCTCCTGCACGAGACGGTGGAGCGCGCGGATTCTCACCTCGAGGCCGTCCAGGCCGTCCTGGTAGCGGTAGTCGACATGCTTCTCGACGCCGAGGTTGGGTGCAAGGTGGGTCAGAGGCAAACCCCGGCGCCTGCTCTCCTCAAGGAGAAAAGCGACCTCCACCTCGGTGGTCAGGCAGTCGAAGGGATTGATTTCCGGGGGATGTTCATCGATGCTCAGCTCGAGGTCGAAGGGCTTGTTATCCCTCATGGTGGTGATGAACGGAACCAGATTGTCCAGGGCCTCCACAGCGAGCCAGTACTTGCCGATCACCCCTGCGAGCTCGGATTCATTCAACTTCATCGAACGGCCGCCGATCCGCAGCGGCTTGCGGTAGTAGGAGAGCACGTCTTTCCTGATCTTTTCATCGCCGATGCAGCGGCTGAAAACCTCAGTGGGCCCTGCCGCCGCACTACCTCCGCGAAAAGCGGAATAGTCAAGGATGTCCGAGACATCGATCGTAAAGAAGGAATAGTAGCGAGCCGCCATGAGAACCTTCTTGGCCCCGTCCAGCCCATCCCTTCCCCTCTTCACCATGATGTGGTCCGCATCTGCGCCGTAGCGCTGCGTGACCCCGGCTTTCAAGGCTTCTGAGACGCCGCACAGCCAGAGCCCCTCGAACGTACTCCCGGTGTGGCCCTCCGGCACGAACCCAATGCCCGGGTAGTACAGTTTCTGAGCGGCATTTCCCTTCTGGATGTTCTCCAGGAGGTTCAACTCTCGCATGGAGTTCTGAATCCCGTTCGCGCTGAAGGAGCATTCGCCGAGCGCCTGCCATATACCCGGCCACACCGACTTCGACATGCGAGTACCGATGCCCAGCCGCGGCACCAACCTCAGCGCCTGGGGAAGCTTCCCTGGCGCGGCCATATGGTAGGCCTGCTGGAGATTCTTCGAATTGGCCTGGTGGAAGCTCACCGTGGTGCCATCCGACAACGCGATCTGCACCAAAGGTTTCGCCTCGATGGCTGTGCAGCGGTTCTTCACGAACTCCACGAGGCCATGCTGCCCGTCTTCGTGCTCTGTGAGGACGAAGCTCCTGTTGCCTAGATGCCCCGCGGAGTGATCGTGCACCTTCAGCGTGGGCGAGCTAGGCGCCGGCCTGCCACTGCGAATGGCAACGTGCACCTTTTCCCAGAACCCATGCAGCTGCGACGACACGGTACGGATAAATGACGAAGCATCCCAAGTAAGTGTGTCCAATACGGCCGGATTCTTCGCCGGATTGAGCCTCCGTTTCCCAGATTTCCATTCGCCCATGTCTCTCTCCTAACTGGCGCTGGCCCGGACGCCCCACCTACAATTGGAACTGCTCGAGCGGCTTCCAGCCGGTCTCGACGAATTGGGCGAGGGTCCGCGGCGTGACGCCGAAAGCGACCATTTCTCTTTCCGAGAGACCCTGCGGGTCGTACGCCTTCCTGAACTCAGGGACCCGATAGAGCTTCTCCTGGACCGCGGGGGGAATCGGCTCGTCGATCTTCTCCACCCGCTCGACTGGCTCTTCCAACAGGCTCTTCTGGTACGTCGGATGGATGGACATGACGAGATCCCCGCCGGCGAGCCCGGTCATGTGGTAATTGCCGCGGAGCGCCGCGATCAGCAGCACCGCTTCGAATCCATTCTCCCGGTACTGGTCACCGTCATCCCCTCGGCGCATGGGTCACGACGATCCTCATCAGAGACTCCGCCCTCGCTCTTGGATTCTTCTCCGCGTCGAGGACCCTCTGTATGTCATCGCGCCAGTGCCTGCTGCAGCTCCTTCGGGTCCCCGGAGTCGTGCCACCATGCCGTCCGGGTTTTGCCTGAAAGCCACTGAAGGTAGTTCGGGTCGCTCATTACCCATTTCCTTAGGTTTGAATGGCCGGTTGCGCAAATGTCCAATCTGGCGGATGAGATCGCTAACGCATGAACATGCCTCCGTTGACGTCGACGGTCATGCCTGTAACGTAGTCGGACAAGCTCGAGGCAAGATACAGGGCGGTGTTTGCGACGTCCGTTGGGGTGCCGAACCTCTGGAGCGGAATGTCCTTGTGCTCGCCCTTCAGGGATCCTAGATCCTCGGACATCTGCGTCTGTATCAGCCCAGGGGCAATTGCGTTGACGTTGATGTTGTACTCACCCCCGGTGAGGGCGAAGCACTTGGTCAGGGCGATCACTCCTGCCTTGGCGGCCGAGTAGTGCGCGCCGGCAAATCGTCCCCCCCTCTCCCCCGCGATGGAGCCGATGTTGATGATCTTGCCCGCCCTCTGAGCCATCATGACACGATAGGCGGCCTGGCTGCAGAAGAAGGCTCCCTTGAGATCTACGCTCATCAGCCGGTCCCAGTCCTCCTCTCCGAGATCTTCGATGGAAAGGTTCTGAGAGATTCCCGCATTGTTGACCCAGATATCGATCCTGCCGAAACGCTTCACAATGCTGTCGCACTGGCTGCGGATCTCGCCGATGACTGAAACGTCAAGGCGAACGGCCTCCGCCTCCACCCCGTAGCCGCGGATCTTTTCCACCACAGCGATAGACCTGCTCAGGTCGATGTCCGCTACCACGACGGCAGCCCCGTTCTCGGCAAACTTCAGGGAGATCGCTTCCCCGATGCCGCGACTTCCCCCCGTCACGACCGCAACCTTCTTGTTCAGCAATGCCTTCATTTCTCGTATCTCCTCTGCGCGGCCGCCGGAAACGTGCAGCTCCGCCTGTACCCGATGATCTCGTCCTCTATTTTAGCTGCGAAGACGATCTGTGCTCCGCAAGTCTTAAAGAAGACGAGCAACTTCTCGTATTCTCTGGCATAGAAAGCGATGTGGTGGACTCCCGTCTCTTTTTTCCTGATGAAACGGACGTGCGGCGTTTCCCCCGCGATTGGCTGAGTGAGCTCGATCTTCCAATCATTCCTGATCCCGCCGAGGGCGATGCGCAGCGCACAGGCGGACAGCTCCCTACCTCTCGCCCAAACTCTGTCAAGGACGAAGTCGTATATCCTGAAATTATCGATCACGGCACACCTCCATCCTGGCTGCCTGCGACTGTCCCCGCCTACTCGGGCTTGAACAGGATTTTCAGCTCTTTCTTCTCCGCGTGCAACCGAAATGCGTTCTCCCAATCGGCAAGTGCGTGGGGGCGCGATACGAGCGATTCAGGGTGCACTTGTCCTCGCCGGACAAGCTCTAACGCGCGTTTCCAGGAAATATTACGGGAGGAGATCGATCCGACGGCCTTGATTTCCTTGTAGACCAGAGCGTCGAATCGAAGTTCCATGCTCCGTCCCAGCAGGCCCAGCTGCAGGTATTGGCCCTGCTTGCGAATCGCATCTATCCCGCTGCGTATGGCATGGTCATTGCCCGCGCACTCGATGACCACGTCAACTCCCACCCCCGACGTGAGCTCGTTCACTCTCTTTTTCAGATCTTCCGTGCTCACATCCACGATCGTGTCTGCGCCGAGGCTTTTCGCGATTCCCAGCCTTGCGCGGTCTTCCGCCGTTCCCGACACGATGACGTTCGCCCCCGATGCCTTTGCGATCTGCAGTGCTGTCAGCCCGATCGCGCCGGGCCCCGTGACCAGGACGACGTCTCCGCTTTCGATCGTGATAAGCTCGCAGACGCCGTGAACGACGCATGCCGTCGGCTCGATGAGAGCCCCTTGCTGAAAGCTGATCTCGGGGGGCAGCGCATGAAGCCTCTGCGCGGGAACGACGGTGTACGGGGCGAAAGCGCCGTTGTACCAGTAGCCGAGGACTTTCCTGTTCCCGCATAAATTGTAGAAGCCGGACGTGCAGTACCGGCACGTCCCGCACACCTGGTAGGTGGCTTCCGCCACTACCCGGTCTCCCACGTGCCAGCCCTGCACCCCCGATCCGAGGTGATCGATGGTTCCGCTGAACTCATGGCCCATGACCACAGGTGGCTTGATCGTGATGGCAATATCATAATTCAGGATATGCAGGTCGGAGGCGCAGATCCCGGCGTATTCCACCTTGATGCGCACCTCTTTCTGACCGGGATTCGGAACGGGGACTTCCCGCAACTCGACGAAACCCTTGCCCTCCTTATACTTCACGATTCCTTTCATGCCGCCGCCTCCCTCCGCCTGCATTAGTCTCAGCCCTATCTCCCGTGCGCTCCCGGCCTCAACCGGCGAAGAGCGACTCTTCGACCCCCTTGATACCCAGAACATACCCGACGCACAGGCCATCGCCATTTCCATTCTTGCGGCATTCGAGTTCCACCAAAAGCTTGTGATTCATCTCCGGGGCTTTGCGCTTGATGAAGGCATCGAGCTCATCAGGCTCGGCGACGACAACTTGCCGAGATCCTAGCACAGCGATGGCCTTGAGATTCTTCGAACCCATGACTGCGCCGACTCCCGACCGACCGGCCGTGCGGCCGCCCTGCCCTCGTTGATGATGCAGGCGAAGCGCACCAGATTCTTTCCGGCAATGCCCATGCAGACGGTCCGTGCTTTAGGATCAACTTCACTCTTCAACATCTCAGCGCACTCGAAAGTGTCCTTGCCCCAGAGATGCGCAGAGTCTCATTCCCTTCGTCGTTCACGAACAGGTACACGGGTCTATCGGATCTGCCTACGACCGGCAAGGGCGGGGGATTCGTGTTCGCGGCGATCCACAACATCCAGGCGAATCTGCCCGTCGAGAAACTAAACGAAGGCTGTCTCTGGCATCAGGGGGCCGCTCAGTACAGCAGGTCGGCGGGCAGATCCTTCGCCTGGGGGAAACTGGTCTGCGTGCCTGAGGACTGGACGCTGATGGCGGCGATGGCGCTCGCCCTTTTCATCGCTTCGGCGATCGCTTTGCCTCCGGCCAGGAAGTATGCGAGGCTGCCTACGTACGCGTCTCCCGCGCCCGTGCTGTCCAGGGCTTTGACCTTCTGCGCCGGCACGTGTGTCGACTCCTTTCCGGTCACCAGCAGGCTGCCGCGCTCGCCGAGGGTCAGGATCACCTTACCGGCGCCGCGCGCGAGGAACTCCCGGGCGGCGGCGATCGCCTGCGCCTGAGTCTCGACCTCGAGACCTGTGAGCAGCTCCGTCTCGCTCTCGTTGGGACAGAAGATATCGCTAAGCCCGTATAGCTCATCAGGCAGGCCGGGCCGGGCAGGGGCGGGATTGAAGATCGTGGTGACCTTCTCCTCGCGGGCGATGCGCATGGCAGCGAGGCTGATCGCCAGCGGCACCTCCAGCTGGCAGACCAGGATTTGGGCGGAAGCGATGGCGGGCCTTGCGGCTTCGATCTCTTCCTCTGTCAGCAGGTCGTTGGCGCCGGTGACGATGATGATGGAGTTATGTCCCTCCTCGTCCACGGCGATGGGAGCGACTCCCGAGAAGGCTTTCTCCGTGAACAGGACATGCCGGGTGTCGATTCCGAACGACGAGAAGTTCTTCAGGGTGTTCTCGCCGAAGATATCCCGCCCCAGCTTGGTCACCATGGCCACTTCGGCACCGAGCTTTGCCGCCATGACGGCCTGGTTGGCCCCCTTGCCCCCGAAACCCATGTGGAACCGGGATCCGTGAAGGGTCTCGCCCATGCGGGGAAGCCGCGGAACGTAGCTGATCAGGTCGAGGTTCGCCGCCCCCACTACGCAGATCTTGGGCCGTTTCATCTCTCCACTCCTCCCGATGATCTATCTCAGGATGTGCTCTCGCGTGTAAATGTGCGTGCGAAGAATCGTGAACGTGTCGGCGTCGGCCACCGCCCGCTCGGCCTCGGAAGAAGCGAAGTCCTCCTTCATGTCCTCCAGCGAATCCCACCAGAGCTCCGCGGTGCCGTCGTACGGCAGCTCTCCCTCGATTTCCTGGTACTCGTCGATGGCGATATTGACCCGATATTTCTTCAGTTTCTTGAACTTCAGCGTCAGCGGGGCGTGGCCCTTGACCCATCGCTCCTCGAAATCTTTCCTCGACATTCCCGGCTTGGCCTTCAGCAGTGCGATCAGTTTCACGTATTGCGGCATGAGCTCCTCCCTTTCTCGTCCCAGATTATCCCTTCACGGCTCCGAGGCTCAATCCACGGACCAGGTACTTCTGCAGCAACAGCGACAGCAGCACTCCGGGGATGATCGCGAGCGTCCCGACGGCCGCGATCTCCCCCCAGAGTATCTCGTGACCGCCCACGAGGCTGGGCACGATGATCGTGAGCGTGCGCACGGTGCGTCGGCTCAGCAGCAGGGCAAACATGAACTCGTTCCACGAGAAGATGAAAGAGAACAGGGAGGTGGCCACCAGCCCCGGGGCGACGAGCGGCAGGGAGATGAGACGGAAGGTCTTCAAGTGACCGCAGCCCTCCAGCCAGGCCGCCTCCTCCAACTCGACGGGCAGCTCGTCGAAGAACCCCTTGAGCAGCCAGATTACGAAGGGGAGGTTGAAGATGGTGTTGGCGATGACGAGCGAGAGGTGGTTGTCCAGGAGCTTAAGCTGCTTGAAGATCAGGAACAGCGGCAGCGCGGCGGCCACAGGCGGGAACATCCGCGTGGAGAGGATCCAGAAGGAGAAGTTCTCCCCGCCGGTCTTGAACCGGGAGATGCTGTAGGCGGCGAGCGAACCGATCAGCACCGAGGCGAAGGTGCTGCTGAGGGCGATGATCAGGCTGTCGCGAAAGCCCTGCAGGCCTCCCCGTCCATCGGGGGGGAAGGCCATTGAGTTGAAGTAGTTGCGCAGGCTGAAGCTCTTCGGCCAAAAGACGGGCGGGTAGGAGAAGTATTCCCCCTTGTCCTTGAACGAGGTGAGGAACATCCAGATCACGGGGAACATGAAGAGGACGAGTGCCGCCAGGAGCACGATCATTATGACCGCTGTTCGGGCGGGAGAGCTGCGTCTCATGTCACATCCTCCCTGTCTGCCGCTTCTGGAACCTGACGAAGACCTGGGCGATGATCGTGATGACGATGAGCTGCAGGAACGCCATGGCCGCGGTATAGCCGACGCTGAAGAATTTGAAGCCCTGCAGGTAGGTATAGAAGCTGATCGTCTCGGTGATGTCGCCCGGGCCCCCGCCCGTGACGAGGTAGATGATGTCGAAGAGCTTGAACGAATCCATGGCCCGGATGAGGATGCCGATGACGATGACGGGGAGGATTAGCGGCAGCGTCACCCGCGCGAAGGTCTGCCGCCGCGATGCCCCGTCCACCTCGGCTGCCTCGTACATCTCGGGCGAGATGGACTGCAGTCCGGCGAGCACGATCAGCATCAGGAACGGAGTCCACTGCCAGATGTCGGTGAACATGACCGCGAAGAGCGCCACCTTGGGATCGGCGATCCACGCGAACCCGCGCCAGCCCCCGCCGGTCACCAGCTCGATGATGTAGTTCAGCGGCCCGAACTGGTCGTGATAGATCATGCGGAACTGGAAACCCGCCACGACGGGCGCGATCATGACCGGGATCAGGAACAGGGACACGAGGATCGTGCGCGAGCGGCGCAGCCTGTTCAGGAGGAGCGCCAGGCCCGTGCCGGCCACGAGCTGGATGGACGTGCCGAAAACGATCAGCCTCATGGTGACGCCCATCGAGTTCCAGAAGCGCTGGTCGCGGAAGAGGGCTTTCCCGAAGTTCTGCAGTCCCACGAAGCGGGCCGGCGTGCTGGTGGTGAGCTCCCAGGACATGAAGGCCAGGCGAAGCTCGTAGATCAGGGGGAAGATGGTGATCGCGAGCAGGGTGATCGCCGCGGGCAGCACGAAGAGAATGGGCACCCTGCGCTTCCACAGTCTGGTGAAAAAACCGTTTCGCATTCCCAGAGATATAGGCTCGCTCACCGCAGCCGCTCCTTGACTTCAAGAAAATGGGGTAAGGCGGCGGCGCCTTACCCCTTTGAACTCGATGACCGAACTACGGGGTCAAACCAAGGGCAGCGTATCCGACGAGGGCTTTCCGCCACAAGTCGATCTGCTTGGCCTTGCCGAGATTCCCCGTGATCGCGTCCCACTCCTTCGCCGTGGCATCCAGGGCCTGCTTCGGAGTCTCCTGGCCCGCGAGGGCCTTGTTCACGTGCAGGTCCAGCGCATCCTCGTACTGGGCGGCTCCAGGGATGAAGATCTCGGGATAGCCATCCGCCATGGCCGCTTCCACGCCCTTGAGGTAATCGGCTGCCTCGGCCTGGCTCGGGAACATCTTGTACGCCTGGGGGTTGTTGAAGTGCATCTTGCGGTAGGGGTCCAGGCCCGTGAGCGTCGTGGAGACGTCCTCGAGGCTGCGATCGTAGCTGATGTGCTTGGCCACCCAGTAGGCGGCATCCTTGTTCTTGCTGTCCGCCGCAACCGCGACGACCCTCCCGACGGGCATCATGGAGCGATGCACAACCTTGCCCCCGATCTCCCAGCCCGGCACGCGGCCCACGCCGATTTTGCCGGCGATCGCGGATTCGGCGGGATCGGCGCCCTTCTTGGGCACGTCGGTCCACTGCACCACCATGGCCACGGTCCCCTTGATGAAGGCGTCGCGCAGCTCGTCATAGCCGTAGCCCAGAACGTCCGGGGGAGAGTTCTTCAGGCTGTCCACCATGTTCTGCAGGGCCTTCACGGCATTGGGCGAATTGACCTGGGGCTTCATGTCCTTGTCGAAGTACGGCTCGCCGTACGGTGCCCAGCGGTTCACGAACCACGCGAAGCTGAATCCGCGCTTGGCGAACTCCGCCGAGCCGTAGAAATCCCTCTCCAGCACCT
>Ga0315273_10002603_pt1 | contig 21360 bp, 18 predicted proteins | sample YL17G02_0_MG_FD_205753 | JGI IMG/M metagenome (GOLD analysis project Ga0315273, IMG submission 205753) | Sediment microbial communities from Yellowstone Lake, YNP, Wyoming, USA - YL17G02_0 | ecosystem: Environmental > Aquatic > Freshwater > Lake > Sediment | place: USA: Wyoming | collected... | reverse complement strand
ATACTAAGGATCCTTCCGCTTATGAGCAAAGTTACGGAAATTGTGGTTGGAAATCTAAGTGCTGAAGAGATCAACACACTTTCATACCTCCTGAAAAAACTCGATTATTTCCATAACGATATTTACCTCCACAAAAAGGGGCAAACTTTGAGTGATATTTTAAATGGAATTTCAAAAAGATAAAACTGATCCATAAATAGGAATTTCTAAGCTATGAAACAACTGGAACTTTAGTAATAGAAGAATGGGAAATAATTGATTTAAATTCATACCCCCTTAAAACTGTTGAGCTGTAATCCTGATTTGAGTGTTTTGTTAGTTACCGAGCAATATTTCCTATCATCCCCCTGAAAATAAATCCATGAAAAGGCAGAACACTATACCAGTATAACCTGCCCCATAATCCTAACGGTCTGAATGTTGCAGTCTGATGTAATACATTCTGATTGTCAATTCTGAATTCCAGCCAGGCCTCGCCTGGAAGTTTCATTTCAGCAAAAAGGAGCAATCTTTTTTCTGTTTTGTCGGCTATCAAAACTCTCCAGAAATCGAGGGCCTCACCCGGAGAGATTTCAGTCTGGTTTTTTCTGCCCCTTCTTAAGCCAACACCACCGAATAGCTTATCAATAAAACCACGAATTACCCATAGCCAGTTACCATAATACCAACCGTTTTTCCCACCTATTGACCATATCTTCAGTAGGACCCTGTCACTGTTATCGATATAAAGTTTCCGGTAATCAAAGAAACATCCATGAACAGGAACTTCTGCATATCTGGCAATTCCATCGTTCAAAGTATTGGATGTAAGTGCGTCTTTCCAGCTCGATGGTACCTGATTCAGCTCAATCTTTTCAAAGGCCTCTCTAATTGCATCCTCATAACTGACCGGAGAAATCCCAAGTAACTCTTTCAGATCGTTATCCTTGCAGATAACCTCAACTTTCATACTGTCAACAAGGTTTTGTGCAAGAGAATATGATGTTGAAGTAATAAAATAGAGCCAGTAAGATGATAATTTTGGTGTCATGACGGGAACAATTCCTATCCATCGTTTAAGCCCCCTTACCTTTGCAAATCTTAACAGCATCTTCTTATAGGTCATAATGTCAGGGCCACCGATATCATAGCTTTTGTTAAATGTTGTTTCTTTAAGAAGGACCCCCGAAATGAATTCAATAACATTACGTACTGCTATGGGCTGTGACCTCGTATTAAGCCATCTCGGAGCAATCATTACAGGCAATTTCTCGACCAGGTCGCGGATTATTTCGAAGGAAGCACTTCCTGACCCAATAATGATTCCGGCCCTGAGTGTTGTTAATGAGTAAGACCCTGAAGCGAGTATTCTTTCTACATTCCTGCGACTGGTCAGGTGCTTTGATAATATTTCTTCATTTACTATCCCGCTAAGATAAATAACCTGACGGGCTTTGGTTTTTTGAATACAATTTTTAAAATTGATGGCTGAGATTTCCTCCATTTTTTCAAAATCACCTGTTGAAGTTGACATGGAGTGAATAAGGTAATAGGCAGCATCAATGTCAGAGGGGATATTCTGAAGTGTATCAGGTTTTAAAAAATCAACTTCAATTACAGATAAAGACGCTGACCTGTATTTCTCTGAATCAAACCTAGCCCTGTCACGGACGCAACAAATCACCTCATGTCCGTTGCCTAACAGCAGAGGCAATAATCTTTGTGCAATATACCCTGTTGCACCTGTTAGTAGTATTTTCATTTTAATCTTAATATAACAATCATTTCTGGTAAAAGGTATCGGTTGACTTCCATGTCTGCATATAAGAGAAGCCGGATTATTATAAAGGTACGGGTTTTACTAAAGAAATGACTGAAAATTGCAACCTCTCAATCAGCCTGGAAAAGCCGGACATGTTAACATATATGGCTGGTCAGAATAGATTTTATATATATTTATCTAACTGACTCAGTTTGAGAGTAAGTATTTGTCCCCTAACCCACTGTTTGGATGGCAGGCAGACAAAAATTACAACCTGTTAAATGGTCTTCCTATGCAGAAAAGATAGTATATCCTCTATTTGTTTTCTATTCTCTGGCAAATAATTAGAGGCGATATCCCAGATAATTTCGTAATCTATTCCAAAATATTCATGAGACACTTTATTTCTGAGTAAATACATTTCATCCCATGGAACCTCTTGATATTTCTCTTTAACCTCTGGAGGTATATTCATTGCAGCTTCTCCGATTATTTCAAAATTTCTTATTACAGCATCAGCTGTTTTATAATCTCTTTTAAAATCCGTAAATGTAAGACCTTCTATATACTCAGCGATCCTATTCATTGCCAGCAGAAGGTCTTCAAGATAAATTTTATACGTCCGATCCTCTTTCTTCAAGTTATACGTAATTGACTTGATTAAGTATTGTATTCTTAATTGGTTCTTTCAAAGCACTCTTAGTGACAAGATCTACTCTGCGATTGAAAACCTTCTCAAGGTAAAGTTCAAGGGAAAGGAATTTCCATCCAATTGGTCTTTCCAGTTCTACAAGTAAATCTATATCACTCTCTTCAGAGAAGGTTCCATCGGAAAAGGATCCGAACAGTCCTATTTCGCTTACAGAAAATTCCTTCTTGAGAGTTGGTTTTAACTCTTTAAGCTTTAATAATATGTAGTTTCTAGTAATCATATTTCAAAGATAACAATTTTTAATTTGTCCATAGTGATTGATCTCGCCGGAAAGTGTCAATAGAACATTTTTTCATTGTAATCAAGCAGGTCAAATGTGGTTAGTGCATAAGCAGGATACCTTTAACATATTCAGCCAGCCATTTTTTAACTAAGATCTATTGCTATATTATAATTAATTAAGTCCGGCCTTTGATGGTCAATTTTCCCAGGCGAGAAGTGGTCCGTGACATTGGTTTTTCCAATAAAATCTAACTTTAGTTTAATTCTTTAAATCAAAGAGGTTTTTGATAGCTAAAAAGCAGGGTAGGATCCTGTGTTTTAATAACCAAAAATCCTTTTGATCTTATTTGGTGGATGATTTTTAGAGAACCTCCTGGAATATTACAGGAAGTCGTAATTCCTATAAATATGATTATTTCTGGTTGCAACTATGACAAAAAACTCCTATTCAGCAAAAAAAAGTTGCACCTCGACCTTCATGAAACCAGTCCAACTCATCCTCAGGATTAGTGAGGTTCTGGGAAGTTCCAAAAAAAACAAGGGGTCAATTTTGATCTCTTGTGCCTTTCGGTACCCCGAACGCAAAAATGTTGCAACAGGATTACAATATGTTTCATAACAAGTATATTCAAAAAATTCCTATGATATGTAACTGAACTTAGATTAATGATCCTGAGAGCGTATTCTGCTATCTGCTCAAAATCCCATCAATGAATAAAGAAAATCATAAATAATATTGTCTGATTAAGCTAAATTTGGCGAGTATTATTCCTATTTTTAACATAACTGTAGTTGACAGAATAAAAACTTGATTGTATTAAAAAGGCCGTATACATAAGCTATGAGCAGAGGATTTGTCAAGGATGACGATCAGGAAGAAGTTCCGTTAGTGCCACAGAGGGCATATTTGCCTGAGGGCGTGACAAACTTTGTTACCCGGGCAGGAATGGATCAGCTAATGGCTGAAAAGGAGATACTGATCCATGAAAAAGACAACCTTAGCGGCACTAACGAAAATGAGAAACGAATTGCCGTGAACTATATTAATGCAAAATTACAGTTGCTGAACAACAGAATAGCCGATGCCAGGGTTGTTGATCTGAAAGAGCAACCTCAAAATGAAATAAGGTTCGGTGCAATAGTAACCCTCAAGACTGGAGTGTCCGGCAACATCCAGATTTTTCAGATAGTAGGCGTTGATGGGGCAGACATTGCCAAAAGTAAGATCTCGTTTATATCACCTTTGGCCAAAGTATTAATTAGTAAAAAAGTCGGAGACAAAATAGTTTTAAAGCGAGACAAGGAGGATATTGTTTTTGAAATTATGGATATATCCTACCGATGATCCTGATTGCAACTCTTACAAAAAATTCATTTTCTTCAAAAAAAAAGTTGCAACCCTCTCCTTGAAAATTACTGTACATCTCATCCTTAGAATTAGTGTTGGTTTCAGGATATCATTAAAAGAAACAAGAGGTCTATTTTGACCTCTTGTGCCGTTCGGTTCCCCGAACCTGCCTGCACGGCAGGCAGGCAGACAAAAGTTACAACAGGTTGAATGGTTTCTCTGGCTTTGGAAGTATTTAAATGTAATTTTGATTTTACTTGCCCTGGTTAATAAGAGGCATGATTTTTTTGTTAAAATTTACTTACTTTTATTGGATGATTCAGGAGAATCCAAAGTAGAATATAAGACATGAATACTTACGAAAAAACTCATCATCTATCAAAAGGATACATTTTACTTCTTCTCGTTTGCTTCCTCTTGATTTCTTGTTCAACCAATGACCGGAAGAATAACACGGTATTAGTCGGGTCCTCATCTGGCGCCATAAATCCAGACACCGGCAGTTTTATCGCCGGGGATAAGCAGAACCGACATTTTAAAGGTATACATGATTCACTTTATGTAAAAGTTGTTTTAGTTTCCGATTCCAAAAATTCATTTGCTATTCTGACTGTTGATTGCATCGGGATTATTTACCCGACTCTTCTCGAAATCCGGAAAGAGGTATCCGAACAAATTCCGGCATCAGAATTTGATCCCTCACACATTGTATTGTCCTCTACTCATACTCACTCCGGACCCGACGTGGTTGGCCTCTGGGGGGCAAATCAGACATCATCCGGAGTAAATGATGCTAATATGAAAAAGCTTGTGACCATTGCGGCTTCCAAAATTGCTGAAGCATGGAAAAGCAGGAAGCCAGGATACATTTCATGGGCAGAAACAAAACTCGGCGAAGGATGGGTATATAATATCTGCATACCTGAGGAGCTTGACAGGTCCGTTACTATCCTTCAGTTTACTGATCTGAAAGGAAACTCTATTGCTACCCTCACAAATTTTGCATGTCATCCCACTTTCATGGATGCTGCAACAGATCTTGTTTCCGCTGATTATGTAGGAGGGTTTTACAAGGAAATGAATAATGAAATCCACGGTGTAAATTTATTCCTTCAGGGAGCTGTCGGAGGATGGGTGCAACCCGAATATGAAAAAAAGGACTTCGATAATGCATTCAGCAGAGGCAAAGGATTGGCGGATTCGGTCATAAGTTCATTAAAAATATCCAGAAGTTTGGATGAGGTTAACATTAAGTTCATGAGTAAGGTGTTCGGAATGCCGGTCTCAAATCAGGGTTTCAAACAGTTGTCAGACTTTGGGGTTATCAGGAGAACAATTACCGATAGCGTAAAGACTGAGGTAGCATGGTTTTCACTCGGCAGTGCTCAATTTGTTACACATCCCGGAGAAACATCCCCCTCATATTCTTTAGATTCCAAGAAACTTATGAGGACATCCGGTCCAAAGTTTGTTCTGGGTCTTGGGATGGATGGACTTGGGTATATTATAAAACCGGATTTCTTTGACCCTTCTAAAAAGATTCCACATGCTGATTACCTTACTGGAATGTCGATTGATAAAAATGCCGGCATTGTTATGATGAATGTTATTGAAAACCTTTCCTCAGAAAAATGATATTTATTTTATTATTGACCTTTATTAACTCCGGCAATTGCTCTTTCCTATACCAGAAAGAGGATAAAGATGGCATTCAGATACAGACATCAAACAAAAAACTGGAAAAGGCTTTCAACCGGGCTGTTGAAATGGCACTGTCGCATGTGCAAACCGGCAAACCCACCTCAAATTCTGAAAACAATGGGAAGGTCTAACCTCGTAAGAATAATTTTATTAACTGCATCGTTAGTAGCTGCCGGTTTTGTGTGTGGTCAGTCCGGCAATAGAGTTACTGTCAGAGATAGCGTCAGAGTATGGTTAAGCTCAGAACTTCTGCCTGGTTCAGTACGATGGTTTACTGATCCTCCGAAAGATGTTGAAATCAGGTACAGGTTGACTCCTCAAAAGGAAATCGGATGGACCTCATGTTCTTCCGGAGATGGAATACTCTTTAATATTGACACTACAAGATCCTATCAGTCAGTTCTTGGTATAGGGACATCACTTGAAGCAACATCTCTGTATGCACTTATGAAGAACAAAAATGAAAAGCAGATCAGAGATCTCATCAGGGTTATTCTCGATCCGGAAAAGGGGATGGGCCTGAATCTGTTCAGGATAACAATTGGAACCTCCGATTTCTCAGACGGTAGAAAATACTCAATCCATCCAAAGGGCTTCTATACGTATCAGGACAAACAGGATGTGCCATTCTCGATTCAGCCGGATATTGACTTCGGGATAATTAAAGCACTAAAACTATTTGTTGATGAAGCAGCTTCTCTTAATCAGGAAATAAAATTCTTTGCCTCTGAATGGAGCCCTCCTCCGTGGATGAAGACTTCAGAAAATATTATTGGAGGCACACTGAAAGCCGGTTATGAAAAAATGATAGCAATCTATTTTCGAAAGTTCATAGAGGCGTATGAGAAAGAAGGTATCCCAATATATGCAATCACTATTCAAAATGAGCCCAATTTCACTCCTGATTCTTACCCCGGAATGAGGCTGTCGCCGGAACAGGAAAAGAATATTGCAATTGCAGTATTTGAAGAATTTAATGATACTGCAAGCGGTAAGAGACATATTGGCACAAGGATATGGATTAATGACCATAACATGAATCACTGGGTAAATGCAGACAAGGTTCTGAATTATCTTAAAGATATGGGTAAAGAACAGACTGTTGACGGAGTGGCATTTCATAATTATAATCCGATGGCATCTCCCTCGAACATGAGCAAGCTGAAGAAGCTTCACCCGGATAAGGATATTCATCTTACCGAGCACTCGGAATGGGGAGTCTCAGGTATGTATAATATCCAGGATTATTTTCTTAACTGGAGCCGGTCGTATTGCTATTGGGTTCCAATGACAACTATTAAGCTTGATGAACTCAACCAGGGTCCGTATAACAATATCTCTGAACTCGGTCCGCCACTTTTTATCGAACGCGGAACAGATACAACCGATATGGATGTTACTCCTGAATTCTACCTCCTTTCACAGTTTTCAAAATTCATCAGGCCAGGTGCAGTAAGGATCGAATGTAACAGGGGTTCTGGAAAAAAAATAACCTCAATTGTTTTCAGGAACTGTGATAGCTCTATGGTTCAGGTTCTTGTCAACCAGACCAATGCAGAACAAAAGTTTATGACTGTTGTCGGAAGTCACTGCTTCACAGGTGTTCTTCCGGCAGGAACAGTTGGTACTTATAAATGGGAAAATAACTAGTTCAGGCTCAATATGGTCAGTAAAAAGGATCAGGGGGTTATTACTAAAGAACCTGGCGGTGATGAACTGGTTCTAAAGGAGCTTGGTTACCTGCAGCAGCTGAAAAGGAGTATGGGAGGCTTTTCAAGTTTTGCAATATCCTTTTCTCTTATATCGGTAATTACAGGTGTTTTTGCAAATTTCACCTTTGGAGTCCAGCAGGTTGGAGGGGCAATAATTTGGTCGTGGCTTGTGGTCGGTCTGGGGCAGCTTATGGTAGCACTTGTGATGGCGGATCTTTCAAACCGTTTTCCCATAGCTGGATATGGCTACCAGTGGAGCAGCCGGTTAACAAATCCACATATCGGGTATTTTGTTGCCTGGGCACTTCTCATGCAGTTTATAACGGGATTCCCCGGAGTAAGCCAGGCGCTTGTTACAACTGTTATCAGATCTTCCGCCACTGGTTCGGGAGAATGGATAATAACATTCCTGACCCTGACAGTGATAACTGCAATTATGCTGATCCATCTCTTCGGAATCAGGCTGGTTACATTCGTTAACGAGGCCGGTGTATGGGCTGAAATAACCGGAGTGATTGCAATTATAACTATTCTTGGTGGATTATGGTTATTCTCAGGGAAATTTGATTTCAGCAATCTCTTTGAAAGCCGTAATTCAATAACCGGCCAATCATCGGGATTTTCTGAGTTTGCATTATCGCTTTTAGTGGGTGCATGGTGTATGACCGGATTTGAGGCAGCAGCCGACCTCGCTGAGGAGACCCAGCAGGCAAAAAGGAGAGTTCCAAGAGCAATAATCGGATCACAGGCAGCAGCTACACTATCTGGTTTCCTTGTCATAGCTGTAATACTCCTTTCTACAGAAGACATCAGTGCTCTTCAGGATAATAATAATTCTGTCCTTGCTATTCTCGGTTCTAGAATGGGCAATACTGTCTCCACTCTCTTCACTTTTGTAATTATCCTCTCCATTTTTGCCTGCGGACTCGCAAGCATGGCAACTGCTTCTAGGCTGATCTACTCTCTGGCAAGAGACAATATGCTCCCTTTCTCGGGAGTGCTTTCAAAGGTAGAACAAAAGTACAATACACCGAGGAATGCAACATTGCTTGTCTGGTTGATGGGATGTATCTTCATTTTTATAATCCGGCATCTGGAGATAATTAACAGCATATCAGCAGTTGCTGGTTACTTGGGTTACTGCGGAATGCTGTTATCAACTATTTTTTCAAAAAAACAGTTTCGCAATACCCAAGGATTCACCCTCGGGAGATTTCAGAAACCAATACGTATTATGGCACTGGTGTGGACAACAATAGTGGTGATTGCATTAACTGTTCCTTCCACCCATATTACGGGAATGAATGAGACCCATTTGCCTGCCAAATCAACTTTTGTGGCACTGTTGGCAGGAACGATTCTGTATTTATCAGTGGTGAGAGGAAGGATAATAAGAAAAAACGCCGGCCCACCCAGAACATTTTAATCTTAATTAAAATAATATGAATATAAAAGGCTATACAAATATCTCTTCTCTCCGGATGGGTCGTGGCTCTCTCGATGGCATAGGCAGTGAGACAGGTAAATTTGTAGTTTTTACTATGGATATACCCTGGAAGGTTACAAGAGACCTTCTTGGTGCACCTCCTATGATGACCATAATGGTGGAATCAGTTGATGAGAAATGGCTTGACGAGAAGATAACCCTGATGCCGGAATGTGAAACAGTGATTGGAATTGGCGGGGGTCAGGCAGTGGATGCCGCCAAGTACATGAGCTGGAAAAGAGGGATCAGACTTATCAGTGTCCCGACAATTCTTAGCGTTGATGCTTTTGTAACTCCAGCTGCCGGAGTCAGGCGAAACCATATGGTCACATATGTCGGAAAGAGTACTCCTGATCCTCTGGTAATCGACTTTGATGTAATTAGGACTGCTCCTCCTCAGTTGAATATTGCAGGTATCGGTGACCTGCTTTCGGCACATACTGGCACCTTCGACTGGGAACATGCTAATGCAAGGGGGAGGTCAGAATATCCTTTTTCAATGGACGATATTAACAGCGCGAGAAAGATTGTCAATGATCTTGAAGATTATCTTGAAGAGATTAGAGCCAATACTGATACCGGCCTTCAGGCGATTGTGGAAGGATACATGAAGATGAATACAATATGCATACCAGCAGGCCATGCCCGGGTGGAAGAAGGATCGGAACACTATCTTTTCTATGAGCTGGAGGAGCGCCTGAAAAGGCCATTTATACATGGAAATATTGTTGGACTTGGTATCTATATAATGAGCAGACTTCAGAATAACGAACCAGACAAGATCACCAGGATGATGGACAGGGCCGGGCTAATATACCGGCCCGCAAATCTGGGACTGAAGAGAGAAGATGTGAAGGTTTCCCTGCTGAATCTCAGAGAATTTGTTGAACGGCATAAGGAACTGTGGTATACGGTACTTAATGATACTCTTATAAGTGAATCATGGGTCGATAAAATCCTTGATAATCTTCAGTTTGAAAGTTGAATTGTAAAATTTTTTAAAATAGTAAAGCTATGGCAAAACTGGCAATAAAAGGAGGAAATCCCATTCGCGACATAAAAAAAGATCCCTGGCCAAAATGGCCTGTTTGGGATAAGAATGAAGAGAATGCTCTTATAGAAACTCTCACGAGCGGAGTATGGTCATACAATGGTCCGAAAGAGACCGAATTCAACAGGCTCTTTGCAGCTTTTACAGGTACAGATTACGCCCTTTTGGCAGCCAACGGAACTGTAACATTGCAAATGGCCCTGGAAGCATGCGGAATAGGTATTGGGGATGAAGTAATAATCCCGGGATTGACATGGCAGGCTACTGCAGCAACTATTCTCGATGTCAACGCAGCGCCTGTCCTTGTTGATGTTTGTGACGACACATGGTGCATCGATCCAAAAAAGGTCGAGAAGGCAATAACTCCCCGTACAAAGGCAATAATTCCGGTGCATCTTTACGGCAGCTTTTCCGACATGGATGAGATAATGAGTATCGCTGCGAGGCATAGACTTTATGTGATTGAGGATTGCGCTCACAAGCATGGCGGTGAATGGAACGGGAAAAAAGCAGGAAGTATCGGCAATATTGGAAGTTTCAGTTTTCAGCTATCAAAACACCTGACTGCAGGTGAGGGAGGAGCACTCACTACAAATGACCATAAGCTTTTTGAACGGCTTGATGCACTGAGAAACTGTGGCAGAAGACCTGCTCCGGAGGAACTGAAAGTTGTGGATAAAAGTGCAGGCCAGTACTTCGACCAGGGAAATTTCCTTCAATCTGGAAATTACAGGATTACGGAGTTCCAGGCAGCTATACTTATTGAAGGGCTGAAAAGGTTACCTTTCCAGAACAAATTAAGGGATGAGAATGGCATCTACCTTAATTCCCTGATCAGAGATATAAAAGGAGTTTATCCGATGAGAAGAGATGAGAGAGAGACCAAAGAGGCCTATTTTAATTTCGCATTCAGATATAGTAAAAATGGATTTAAAGGACTGGATGTCAGTAGATTCAGGGCTGCACTCTCAGCTGAACTTGGTATTGAAGCTGCGCCAAGTTATATCCCATTGAATAATTGCTCGCTTTACAAACCACTTACAAAACCTGCAAGGCACAAGCTCACTGATGAATATTGGAAAGCAATAGATCCTTCAGGGTTTGATCTGCCTGTTAGCGAAAGAATCTATTTTGAAGAATCTATTTGTATCCATCATAAGATACTCATGGGTTCCAAAGCTGATATGGATCAGATTGCTGAAGCAATCAGTAAAATCTATAACAATACTGATGAACTTGCAGGTTAATATAAATACAAATTAGAAAAACAGAACGAGAGTGATTGCTCCCGCCCGAATGTCCTGTTCGGTACAGGCTGGCTAGCCCTCACTTTCACTCTTTTTTTGTACCCTGAACGGACAAAAGTTGCAACCGGCTAATAATCTTCTGATAAAAACAAAAGATACGTCAGTATTCTCAGCCTCTTGTCATATTAATTTGTATTTCCTTAGTTATAGTTTATAGAAATTTTACTCATTTGTACTATGGCATTATGAAAGTCTTATTTCTCTCCGTAAATTACAAACGCATTTGAATCTATTTCAAGCGCTCCGTTTGGATATGTCTGTATAATCGAATTAAAAACTTCACTCCTGATTTTTATTTTCATCTCACAATCTGCATTAATAAGGGCTGCCACAACAGGGGCTACAACTTCAGTCATGAAATTCCAGTAAATTTTTCTATTTCCGGGGATGAGTTTTCCCCTAACTTCTTTTTCCGAAATGTCCTTTAATCCGGCTTGTTTAAATAAATCCGGGATCAGGCCGCTTTTGGCGCAACGAAATAATCCAGGTGCTCCCTGAGGGGGAGGTGCTATTTTCATGTTTTTATTAACAATACTTAGAACAGAGCTAGCCCAAAAATTCTTTTCAGGCTCATTCCAGACTGTCACAGCAATTCTTCCCCCGGGTTTTAATACCCGTACCATCTCATTTGCAGCAAGTAACATATCAGGGAAAAACATAAAACCAAACCGGCAACTTATTGCATCAAAACTATTGTCTGGGAATGGCAGATCGCAAACATCACAGGTAATGGTTTCATAATTTTTTATACCTCGTTTGTTTGCTTTTTCAAGAGCTACTTCAAGCATTCCTTCAGCAAGATCAATTGCAATCACTTTCCCACCTCTTAACATGGTTGCAATTGTAAGTCCTGGTTCTCCTGTTCCTGATGCTACATCCAGTACAATATCCGTATTCTTTGGTTTTATCCGGTGAATGATAGCATCAGCCATTGGTTTTAAGAAGTCCATCGTAAGATCATCCCATTTCTTCCACCCTGGAGAAAATCTGTTCCATACTTCCTTTTGCTGTTCCCTGATTTGCACAAGTTGTACATCCATTTTATATATGTCAGTGATTATAGTGCTGACTCCGCACCTTTGAAGAGCATTTTATCTAACCTAAACTATGTGAAGTTGCTTCATTCAGAAAAACATTAGTGATAAAAAAAGTGTGAGTTGCTCGCTCTCGTCCCGAAAATCTTAGATTTTCGAGGATCCTAGAAAAACTCAAATAATAGATTTGTGTTTTTCGGGACTCACACTCTCACTCTTTTTTTAGTACCCCCAACGGTAAAAAGTTGCAACCGTTCAAGCGACCTTTTTTACGTTAGCACCTTGAATTACATCTATTCCAATCTGACTGAGTTGTCAGGAAACCAATGAAATTATAAAGACTTCAAAATGAAATATATGAAATGGAGATCTATGATTCCTTTTATCAAACTGCGTTGACATTCATTGGATAATGTTTACATTTGAAAGAGGTAATGAAGACAATCTAAATATAACATTCGATTGACAAAAGATAATGAGGTCTAAAGACCATATCCTTTGTCTATTTTCCCGTTATGTTTAATTGTTAAAACCTGATTGACAAATAATTATAAAATCAATCACTAATGATCTAAAATATAAATATCGGAGTTACTGCACATAAAATTTTCAACTCAATCAATTTTTTAAAGTGTTAATGACGAGAAATTCGATAATAAATATAAGATCAAAGCTGATTTACTTTTTGTAATGTTTAATTTGTCGTATTCTTTCAATAATCTCCCGAACAAACAAAGTGGACTCAATTATGTAATATATTTCAAAGGAGGAGGAACATTTCAATAATAGTAAATAATATAAAATATTTAAAAATGAAAACAATATGTATTTTGATAATTAGTGTGATAGCTATTCCCAATCTGTTATTTGGGCAAGGAAAAGAGTCATTTAAATGGGAAAAACAAATTGATTCTATGGTTTATAGCCAAATTGGAAAATCTGCTCCCGGAGGTGTTGTCGGAGTGATCAAAGATGGGAAGATTGTTTTTACTAAAGCATACGGATTTGCAAATCTTGATTACAAAATAGAAAACTCCGTTAAAACGAAATTTAACCTTGCTTCTGTTTCAAAGCAACTTACCGCTTATGCCTGTTTGCTTCTGGCCAAAGATGGTAATCTGGATTTGGATGCTGATATTCACACTTATTTACCTAAATTTCCCGACTTGGGTGAGAAAATTACTACCAGACAACTGTTGCATCATACTTCAGGTTTAACTAATGTTGAAATTCTTCAATTGTTTTCCGGATCGATGGATAAGGCTTGGGGGTTAAATGATGAAATCGGGATGATTCAGAAATTTAAGAAATTGAATTTCAAACCTAATGAAGAGTATTTCTATTCCAATACCGGTTATTCAATGGCTGCTAAAATAGTCGAGAAAATTTCAGGAAAATCTTTTGCTGATTTTTTGTCACAAAATATTTTTATGCCATTGAATATGAAGAATTCAGTTTTGTATGATTCTTATGGTAAAACTATTGAAAATAAGGCATGCGGATATGCAAAAAACGACAGTGTGTATGTGCAAAAAAATAACATAACCGGTTACATAATCGGCTCTACAAATCTTTATACAACAATAACAGACATGATGCTTTGGGACCAATTTCTGCTAAACCCGACAAATGCATACAAAGAATTGATATCAAAAATATGGAATCCTGTTGATACATTAAACAACGGAGATACAATAAAATACACTTATGGTTTTGAAAATTGGAAATATAAAGGCTTAAAGGTGTCTGATCATTCCGGATATACTCCTGGTTTTGTATCGCGTAATATGATTTTCCCAGAGCTTAATTTTGCTGTTGTCATGTTGTTTAATACCGATGCGGCAAATAACTGGGTTATTCCTACTCAAATTATTGATTGGGTATTGGCTGATAAGCTCTATGAAGAAAAGAAAAAAGAACACGTAGAAAAAGCAGTTGATAGTAAACTATTCTCCATTTATGTCGGAGCATATAAGCTGTCTGATGGTATGACTCTTTCATTTGAAAGCATTAAAGATACTTTATGGTTGGTTATTCCCAATGCGCCGAAATTCAGAATGGTTCCTGAATCTGAAACAGAGTTTTTTATCAAAGAGTTTGATGCACAATGTACATTTGTCAAAGAAGAGGATGGTAAAGTAAATAAGATTATCTGGCATCAAAGTGGTCAAAATCCAGAAGCAATCCGCGATGTAGGTGGTAAAAAACTTACTGTTCAGGAATTAGCTTTATATGCAGGTGATTATTATCAGCCTGTAATTTCGGCCGTTTATCAAATTCGTATTGAGAACGATCAATTGATTTTAACACTACCGGCTGTTTTTAAAAGCTTTATGCATATTGGTCCTGATGTAAATCTGAAATATTGCGAGGACGAGAATTTTTATATAGAAGGATTGGGAATGGTTCAGTTTTTAAAAGATTCGAAAAAAAGAATAACGGGATTGTCTTTTAAAGATGTAGGAAGGCAAAGAAATATAGAATTTCTGAAAGCAAATTAAAGTCTATCCACTGTGAATATATTATTGTGAATCATTTTAATCTAATCCATTTTAGAGCAATCAGTTTTCATATATTTAATCACTGCTAAACAGGAAAACATAAAATGAAAATAAACATAACATGCTATATGTCGGTAATTAGCAAAAGCCACAAGGCTTTTCAGATTTCAATTAATAATTCAACACTATAATTAAAAGAATATACTAAAATGAAGAAATTACTGCTGACTGTACTCTTTTTTACATCAATAATAGTGTCTGAAGCACAACAGAAAATCCCTTTCGGTATTAACACTTATATGACTCCCGAAGATAAATTGTATGCATTATCGAAAATATGGTCAGAGGCCAAATATAATGAGGCTTTTTTCGACAATGTAGGAGAGGAGGCATGGGATAGCACATATCTTGCATTGATAAAACCAGTTATGGAATCTAAAAGTGATAACGAATGTTATCGCTTATTAAGCCGTTACTGTGCAATGTTAAAAGATGGACATTCGTATGTCTACTACAAATACGATCCAATCGTGACAACCTTTTTCGACAAGTTTCAGATTATAGTTGAACCCGTCGAGGGACGTGCAATGGTATCCCAAATTAGCAGCAAACAGAGCGATTGGATTCCTGTAGGCAGTGAGATCTTTGAAGTAAACGGTATGCCAACTGCTGAGTATATCGAAAAAATGGTTAAGCCTTACATAAGTTCATCAACGAAACAACATTTGCTTGATGAGTCGATAAGCAGAATGTTTACTTCGTTGAGATATGACCCATATGATATTACTTTCCTTACGCCCAATGGAAATGAGGTCAGAACACACACAATTCATGATTTTCCGCCCGAAATTAAAAATGACCCTTTGATCCCAGCTGATAAGGAGTGGAAATTTGTAGAGCTTAAATGGTATCATGATGATATTGCCTATGTTCTTATCAATTCATTTAACGGTAAACAGGTTGTTGATGATTTCGAAGCTATTTTCCCAGAACTTAAGAGACGTGCGAAAAGACTGATAATAGATATTCGAAACAATCATGGAGGAAATTCAGGTTATGCGGTGGAGGTTTTAAGCCGGTTGACTCCAGATAACGATCTTGTTGGCACTACCTGGTATACACGTGTACATAAACCAGATCTTATGTCATGGGGGCAGAGTTTTAACCCGAAAGACACCATTGGAAATGTCAAAAATAAAATGCAATACGAAATCGCTAACCACAGGTATTTTGAAAAAGGGGGAGAGACTAATTTCACTTTTAACACCAATCGCGAACGTCTCGTTATTCCAACGGTCATTCTCATCGGACATCTAACCTTCTCTGCAGCAGAAGATTTTCTTGTATTTTGCGACAATCAAAAACACATTACACTTATTGGAGAAACTACTGCTGGTAGTACAGGAAACCCAATTAAATGGGATCTTCCCTTTGGTGGAATTCTGTCAATATGTTCCAAAAAAGATATATACCCAGATGGTCGCGAGTTTGTAGGTAGTGGTATAAAACCCGATATCGAATCACACCTTACTATTGAAGATTTTCGCAAAGGTCGTGATACCGTACTCGAAACTGCTCTTGGTTTTTTAAATAGATTAAAATAATTGACTGGTAAACAGAGCGTAAGAGAATGAAATTAAAATAGCTACCACCAATACGGATAATGCTATGAAAAGCAGAGCCCAGGAATATTCCTGGGTTTTTCGTTTGCAGCCTCATATAAAAAGAAAGCGACACTTAATGCATATGCCTGTCGTATTCACACTGGGAAACTGCATCATTATTACCTCTGCAATAAGGACGGATGCAAACACAGATACAGGACTCATGATAATCATGAGAGTATTGAGGATATATTATCAAAGGTCACTTGTTCCACTCAGATTGTCAACCTGTACCGGAAGACCTTGGAGAAACTCTTTGAGTAGGATGACTATCAGAGAAGGGATGGGCTTCATAGGACAAAAAAGGAGCTGGAGAAACTTGAACTCCGTAAAGCCAACCTTCAGAATGATTTAACGGATCGTACTATTACACCTCAGGATTATCAGGATATGAAGGGTAGGGTAGAAAAGGAGCTTGCCCTTTTAAAAGACGATCTCAATGAACTTCAACAACATATATCACCTTTTAAGGTTTATATTCAGAAGGAAGTTCCAATTTTAGAGAACCTCCCGGAATATTACAGGAAGTCGGACGGGGTCATAAGAAAGAGGGGGAGAAGCGGAGATAGGGAGATAGAGAGAAAAAGGTATGAACATTTTAACTTTTGACACAATTTGCGACTATCAGACTGCATGACTGCAGGACAAAAATAGATTGAGGTTTCCTATAACCCATTTTCGCAATTTATTTTATAAGATCTCCTGCACCACGTCCGTAATTCCTTATAACATTTACTAATTTACTTACAGGAAGATTTATTCTCTTCAATTTAGATTCATGTATCAGTTTCATTTCGCCTGATTTGGCATCGGGTGGCTCAGGGAAAAATATAGTACTATAACCATCAGGCCGCCTGTCCACTTCTATGCCGAATTTCCATTCATCATCTTCAGCTATCATAACCACTTTCCATTTATCATCAGCATCCCCGATGGCATCCCTTGCTCCCGATTTTATCAGGGCATAACCGGGAATAAATATTAACAGATTGTCTTCAATAAATGAAAGAAATGATTTTACTTTTTTACTTTCAGTGAGCATTCCAGCGATATAACAAACCAGCAAAATCAAAACTAGACTTATCAATGAAAGAATACCAATACCAAAAATCCTTTCAGCAGGTAAATGAGATTTGATTGGAAGTATAATGCTTTGAACGATTTTAATTGCCTTTCCGAAAATGAAAATCAATAGCATTATTGGAAATAAAAACAGAACAATTCCTTTTCCTATTCTTTTAGCAGCTTTTGAGTACCATTTCATATGATGATTTTAATTAATTATTGTGATTTTTGTATTGGAGGCTTACCAGTTGATTGTTACCCTGATTTCATCCAGTTGCTTATCAACCGGATGACAAACGTGAAGAAGAGCCAAATACAAGTGTCTTTTAGTAGTTTATGAGGCATTGAAGAATTAAGATAATAAGGTCAATAAAAATAAACATTTATTTCCAAAGACGAATGATATTTCAGGGAATCCGAGATTTAATTAACAAATAAAGATAGAATCAGTATAGGGAAAAACGATAGAAAATAATCGAACGGGTTTTTGATAGCTAAAAAGCAGGGGAGGATCCAGTGTTTTAATATCAATAAATCCTTTTGATCTTATTTGGTGGATGATTTTTTGATAACATCCTGGCATATTAGGGGAAGTCAGTTGGTGTGACAAGGAAAAAGATACTTGATTGGATTATTTCTGAATAACTCGTTTTGGAGACAAGGATCCGCCAGTTGGAGGAGACGAGGTTCCGCACAGCTGAAAATGAAAAGTTGCTGACGATTTACAGTCTTATTTATAGATTTCTTTCCTATGCCCAACTGAGACTATGGTAACGATAATTGTATTGTCGTTAATTTCATAGATAACACGGTAATTGCCAACCCGAATACGGTAGGCTTCTTCTCCTTTAAGTTTTTTTTAGCCGTATGGTCTGGGATTATCTGCGAGGTCAATGATTGAAGCTTTAATAACAGGGATAATCTTTCTGTCAAGCTTCATTATTTGCTTCTGAGCATACCGTTCAATAAGAACTTTATACTTCATTTCATGGCGTCTTCAATTTCCCTGAAAGCTTGTTCAAAAGGTATTGCATGGCCTTTATGAACTTTGGCTTTGCGATATTCCTTTATCTCATCAAGTTCTTCGGAATCAGCCACAAGTTTTTCGTATGTCTTAATAGGCACCTGAACAGCTATTTTCCGGCCATTTTTATCTATTATAAATTTTTCCTGTATCATAACTCAATTAATTAGTACGATATGTTAGCCTACCGAATTTAACAAAGATAATCTACTTGAAAGAAAAATCAAAAGATCAACATAAGCCACGCCTTAAATTAATTAGTCACTGGTAAATTTTGATTGACGATTTACATTCCGAAGGAAGTCCCTATGTTGGAGAACCTCCTGGAATATTACAGGAAGTCGGAATTCCTAAAAATAATATGATCCATGGTTGCAACTCTGACAAAAAATCCGATTTTTAAAATTTAAAAGTTGCAACCCTCTCCCTGAAAATTACTGTACATCTCATCCTTTGAATTAGTGTTGGTTTGAGAAGTTTCAAGAAGAAGTGTGAGTGTCAGTGCGGGAGCGAGGAAAACATATCGAGAGCTCAAGTTCGAGCTATCTCGCTCTCACTCTCGCTCTCGCTCTGTTTTCAGTACCCCGAACGGACAAAAGTTGCAACTGGTTTTTAATTGGATTGAGGAACATTTTTTCCGTGTTTCCGGAAAAACGAGGTCTGCCATCCGACCGAGAAAGTCGAGAAATCTGCTCCGCTTCGGATTATTGCACCTGTGCTGTAAGCAAATTTAACGGAATGCCGCTTCCCGACAGGCAGTACCAGTGTACCGCCAATACGCGAGTTGGATTGCCGGTCATCCTTGTCAACACCATCGATGGATGAATTACCTCCGGTATAAAAAGTCATATCCAGGGCAGCCCACATAAGGGGCTGAATATTATAACTTATATGCCCCTGAAAAGAACCCAGAGGATCCTGTGTACGAACAGAACTTCCCGGATAGTATGAGTCATTTTTTGTGAATAGCCAGATACCTGTATAAAAGTCGATTAGCCATCTTTTTCCAACAGGTTGTGAAAGTGCTAATTCCGGTTTGAACGCCCATCGTGAAGTACCAAGATTGATTAGTTTTTCAGGGTAATACTGACCTGTGGGTGTTGTTATGCTGAGACTTGCACCAAGTATTGTCTTTCGTGGTGCTTTTGCGATCTCTCCAATTGTAGCAGCTGGCGCCCCCACTAATAACCATGAGAACCTGAGGCGCATGTCGCTAAAGCCTGAGCGTGTTGTACTTTGCGGAATACCTGATATAGTTGCCGACGCATCTCCCCAGGCATAGGGCAGGGCAGCAGAGACCTGAGCTGTCTTTCCAGCCAGACTGAAGGAACGGACAATTGCAAGTGACGGAGCCCCAATCTTAGCATTCAGGTCCTTTACAGGTAAAGTAGCATCTGTCACAATCCCTCCGGTTGAATAACTGAATCCTGCAACAACAACAGTTACATTGACAGGGATCCTTGCGTATGCTCTCGGGTCAAGGTCCTGACCATGTGATTTTTCAATTGTAAACAATAATGAAATCGCAAATAAGCCAGTGTAATAATATTTCATAGCTCTATTCCTCGTACTCAGCCTCAATCCTTCCAGATTTTATTGCCTTATTAAAAGAAGCATGATCCTTCTCATTCTGGTCAGCATATGCGAGAGAAAATTCTGCAACGGCACGATCGAAGGTATCGCTGCCCCCCATATACCCGCTTAGCATTGCCGCATCACCGGAACGTGCATGCGACAGAGCCAATGCCTGTCCGCACCAGTCTGCATAGCTCAACATCTCTGTTTTTCCGAATGTTTCAACCTTTATGGAAATTTTAGTGTCGCGAAGCTGGCGAAAAAAAAGATGTCTTCCTCCCTGTCCGGCAGTCCAGCCCAAAAACGGATCGCTGAAAGGTTGCATGAGCCTGTATCCGTAAACAACACGTTGTCCATTGTTCGGGTAGATACTCTTACCTGCATAAGCTTCAAGCACGGATTTCCGGGCTTCTTTTGCCTGAATGAACAGCGGATCGCCATCACCAGTCATTAGCAGAACGACCCAACAGGCAGTGCCTACGCTACCCACACCAACAACCTTTATTACAACATCTTTCAGCTCATAACGGTTAAGAAGGTGACCGAAGCCGGGCGGCAGGCTTTTTTTGTAAAGCTCAAAAGTATCCTTTGTTTCCTGAACAACCTCTCCCGGTAAATGGTTCTCCCAATGAAAGATGGAAGGTAACTGATCCTGAATAAATGTGGAATTTCCGGTTCCTTTTACAATTTGTGGAAATATCTCCTCGGCAATACTTCTGGCACGTTCCTTCTCGAGACGTTTCAATCCGCGACGTTTAAGCTCAGGATCTTTCAGCTTCGATAACAGCTGATCAGGTCCCAGTGAGTAATGCCAGAGCTCCATTGTTTTCATCTCGCTGAAAATCATCATGTTTTCACGATAAGATCTGACGCAATCAAGGACTGCATCACTGGCAATTTTATCATTCAGATTATTATTTCGGCTGGCAACAATGAAACTGGCCGCTAAGCGTTTGACATCCCATTCCCATGGTGCGGGAAGTGTTTCATCAAGATCATTGATTGAAAAAATTATATTCCTTTCCGGGGTAGCGAACCCGCCAAAGTTACAAAGATGAGCATCTCCGCAAGCCTGAACATTTATTCCTGAAACCGGAGTGCCTGCGAGGTCTGAAGCCATATTAAGCGCCGCTCCGCGGTAGAATGTAAACGGGGATCTTCCCATGCGTCCGTGCCGTAGAGGAACCAATTTTGGAATACGACCCTTGTTGCTTTCC
>Ga0315273_10002602_pt1 | contig 21364 bp, 21 predicted proteins | sample YL17G02_0_MG_FD_205753 | JGI IMG/M metagenome (GOLD analysis project Ga0315273, IMG submission 205753) | Sediment microbial communities from Yellowstone Lake, YNP, Wyoming, USA - YL17G02_0 | ecosystem: Environmental > Aquatic > Freshwater > Lake > Sediment | place: USA: Wyoming | collected... | reverse complement strand
ACGCTCGCGCGGTTCGCTGTGCTGCACGTCAAGGCGGGTCGGCACGTTGGCGGGAGCCAAGACCGCAGGAAGGACGTCTTGAGCCGTTCGGCCCAGCGACGCAACGGCTTCCGCGTGTACAGCATGCCGATCCGGGACTCTCAGAGCTTCAACTGCATGACGGCTCCCGATCAGCCTGTGTGGCGGGAGCACCTGCTGCACGACCGCAGGACGCTTCCGTCGGACCAGGCCGCGTTCAGGATCGATTGGAGCAAGTTCCTGGCCGGACAAAGCGACCGCACGCGGTGTACTCTCGCTATGTTGGCGGCTGGCTACATGCAGACGGAGGTGGCTGATCGTCTCGGTGTGACTCCACCGGCCGTGTGCCAGCGGATCAAGAAGGCCAGAAGGGAGTGGCGGAACTTCCAGGAGGTCGAGCCCGACGACACGCGATCACAAGCACCCAGCGCCCTTCCTCCGGTACCATCACGTTGACCATCCCGTTCTGTTTCACATGGAGATTCGTCCACTGTCGAAGACCGATCCGGAACGGGTGGCGGCCATGACGGAGTGGTTGGATCGGCATACGAAGGCGGCCAGCGATCGCAAGATACCACCCGTTCATGGGTTGCTTGGCCAGACAAACCGTAAGAGGTGTGTGGCCGTCACCTGATGGAAGCACTCGCCACCGATCACCGTTTTGAGCAAGCGGGCTTCCAGTCGTTGCTCAAGTGAGAAGTCGGCGCCGGGGTCGGCGCCGGACTGTTGACCGTGCAAGTGGTCTCGGCTATCCGGACGCCCCGACGCCGCGACTGCTGGCGTTCGCCGACTCGGTTGGACTCGATGCCGGCCAGAAGGCGGGGCCGGCCCTGATGAAGGCGCGGCGGGCGCGGTTGTTGCTTCGTGACGATGCGGCCGCCAGCCTCGCGGCGGAATCGCTGGGATTATCTCTCCTGCGACGACCGCGTCTGCGATCTGCTCTTTGAAATCGTCACCCCCTATGACGAGGCGACATTTCCGCTGGTCATCAACGACACGCGGATTTGAATGCGCCCTGCACAACCATATTAGCACGTTACCTGACAAGCGTTGTGCGATGCCCAGCCTGGCTGGAAGCCATAAGCGGTCTACAGCAGGTTCCGAAGTTCGTGGAACCGGGCTTGGACCTCCGCCCACGGCGGGAACGGGCCGTAACAGAGCATCCGGCATTGCTGCTCATACTCCGTGCCGATGGTCTCGGCAAGCACCGGCGGCGGGAAGATCGCATCGCTCCGGGCGAAGCTCATGCCGTCGGGATGGAAGTAACTCCTGGGGAAGTGGGCGCGGCTGATTCGGTCGTAATCGGCCTTGATCGTGGCGTACTCGTCCGATCGCAGCATGGCGCGAACCTCCGACTCTGCCGCCAGTTGATACAGGTCGTAGTAGTGCCGGGCGTAGCCGCCGATGGGACGCCCCTCCCGCTTGAGCAGCTCGACCTTGCCGTGGATCGCAAACATCTTCTCGACGAAGGTACGCCGAAAGTGCATCAGACGCAGCGAGAACCGCGCCTCGTCGTCCGCACCCATGGACTGCCGCGTATCCTCAAGGAACTCACCGAGGTACGACCGCAACTCTACAACCGTCGCCGGCTCGCGCCCGCTGGCGGTGCCGGTTTCGAGCAGCACGCGGTTGACCACCTCGCCGGGGCCGCCGAATCGTTGGGAATAGGAGAAACGGTCGCTCCGGCCGAAACCGCCGACGGTCTGGCTCTCGGCCTCGACAAACGTCAAGGCGGGATGTTGTGTCACGGCATCCCGAAGCCGCTTCAGCTCGCGGTCGATGCCGCGTTTTGCGAGTGATGGATCGAACGCGGCGGGGTCAAGGAAAATGTCGATGTCTTCGGAGAACCGCTGGATCAGGTTCCACCCCTTCGACAGGCTTGTACCGCCTTTGAAGATCGCCTTGTCCCCGGCGGCGCGGGCGATGATTCGCAGCGCCTCGGTGACGTAGTAGTCCTTCTCGATGATGGCCGGGCGCAGGCCTCGGGCGTGAAAGTGCTCCGCCGCACGAAGGATCGCCTGCTCGAAATCCGGATGCTGGAAGAGTAACACGTCAACGGCGCTCCTTCGCCTGCCATGACCTGGCGTTTGGCAACCCGGCCAGAATTCCGAAGTCAAACCGTGAGAGCGGATTCAAGGATTCCCGCAAAGCGTTCAGAACCTTGGCTCGCTTGCCGAGTTGTTCGCCCAGAGCGCCGAGCATGGCGCGCACGCGGGGCGGCTCGGTGTCCGCCACCCTGGCAAGGCGTTCGTACCGACCCGGCGACGAAAGCAGTTCGAGCGTCCGCCGGATCGTGTCTTCCGGCGACAACTCGCTTAACCGGCCGCCGTGACGCAGGAAATCGAGCAGCGCCGCATCCATCTCCGACAGGGTCGACCACGCCTCGGGCCGGCGCGTGTGGACCACCGTATCCTGGCCGACAAGTTTGCGCGGCAGGCTCAGGTGGCTTGTGGCGAGTTCGTTCCGCCGGGCGTTTTGCGTCGTGAAGCCCAGGAGGTTCGCCGCCGCGATGCCCGACGGGAAGAGCGTCTTGCGGCGGGAGGCGAGATTCTGGATGGCGGCGGGATTCGGCCGGCTCTTGCCGAAGGCGGTCTGCCGGGTTCGGTAGTAGGTGCCCTTACTGAGCCGCTCGATCACGCCGGCCATCACGAGGCGAGAAAGCGTCTGCGCGACGGCGGTGAACGGCAGGTCGCGAAAGTCCTCAAACCGCCACAGGCGTTCGCCGCCGCGTTCAATGCGCCGGCGAACCTGCTCGGCGGTACCGCGTGAGCGCGACGGGGCTGTGGCGACGGCTTTCATAGCCGGATTATCGGGTACGCCGCGACATGTGTCAAGTATTACTGCTACAAAACTTGACAGTTGCCGCGATCCCTGCTCCCCCCCGGCCGGCGTCCCTCATCGGCGATTCCGCCATGTCTCGCCGTGGTGGCCGACCCACAAGGCCCGGCAACGCAACGGCTGCTCGCAGAGAGGGATACGATCTATCCCTCTTCGCAAACAGGATGGAGCTGCGAAAGTGGCGACGGTAACCATGGACGCCCGGACGGCCTGCAAGCGCGTGGAAGGTATACGTTTCTCCGCGCCGAGGCGATCGCCAGCGTGGCCCCGTGTCCAACGGTCCATTTGACGGAGAAGTCCACCGACGCACTCCGACGCCGCTGCACGCCGCTGCCGCGCGTCCGCCTCGCAGAGCCGGAGTTGCGCTTCTCTCGTGACCACTTCCCAGCGGATAATCTCGAGGGCTATCGACATAATGAACCCTCGCCCATGGACCTGCGCGAGAGCTGGTCTTGCCTAATCCCGACCGCGTCGATGCCGACAACGACAAGGGTCGGACGAACTTCTCGACGGTCCAAGCGCGATTCATCGGGCTGAACCAGGCGCCCGCATTCGCACGAGAGACCGTCTAAGCTGCAGGGCCGTACCGCCGCCAGACCTGTTGAGCCGAAATCTCGGCCGAGTCTTGCACAATCCTGACTAAGGCGCTTTGGCATGAAATAGAAGTCAAGCTTGCTTCCGACTCATTATCGTGTATACTGGATTGTGAAGCCCGGATGCGCGTGACGCTTCTCGTGGAGAAGGCACATGGGCGCGAGTGCCTGCGACATTCTGCTGGTTCAGCCTCCGAGGCCAACTTGGGCACTTGAGTTCGTCAGGCAGACGGCGGCAAGCCGGCCAATCCCAGCGCCGGAGCTGATCTCCACGGCCAACCGGCTCCGCGAGGATGGTTTCCGAGCTGAGGTCCTCAACGCGGATGTATACGACGAGGCCCGTTGTCACGAAGCGATCAGCAACGCCGTAGCATCGAACGTGCGAGCGATCGCCTTCCTTCTACGAGCGTACCGCATCCCGGCGGCCCTCAGGTTGGCCTCCTGGGTCAGCAAGGTCGCCCACACAAGACGTCCAGCCACTATCGCCTTCGGCTTTCTGCCGAAGGGGTTCGGCGCCACCGATGCGGCCAGCGCTTTCAACGAGATCCTGCTGGGGCCGGCATGGGAGACGGCGCTGGCGGGCTACCTTGACCGGCTTGGCGTAAGGCCAGGACCGGCCCTCGATCCCAAGGTGGAACTTGGAGAGTTCTTTGAACTCACTGGGTGTTCGGGCTTGTCCGCGTGCATAGAGGCACCATCCCGGATATGCCCTCACCGCTGTATCTTCTGTGAGCACCGGTTGTTCGATCGCTACGAAGACGCGCCAGCGCATCGCCGTATCCGCTCCGTGACCGAGGTGTTGGACGAACTACTGCTCGCGCGGAAGCACGGAGCGCGGAGTTTCGTCTGCCTGGAGGGCAACTTCCTGACCTACCACGAGTGGACCGCCGCATTCGCAGACGGTCTCCGAGAGCGCTTCCAGGCAGTTCCTTTCGCCGTCGGCACACGCTTGAGCGACATCATTCGCTCTGAAGCAAGCGGCGAGTTGGCCAAACTCGTGCGTGCGGGCCTGGTCTCGGTGTGCAGCGGAATAGAATCGGGCAACAACGAGATTCTAGCACGCGCCCGGAAGGACGCGACAACCGCCGACTACGTCGAAGCAGATCGCATTCTCCGGCGGTTCGGCATCCGCCGCTTCTACAACATCATCCTAGGACTCCCCGGCGAGAGCCGTGACACCATAGGCCAGACGTGGGAGTTTGCGAGGCGCCTGGATCCTGATGGTTTGCAGGTGTCGATCGCCACACCGCTACCGGGGACACCGTTGCACGAGTTGGCCGAAGAATCAGGGTGGCTCACGACAACGGATCTCGAGTACTACTACTACTACGGCAGCGCGGTTCTTGCGCTGCAAGGCCTGGCGACAGACTACTTGCTGAAGTGCCAGTCTGCAATTCACGCGGAGTTTACGGGGCACCAAGCTTTGTTGCTCTCCAGCCGTCATCACCTCCATGCGCGGCTCGGACTGGGGGATCTGCAGTCCGTGCCCCGGTGTGCCGGGGAGAAGGCCGACGCCGCTCGGGGCTGTCAATTTGGTCAAAGGAGCTAACTCATGCAGGCACATGTAATTGCAGTTGAGGACCTGGGACTCGATCTCTGCCACCTGGCAGGAGGCAAGCACACCGATGGGCGAAGCGTCGTTGCGCTGTCGGTTGCCTCCGCTTTGACGAAGCGTGGCCACCAAGTCGATCTCTTGGTGCCCGCCGGCCGGCGTCTCCATCCCTTCTGGGCAAGCAGTATTAGGGTGCGGCATGTACAGGACAACCGGATTCCCGGCTGCACCCGCGCGGGACGACCCTACGACGCGTGCTTGGTCAACCATTGGTCGGTCGCCGATCGTGTCAGCGACGTTCCTATTGTTTACCAGCTGCACGAAATTGAGTCCCTGCGTGAGGAGCGAACCGGACAGACCAACCGTCAAGCTGTCGAGATGCAGGCGTGCCTACTGCGACAGGCTTCGGCTGTACTCGTCGCTTCGCGATGGATGCGCGCCTGGATGCTCGATAGGTATGTGCTTGAGTCCGAGCGTGTCCGAATCGCACCACATGGGATTGATGCGACGGTTTTCAAGCCCTACGGCCGCGATGAGGCTCGTCGTATGCTCGGTGTTGACAAGAAGCGACGCGTCATCCTCTACGTCGGCCCCGTAGAGATCCGCAAAGGTCTGAGCACGCTTATGGCAGCGTTCGAACGAATCAATCACGATGATGCCCAATTATGGATCGCAGGTGGTGTGCCGGCGAACGCGGCCTCCTTCGACCGCGCCGTATCCGACGCCCTGATCGGATGGGCCGGACAGCCAGGGCTCAGTCACCGAGTTCGGCTTCTCGGCGCTACACCATGGCTGGAGCTTCCTCTGTACTACTCTGCCGCGGATCTCGTCGCGCTGCCCAGCCTGATGGAGCCCTTTGGGCTGCCCACCCTGGAGACCATCGCCTGTGGCACCCCGGTCGTGGGTTCCAGCATCGACGGGTTCAGGGAGCTCATCCGTCCTGAAAAAGACGGCCTGCTTGTACCCCCGGGGGACGCGGCTGCGCTAGCCAAGGCAATCCACACGGTCCTGGAGAATCCGCGTTGGCACACGAACCGGCTGCGGCATGCACGGGTTGCGCACGCAAGGACCTTCACCTGGGATCGGGCTGCGATCACCATTGAGGCCTTGATCGAGGACGTACGAACGGTTGCGCCCGCCAGTAAGGGGATGGTGAGATGAACCTCCATGAAGCTCCGCCACGAATTCGGAGAGCGCTTCCGATCAAGGGCTTCATCGAGGTGTCGCTGATTGACTTCCCTTTCGGACAACCGGGGGCAGTCGTTTTCCTCGCCGGCTGCGACGCACGCTGTGGATACTGCCAAGCGTCGCATATGGTTGCGAATGCAGGGCGCATCCCCTCGATTCCGCTCGAAGCGGTTCTGGAGGCATTGGAGGACCTTCAAGGATTTGTCAAGGGCGTCACCGTGACCGGAGGCGAGGTTTCCCTCTACCCATCGCTGCCGGAAATGTTGTTAGACCCGCTTCGACGACTGCGGCTTGCCGTAAAGATCGACACTTACGGCGCCAGACCCGAACGGATCGATACCTGGTTGGAGAATGGATTCATTCAGTACCTGGCCGTGGATCTGAAGGGGCCGTGGGACCGGTACCCCGACATCATTGGGCGGCGTCTTTCAGCGAACCAGCTCAACGGAATTCGTTCATGGATCAGGAGGATTGCCGAGCCGCGTTTCCGGATCCCATGCGAGTTCCGGACAACCGTTCATCCGGACCTGTTGTCCCGCGGAGAGATCGTCGACACCGCGCGGCAGATTGAGGGGGCCGCCGTATATGTTCTGCAGAACTACAAACCCGTGCCCGGCTTTAATCCTGATCTGCAATCGCGGTCGGGATATGCCGCCGAAACGCTCAGGGAGTTGGCATGCGAGATCCGCCAGCGGGGCATCGTCGGGCGATGCTTCGTGCGCGGCTTCGAGCAAGACGATCCTGCCACGGAGGTGTCCCGATGCGCATCTTGATGGAGAACGTGAACGGCAACCCATGGCGGCACGTAGCGGGAGAGGATACAAGCGGACAGAACCTTTTTGTTCGTGAGATTGCAGAGCACCTCGCCGCAAGGGGCCAACAGGTCGATGTTGCCACCCGCGTTGCCTCCGTCCATGAATCCCCCATCCTTCAAGTTGGGCAGAACCTGCGATTGCTGCAGGTTCCAGCGGGCCCTTCGGCCTACCTGCACCGGGACACCGTACCGGAGGTTCTCGCGGCGTACGTTGCGGCATTGAGCGCTCTGCTGAACGAGCAGCGCCTCCACTATGACATAGTTCACGGCAACTACTGGCCTTCCGCGGCAGTCGCCTGCAGGCTCAGAGAGGTGGGATATGCTGACGCCTTGATCTACACACCACACTCTATCGGTCGGTTGAAGGCTATGACCGTGGGGATCGAAAACCCATATCGCGACCGGATTGAATCCGAGATCTTCGAGCATGCGGACGCGATCCACGCCATTTCCGAGGATGACGCTGCGGCCATCCGCACCCTCTACGAACCTTCGGGGGAGTTGCGTCGAATCCCACACGGCGTCAACCACGCAGTTTTTTCTTACCTGTCCAAGGCGGAGGCGCGGGAACGCCTTGGATGGGCTCCGAAGGCGCGAATCCTATTGTTTGTCGGGCGATTTGAGCCGCAGAAGAACCTGCCAGCGGCATTAAGAGCATACGACGTGTTGGCGGACGGGAATGGCGGGCAGAAGAGAGAGGTGCAGATGGTTGTTTGCGGCGGGCCGGCGCCGCATGCTCTGCTGCCCTGCGAGCTACCGGAACCGGCTCAGACTGCCGTGCGGAGCCTGCGTCACCCGGAAAAGGTCCGTTTTATCGGGCGCATTCGCAACGGCGAGCTCAGATACTACTACGCGGCTGCGGATGTGCTTCTGGCCTGGAGCAACTACGAGCCCTTTGGGCTGGTGGCGGCTGAATGCGTTTCCTGCGGCACGCCGGTAGCAGCCACACGCGTCGGCGGCCTGAGAGAGACAATTGCTGACGGCGTGGACGGCCTGCTCGGCCCGGTGGGAGACGAGGACGCTTTGAAGCGCTGTGTTGAGACCCTGTTGGCTGATTCGTGGCAGGATGAGAGGAATCGCCAGACCATCGCTCGGCGCGCCGAACGATTATCGTGGGACTCAGCCGCTAGCGCGCTTGAGGACCTGTACGGGGAAGTGCACAAGCAGGTGAACCTCGCATGAAGATGCTTGCTGCCCTGGACTTGGATGGCACCTGCCTCGATAACGGAGGGCAGACGACTCCGCGGCTCCGCGACTGCCTTGGTCAGACCTGCAGCGAAGCACTCCCTGTATATGCCACCGGGCGAGAGTTCGCTTCCGCCCTCCAAGCCATCAAAGCGTCGACGCTGCCGCTTCCCGCATATCTGGTTTCCGATGTTGGGAACCGGGTCTACCGACAAGAGCATGGGACGTGGGAGCTGGACCCGGTCTTCGAAGAATTCAACGTGGGCATGTGGGACCTGCTTGCACCGAAGGTCGATGCAATCATGGCCGCTGTGGCATCGACGGCCGTGCCGCAAGATGGCACGTTAACTCGACGATTCGGTTTCTGGGCGGACAATCAACGGGCTGCAGCGGCAACGGCGAACGCGCTGATGTGCCAGCCGAGCGTTCGAGATTATGGAATTGTCGGGTGGGACGGCCCGACAAGCGAAGGAAGGTGGTGGGTCGACGTTCTGCCCGCTTGTGGCGGGAAAGCAACCGCCGTATCTTACATCGCGATTCTGGAAGGAATTCCAGCTGATCACGTGATCGCGATCGGCAACAGCCTCAACGATATCGACCTCCTGGATGGCCGCTTCCGGTGTGGTGCGCCGGCCGATGCCGCACCAAGGTTGATCGCAGCCCTCAAGCGCAAGGGTCACATGCTTCGGTTGGCCGAGGCGCCCGGTCCTGACGGAACCGCAGCGATTCTGTCAGAACTCGCTGCCACGTTAACTCGTGCGAGCGGGCAGGCCTCGGAGCTGGAGGTTCCGGGGGACAGCGAACGACTGGCGCAACTCCGAATGATCAAGCCGGCGCTCGAACTGATCCGCGTGCTCAGCCCCTGGCCTGATCGCTTGCGCAACTGGGGGCTCCGTCCGGGGACAATCGGCAAGGCTCTGGAGGACGCGAGCCATCGCATTGAGAAGGTGCTCTCCCGTGGCCGAAACTGGTGGTGGGAGAGCGCGGGGCAGGACGAAAGACAGCGGATTCTCCAGCGATTCGGGGCCATCCCGCTCATGTACCTGATCGACAGGCTGACCAAGTACGTTGACAGAGAATGGCAGCCGGCCCGGCTGCTTGGCGGGATGGTGAGCGGCAGCTACTTGTACGGACCCGAGGAGTCACTCGCACGAGATCTGGACATGGTCCTTCTGCTCGATGGCTTGAGGCAACCGGCCGTCGGCTTCGAAATCGAAGTTCCGGGGCTGCGAGCGGCTTCGCCCGGGTTGTTCGCGCATCGTTTGCAGCATAATCGGGTCGGTCTGGGCCTGATCGACATCCGTTCGCTGAACGAATCAACCCAGTCAATGGAGGTGCTCCAGATGGCCGCTTCCATGGAGGGCAGCGGTATGCCGCTTTTTGGTCAAGAGGTGGTGGATGCCCCTATGCCGGCTTTTGACCTGCTTTGCCAAGCAGTCAAACTGATCAACGATGGTCGCATGCCCCGGGAGCCCACGGTCGTCGAACGGCGGCGCAGGATATCATTGCGTTGCGACGAGGCCTCGCGGGTAGTCCGCCTGGCGTCCCGCAGGCTCGCGGTGCCGGAGCCGCAATTCTCGCCGCCGCCCGGGCCCCACGCCGGCGACGAGGCGCTGACCAGGTACACGCGAGATTGCCGACAGGCAGCCTTAAGGGGCTATCTTCACCTTGTTCAGGAACTGGTCCATCCTGACAAGCGCTCGACGGGAGCCTTGCGGTGATAGCGATTCCAGCTGGAACTTATCGCATCGGGTCGTCCTTAGGGCGGCAGGATGAGACGCCAGAGCATTTCGTGTCCGTATCCGCCTTTGAGATCGATGCGTTCCCCGTGACGGTGGCCGAGGTCCACGAGGTGTCGCGCGAGTATGGCCTGCCCTTGCCGGTGGCTTGGAGCCCGTCGCCACCAGTTGCCAGCGGGCTGCCGGCCACAACGCTAACCCTCGCGGAGGCCTGTCGGCTGGCCCAGCGGATGGGCAAACGGCTGCCGACCGAAGAGGAATTCGAGCTCGCTGCAGGCCGGGCCTTCGGAAGGGACACGCATGTGCACGATCGCCCGTCTGCTGGACCCCTGCCTCTCATGACCGCGCCCCAAGCCCTGAGAAGCGGGCTCGTGACCTCCGAAGGGTTAATCGCCATGGTTGGCATCGTGTGGCACTGGACAGCGTCTTCATACAATTGGTATGCCAGGGAAGGCACCGACGCCCGGGTTCCACTGCCCACAATCTGGACAGCGGTACGCGGTGGCATCTGGAGCGCATATGATGCTCGGGCATCCTTTCGCTCCTTCCGAGATCCGATTCGTGGCTACAGCCGGGTTGCATTTCGGTGTGTGCGTGACCTCAAGGCCAGATAAACAGGTGAATACATGAGTGAGCAAAAACGGATCGGAGTGCTGAACGTCTCAGGAACAACAGACCCCGCAACCCAGCAGGCACCACTCTCGCAGGGCCGGGCGGGGAAATCGCTTCACCAGGAATTGAGGAAACTCGCAGCAGCTGGGGAAGCCGATGGCTGCACCTTTGAGCGCTTGGACTTCGTGGGTGTGCCCAAGGGAGGAGACGCCGGACAGGAAGCTGACCGGAGAACTGACGATGTCGGGCGGATCGAGGTAGTCGGAGGCGGCGAGTTCACAGCGCTTGCCTGGGGCTGGAAGCACTGGCTCGATTCGCTGGCACGAACTGACCGAGACAAAGTTCGGTTTGACATTCTCGTCGCTGGGACACTGGAGACAGCCAGACTTGCTGTGAAACTGCGTCAGGAAGCGATTGCCGAGAAGGTAGTCTACGTGGCGAATCATCTCCTCCGCCCATTGAGGCACTGGGGGATCCCGGTGTCGGACGAGAACCTCGAGTTGGAGGCCTACTGTCTGAATGAAGCGCAGGCCGTCGTTTTCCCAAGCGAATCGCAGCGGGAGCATTTCAGCACCTACTACCCACGTTCCCCTGATATTAGAACTGCGTGTATCTACCATGGGTTCACGGACCTGGGGAGCGATGAGGGGAGGAAGAAGGCTGATAAGGGTGTCCGTCCCGATGTCAAAGACCACGTGATTTTGTTTATGGCATCGCCCCTGCATCAGCAGAGTGACTACGCGACGGCACTCTACGCATTGCGCCGAATCGTGGCCGCTCACTCGGCGCCGGTCACCCTGCGACTTGCGGGGATGACCCCATGGCCGGAGTCGCAGCCTGGGCCTGAGGCCGAACGGCGACATCTCGCGGCTATCGCAGCAGATCTGGACCTCCCCAGCAATTTGGAGTTCCTGGGCCATCTGGCACCCGCCCAGATGCGGAGATGCTACGAAGAGGCCAACGTCACGCTGGTGACTTCGGTCGTCGAGGCTTTTGGCGATATCGTGGCCGAAAGTCTTTCCGTAGAAACGCCCGTTGTGGCAACCGCAACGGGGGCAATTCCCATCGTGGTTCGCGGCGAGCTGCAGGGCCGAACGGTCGCGCCTCGATCACCTTGGGCGTTTGCCCAGAGCGCTCTCGATGTCATCAACGATTATGAGGGTTGCTCCTTCCGACCGGGCGAGGACCGCTCTCGGATGAAGGAAACCGTCCATGAGATGACTTGGCTCAGAACGGCAAGGGGGTACCTCTCGCTGTTTTCAGATCTCCTGAGTCCCAGCTACATCTTACGCTCGCACCAGTTGGCGGCCAGCAACCGTGTTCGCGAGCGTTTGAGGCAACGACTGCTGGCCCGGCGAGGTTACTCGATTCGAAAGCTCGCCAAAGCCACAGGAAAAAGCTTTGAGCTGGTTCGGCGCGTTTTCGACGAAAGCGCGTCTCCCAATCTTCGATGGCAGACCGTCGAGCCCATCGCACGGCACCTATGCGATAAGCGGGAGCTGGGTGAGTTGAGAACCATGCTCGAGAGTCGCTCCGGCACTTAGAGATGCCCGGCTCGTCCTTTGATCGGAGCAGAAGCGGGGTATAGGCAGAAGAATCATGGCGTCCTTACTTGACTCGCACGCCCACACGGATCGGTCCATGGATGGCATGGCGGCCAGCGAGAGGCCAAGCCAGGCTGCAGCCTTGTGTGGGACCACGCACATCCCGATTGCCGACCACGATCGGACGGCCCTCACGGGCGGCAACCACGCACACTGTTCCTTGAAGCCCATTCACTCTCCACTTGCCTGGCCATGCTGCAGGATGCCTGGACGTCTCGCTTCGTGCGAAGTGCGCCCACGAGTAGCGCGGCCCATGATACTAGAGCAAGGATGCACGCATTCCGCAAGGACCCTTTCATCGAGTTGGATGATCTCGCATTCCTCCGCTCTCAACGGCCTGATCTCGTCGCTGGACATCTCGTTCTCGTGGAGAGTGAATCGGCATACATAGACGCCCATCTTCTTGCCGTGTGACACAACAGGCGGCGGCCATAGCCTAGCCTGATACGCCGGGTGCAAAATGACCGCCCCGATCCTCGCGGTCCCGCGGCCCGTATACCCGGAAAGGGCTATCTGCATCGTCTCTGTACCGGGGTCGTAGGCGACGATGATGATGCCAGAATCCTGGCGATCCTCCCGCCAGGGAATCGCAACCCACTTCCGCCCATTATCGAGGTAGTAGACCCCCGGCGTCGCCTTACCGCTATAGCCGGGCGGCGATTGCCTGCCGCCGAAGCAACTGGGCACGGCACAGTCGCGTTCCCGGTACACGGTGTAGAACGGAGGTCGTGGATGTCCCTCTCGGGGCAGGCAGAAGGGCTGACATCCGAACAGGTCTGCCACCAGGTGCTCAAGAACGTAATTTGCTTTCTGGCTGCCGATCAGAATGCTTGACGACCGTGAAGGCGGCCTGCGCGTCGTGGCATAAATGCTTTCTGCGAGTTGCACGTCCCGTCGAAAGGCAATGTTGTTTCGCCACCTAACCGAATCGTCCTGCACATACTGAAAAGGCACGTACTCGAGCCGGACCTCGGGCCTGCTCGCGGCCTGCACGCCGCCCGGTGTTGACAAGAACTTGACGATGTCGGCCGCGACGCAGGCATCGCGAAAAGCCACCCATTGCCAGGCTGGCGCAGAAGTCAGTGTCTGCTGATACTTCCCAAGGTAGACTCGGACGGACCCTGCGGCGGCGATCGCCTGCCACAGGGCGGAGGGCTGCGCGCCGAACAGGGCCTGCGGCAGCCTATCCTGCCTGATCCCGTGGTCACAGAGCCATTTGCACACCAGGGCGAGTGTGTTCAGAGACGGGTTTGGCATCTGATTCAGGTATATTCTTCTCAGGGTGTGGCGATGGAGTCCCAAGTCCTTGGCCATCTGCTGAATCACCCCGCGAGTATTCAGATTGAGTTCGTCGAGCAGTTGCTTCAATCGGATTTCGATCTGCATGGCGGCCTCCTGCGGTCACGCTGGCCACGATGGCGCCGGTTGACCGCCGCATACGGCACGGGCAGCGCCATATTGGCACGGATTGTGCCGTTATCCTAACGATCTGGCACACGTTAGGACATCATAAACCGTTCGCCCACATAGAGTTATGACGGATTTCAGCTTGCACTCGCGCACGTCCCATATTATAATAAGGGCATGGAGCGCGTCAATATGGCCTCTGGCGGAAAAGAAGATCGGGCCGGCCCTGGGGAGGGATCCGCTGCTATGGGTGGGCTTGCCCGCCGGTGCGGCAACTTATTGTCCGCTAGCGAGTTACATCGCGGTGGCAGGTGCCGGGCCATGGTTGTGCAACCCCGAAGCAAGAGCGTTGTCATTGTGATAATTGACTTATGTATATCCACGGGATATTATGTCATAGTAGAGTGTGACCAGTTTCGCTCCGCCACGCAAAGCCGCCACTGGCATTGCGGGGTTAGAGAAACACCTATGTCGGGAGACCGGGAGTTAACCGCAGGGTTCTTGGGTTCCGCGGCCGCGCCGATCGGACAGGAGGAAGTCATGGAGAGCCGGCACAGACCACGCGGCGGGACCTGCTTTCTGGAGCCACACCACGACGACCACGCATTGGCTTCGCACCGCGCTCGACAGGCGTTCCCCTGCCCCCACGTCCTCGTGACCGTGTTTCCCGTCTCGCAACACGCCAATAACCCAGTTGGCCAGGGCGCCGACATCAACGAGGTTCGACGACGCGAGGGACGCGCCTATTGTGCCCGTTTCGGCCGCCATTCGACAGATCTCGGCTTCGCGGACTACCCTCTGCGCGAGCAGAGTGATGCTAGCTGCGATCTGTTCGTCGAACAGGTGCAAGACAGGCTGCGCCAGCTCCTTCTGCAGCACCGCTTCGACTGGGTGATTCTTCCTGCGCCCATCGGAACAAGCCAACACCCCGACCACGTAGTCCTGTTTCGTGCCGCGGTGGGGGCTGTCGCGGGGCTTGCGCGGCCCAGTGTTGCTTTCGTCGACGATCTCCCCTGGTCCCGGCGGCCCCTCGCCTCACGGCTGCGCGTCGGCGGTCAACTTTTTTACCCTTGGCTGGTCCCATTGAACAAGCACGACCTTGCCGAGAAGTGTGACGCGCTCGAAGGTTACGCCAGTCAGGTCATCGCGTCCTATTTCAGGGCGGTCGCACGGCCAGCTCCTGGGGACGTCTACCGCCGGGCATCGGAAACCGTCTGGCTACCGCTTGTTCCACCGGTCGGTGAGCGGACCACGGCCGACCGGGATTACCAACAGAAGCACTCCGCCCTTCGTGGAGCAGTTCGCCACTTGAGCCGTGTTCGGAACCGGCGCGGGAATGGAGGGCGGGGTTTTCGATTTAACCTCTGTAATACACGAGATGGGATTCGTAGTCGGGCGGCCACACAACCAGGGTGCGTAGTCGGAGACGCCGGAACAGATGGGCGAAGGGCTTAAGCCCGGAGGACGCACGTGCCAACCTACGAAGATGGCCAACAAACGATGGAAGTGCTGCGGCGTTTCGCCCTCTTGCCAGCGATGTACAACGGCCCGGAGACAAACCTTGATGCGGATTCGCCGCCCCGCGTCATGGCGCTCGATGACAAGCAGTGCCATGCGTTTGGTGTGCCCCCGATAGACGAGGATCTCGCGAGGAGCCATCGCGCAGTGCCTCTCGCGACAACAGGCATTTCCGACCACGACATCCTTCGCGTCGCGTGGGGCCAGGCGTCGGGCCGGCTCGCACTGACGTACGGAGACGAGAGGACATGACGACCTTGCGTCAGCGGGAAAGAACAACGCACTGGTGCGGTAAGCCTCTGTGGTTCGCCGCCACGCCCGCAAACACGGCGTTGGGGATCAAGGCGACGACGAAGTACAGCCTGATCCATGGAGAACTCACCAGCTGCATTGAGCTCAGGGACGTTCCTGCGCTAGTTGTGAATGAGGTGTTTCCGTAGGTGAATCAGGAGTCCAAGCAATGTTGACAACAACAGAGGAGCGCGTGCTAACGAGAGTGCTTTACGGGATCGGCGGGGCCTGCGTGGCCGAGCTCCCGGTAGAGGAGGTCGAGAGCAAGAGCGTGCGGGAGATTATTCTGCGGGTTGCTGAAGAGCCGCAGCGGCCCGGGCCGGCCGAGCGGACGGCCAAGGTTCTCAAAGAGGTAATCCAGAGCGGCGGCCGGGCGCTCTACGTTGAGCGTACGGCAGGGCCGGCAGCCGACCCGGGCACGGGCGAACCGCTCGTGCTCGACCACCCCGTTCCGCCGAGCAAACAGCGTGAGCAGAGGGCCAGGACCCTGGAGATCTTCGCGTCGGAACCGTTTCGCGGGGGAAGAAACCCCGTGTAGGAAGGCGGTTCCATGTATCTCGAACGTCTGGGAACGTTGCTCAGCGAGCCAAGCCTGACACCGATTATTCTGGCAGGCGACACCATCGTCGGAATGCGCACGCGAGGCGGAGTCACGGCCGCGGCCACGGTCGGCTCGCTATCCGCCTACGCCAAGGCGTTTCAGGCTCAGCATTTGCAGGCACAGCCGGGCAGGGCCATACTCCCTGCCGAGCGGGCACGGGCCTGCATCGGCAATTGGCCGGTTCTGCGGTTCGTCTTTGGCGAACTCGTTCCGCATCTTCGCTTCTTGGCTACGGATGATCCGTCCTGCCTTCAGTGCCCCGGCGACCTTGAGAGAGAGCTCGCGGAGTTGTCCGAGCAAGCCCGCGCTCTGGAGCCGGCGTTCGCAGGGTCTCTGGCTGCAGCACCCAAGCCCGACGTTCTGGCCCGTGCACTGGGCGTGCCGTGCGCCGTCGTGAATCAGAGCGCGATTCCTCTCGAACGGGTCACCGTTGGTTCGTGCGACGTCGCCATCGCGGGTTATGCCTACCGCTACTGTCACGAGCGAACACGTCCCCTGAAGGACGTGCTGGAGGCGGCCGAGCAGGTGGTGCAGTACGCACTGGAACGGGGCGCGAGGCCGCCCGCCGCGATGGAGCGACCGGCGCTGAACTTCCTGGACCGAGTGGAACGGATCGTCGCCACGCTGAACCCCTCGCCCGCCGGCATCTTCTCGGTGTTGTATCAGGACCCGCGCCACCAGTTGCAATTCTCTCTTGGGCAGGTGGTGCTGGTTCGCGGCCCCGTTCGCTCGCGCCGCGGGGACGGGTTCGCCTGTTTCGGCCTGCCGCTCCAGGGCAGGTCGAGGCCGGAGTACCTCACTGTCCTTCCACGCTCCGCAGCAAGCGCGGGGCTTTTCTGGAGCGCGCCGGGCGTCCCCGCCGGTGCGCCCGTGTGCATGGGGGACATGCGGCAGTACCGTATTTTCTGTTTCGAGCGCTTCTTCAGCACGGCTGAATCGGTGACCCAGTGGCTTAACGCGGGCGTCCTCGTTTACTCGGGCATCCTCAGGGGAGTGCGGTCCGTGCCGCGGGCATTCGCGCGAGAACATCGCACAGGGGCGCCCCGGCCGTCCGGCCCGAGTGTCGCTGAGGAGACGCCGTTGCCGGATACCCTGCAACGGTTGCTGGCACAGATGCTTGCGGAAAGGAGGCAGCTGCGATGATTCTCAATGAAATCCCCGTTCTCTCCTTCCACCCCGTTGCGCTGGAGCGAACGTTCGTCGTGGCGGACATCCTTGCGGAACGCTACGATGAGCCTTTCGTGGAATACGGCATCCTTGGACTTGGGCAGCAGTCAAACCCGTTTCACGTTCTCGAAACGCCAATCTTGCCTGGGCAAAGAGCCTCCGTCAACTTTGTTTTTCAGCCCGGCCGCCAAGTATTGCACACGCGTCGCGAGATCGAACTGCTTTCCAAAAGGCGCAAACATCCCTTGGTGCCGATCGCTCTTGTGCATCGGCACCCAGGTGCCTGCGGTATGTCATCGATCGATGTGGACTTTTTCGTGAACGTCTTCGTAAACCATATCGCGACGGCAGTTCTTCTGCGGGAACCATACGTGCCCGGCGGTGAAGACTTCGGGTGCGGGTGTGGAACTTCACGAACACGGAAGCAGCAGACGGGCGGCTCTGCCCCGGAAGTGACAATCGACTACGCCGTCGCGTTTTCGTTGATCGTCAATCGCAGCCGCGAATACTCGATCGACGCCGTCCGCAAGAGTTGGTGTCCGTTCTGCGCCAAACCACAGGTCCGGCTGTTGCCTGCGGAGCTCAGGGTTCAGCCCGTGCGTACCCTATCAGAGAGTGAGCGGCGCCGGATCCGAAGCACACTCGATGTGGAGATCGAAGCGAAAATCGAGTTCGACAAGGCGCCGGCAGAAGGTGTTTTGTGATCGACGATGGGTTTGAGAACAGAATAAGCCAAGCCGGAGTCGATGTTCTCCGCATCGTGGAGACGTCGGTGCTGGTCAAGGTGGCTGACGACGTTGCTGCTGACAAGCTCTGGTTGCACCCAGGATGGGCGCTGTGCCGTTCGCTGGCAGCTATGGGCTTCGGAGCAGTCCATCTCCGCGGCGCGATACACTACTTTGAGAATCTGACCGACATCATGCGCGCGACCCGGTTTACGCAGGAACCTGGTGCGTGGTTCGCTGAGTCCGTAGCGCGGAACGTGCCGCCGGTGGACGTCATCGTTGACCTCACGAGCGACCCCGAATCGAAACGCTACTGCGCCGCGCTCGCTCGCGAACGTGCCATTCCACTGGTCTCTCTGACCCTTGGCCGAACTTGGGCAAGCATGACCGTTTGGCCCGAATGCGGGAACGACGCCATTCTTAATGAGTCGCCCGCGGACGTCGATGAGGAGCCGTTGCCACCGATCAGCCGCATCGCAGCAGGTCTGGCGGTGCAGGAAGTGTTGCGGCTGGCGGCCGGGGTCGAGCTTGCGGCTCCCCCGGACCCGGTGGTCACGTACGATGCGGTGAGTGAAGCACGTAAAACCCGGAATTCTGAGAAGACGTGGCCAGCAGTTGACGTTCAGATCGCGATTATTGAGGTGATCGGCGCTGGTGGTATCGGGGTTCATTTCCTGGAGTGCTTTGCGCCCATGCTCGGCCGCGGTTCCGAGTTGCGCATATTCGATCCGGACGATATCGGGCCAGAAAATCTTCCCCTGCAAATCACGTATACGTTGGACGATGTCGGGCGTCCGAAGGCCGAGGTCATGGCGGAGAAACTCGGGAGGATCTGCCAGCCGGGAGTGCTGATCAGTAGTTTCCCTATGTCGTACCAGGAGAGGCAGGAAGGTCTCGCCCGACCCTCGCTTCGTGTTTCATGCGTCGACAACTTCGCGGCACGTCTCTACGCAAACGACCTCTCTGTACTCGACGGGGTGCCCCTGGCGGATGCGGGCAGCTCGCCGCTGGCCGCGAGGCAGGTAACTTTCTCCCCCGGAAGTACGGCATGCCTCCGGCACAGCATTCCCGACCTGGACGAACTGGCCGCTTCGGAGGAGGGCGGGGCGGCAAGCTGCTCCTTGGTCCGCGCGCCCACGCTTACGGGCACGAACGCGGTGATCGGGGGCATCCTTGCGGCCGAAGCCCTGCGGGCGCTCCTGCCCGAAGTGCACGGTCCGCCGTGCGCTGGCACCATCCTTTATGATCAGAGGTTTCCATCACGCTTCGGCATCACGCAAGTTTTGCCACCCTGCGCCCACCGCGGCGCGCGGCGCTGCACCGCGCGCTCAGAGGAAGAAAACGCCCAATCGAGGAGCCCCTGACTCATGATCGTCTCCAGAGCCCACGTCAAGGAGGCCTGGGACCGCAAAACGCGTAGTCATGTCCTCGACCGTGAAGAGTGGCTCATCCCATCTGTTCGCAGCCCCCACGGACGAAACCGGGGGCAGATCGACATTTTCGACCCGTTCGTCGGAACGGCGCGAAATTTCCAGTTTCCCGCCAATCGAGTAGAATACCACGCAGCCTGTCACAAAGTCGAGTACCGGAGATCGGCCTATGTCTTGTACACGGATGATGTGGGTGCTGTGGCTCGCAGTCTTTATCGTGCGTGTCCCCTGCCGCGCGGCCTCGGAGCTATCTCCGGCGAGAGACGCCGCGCTTCATTCGCCAAGTTCGCTCCAATTGGAGGAGGCAGGCCAGCCCCTGTGCGGGCACCCGTCTCAGGATATCGATTATGACGCGGATGTGGACTTCGTTGACTACGCCCAGTTCTCAGCCTGCATGGCTGAGCCGAGCGGCCTGTCGTGCCCGTGCTTCGACACCGACGCTGACACGGACGTAGACCTGGGTGACTTTGTCCGCTTCCAGATTGTCTTCGGATGGACCGTGCGGCAGCCCGCGAACCCAAGCTTCGAGCACGCTGGGGGATACGGCAACGCCTTCGCCGGTTGGTACCAGCATGGCGATGTGTCTGTTTCGGAGACGATGGCGATGCACGGCGCGGCTTCCGCAAAAGTGACAGGCCTGTCCTCTAGCGACTGGGATCTTTCGGGGGTTTGGCAGCGTCTTGCAGCGGATCCCGGCGATAGGTGGTCCGCATCGGTCTGGGTCGGACATAGTTGCACCCATCCTCTCAGCGGAGCAACGCGGGCGATCCTCAATGTCGAATGGCACGGGCGGGACGGCCTTATCCGGTACGACTCCTTCATCGTGGCCGACGCTGCTACGACCTGCGGTGGGATGGCGGCTATCGCTCCAATCGCGGTTGGTCCCGCCCCCGAGGACACGGAATCTCTCCACCTGCTGTTGGGCGTGGTTCAGGGCCCCGATGATCCCCCCGCTGAAGTCTTCTTCGACCTAGTCGAGTTCCACCCATCGGATTTCGACGCGCGACAGTGGGAGGAATTTGCCGGCGGCCGGAGCCTCGACTTCGCTGGTCGCTCATGGCGGGTTAAGGGGCCCGGCCCCTACGCCCCCGGTCCCAACTATTATTGTGATTCCGAAGAACGAGTATGGGTCGACTGCGCGGATGGGCGCCTGCACCTGACGGTGAGCTCGAATGGGCTGGACGGGAAGTGGTGCAGCACCGAGGTTGCGCTTTCGGAGCCGCTGGGTTACGGCGACTATATCGTTACGACCGTTGGATCGCTCGCTGACGCATGGGATGCCAACATGGTTCTCGGGCTGTTTCTTTATCAGTATGTCGCGTATTGGGAACCTGCGAACTTCTGGTGGAACCCTCCCAACGAGAGTGACGTCGAGTACAGCCGTTGGGGCGATCCGAACGAACTCAAGACTGGACAATTCGCCGTTCAACCGTATGACTTTCCCTCGCACCGCGAACGCTTCGAGATCACAAGGGGAGAAGAGGACCTTACGAGCCATGCGTTTCGCTGGCTGCCGGATCGGGTCGAGTTCCGAGTCTGGCGAGGTGGACCAGATGACGAGGCGCCGGAAACGCTTATCCACGCCTGGACCTACACGGGCCCCAATCTTCCCCGGCCTGAGCAGCCGCGAATGCACATCAATTTCTGGCACCTCGGTGATTCCCCCTGGAGCTGGACGAACTACGAGGTAGTGATCGCTGAGTTCCGGTTCGTGGGCGTTGGTCAGACGCCGCCGGTGATCGTAAACTCCCGGTGAAGTGCATGTCGCCGGTGTGCCCAGGCGCGGCATCCGCGTTGCCCGGAGTTTGGGATCAGAGGGAAGCGGCGACGGGGTGTGTGGCCTTCCAGGCCAGAGGGGTCAGGCGGGCATCGTCCGTGAAGTTCGGATCGCAGGCGCTTCCCCTCCCGGCAGAACGAAAAGAGAGGCAACGTACGGAACCCCGACAGCGAACCCATAAGGAGCCGTCCGGAAATAACCTGTACATCTTCGGCCCCCGTGGCCGATATGTACTGAATGGACATTGATACTTTGCTGCACAGTTAAATGAGTAGTTTGTTCCCCCATCTGACGGAGCGCCAACG
>Ga0315273_10002601_pt1 | contig 21378 bp, 16 predicted proteins | sample YL17G02_0_MG_FD_205753 | JGI IMG/M metagenome (GOLD analysis project Ga0315273, IMG submission 205753) | Sediment microbial communities from Yellowstone Lake, YNP, Wyoming, USA - YL17G02_0 | ecosystem: Environmental > Aquatic > Freshwater > Lake > Sediment | place: USA: Wyoming | collected... | reverse complement strand
ACCTTCCATTCGCTGGAAGACCGCATCGCCAAGCGCTTCCTTGCCAGTCGGAGCCTGGAGGCGCCAAAAGGCTCGCGTCACCTCCCCGAACAAAAATCTGCCGCGGGCGCTCCAAGCTTCCACCTCATTAACCGGCGTCCCCTTATACCTAGCGAGGGGGAAACCAGATCGAATCCCAGGGCGCGCTCGGCGCATTTGCGGGCGGCGGTTCGGACCGACGCTCCGGCCCATGCTCTCGATCTTGCCGCCCTTGGCGTGCTGGATATCGGCCGTCTCATCTAGGAGCCGTCGCTCCTTTAGTTGAAGAGTTCTGTCATGTTGCGTTTCTTCAATATCTGCCTCTGCCTCGCGCTCGTCGTGCTCGCTTATGTCATCTATCAGGTGAAATACGACACGCGCACGTTCGACGTGGCTATCGCCAGCCTTTCCAAGGATATCGAGGCCGAGCGTGATTCGGTCGCCGTGCTCAGGGCCGAATGGAGCCTGCTCAACCGGCCTGAGCGGATCGAGCGCCTCGCCCAGAAATATCTCGACCTCGCGCCGCCAAAGCCGCGGCAAATGCTGGCGCTTGAGACCGCCTCGCCCGGCGATCTGGAGCGCGCCTCGGCCGAGCTTTCCTCGCCATCGCTCCCGCCGCTCCCGGCTGTAGTTAAGGCTCCGCCGAAACCGACATCCAAGCCCCCGCAGCCCGCATCCGGCGCGCAAAAAGCGCCAAAGCCGGCCAAACTTGCGAAGCCGGCGCCGTCGCCTTGGGCGCCGATCGAAGCCTCCGTGCCCTAGGCGAGAGTTCTAATCGAGTGTCCGAGCCCGCCAAGATTGAACCCGCCACGGACAGCGCCAATTTCGCGCGGGGACGGAAGCGTTTCCGCCTGATTTGCTTGGCGCTGGTGCTAGGCTTCGTCGCCATCGGCGCCCGCCTGGTCACCCTCGGCTTCGCCGTCACGGAGCCCGGCGGCAGCGGTTTGTATGACATTTCCAGCACGGTGCACCGACCCGACATCTTCGACCGCAAAGGCACTCTGCTCGCGACCGACATCAAGAGCGCGACGCTCTATGCCGACCCCCCGCGCGTCATCGACCGAGACGAGCTGGTCGAGCAGGTGACCGGTGTGCTTCCCGGCGTCAATGCCGCCGAGCTTCGCGAGAAGTTGAAGCAAGGGCGCCGCTTCGTTTCCATCAAACGCGAGCTGTCGCCGAAGCAGCAAGCCGAGGTACATGAGCTCGGCGTGCCGGGCTTAGGTTTCGTCGAGGAATATCGGCGGGTCTATCCGGTCGGCGCGACCGCCTGTCACGTCGTCGGCCATGTCGACACCGACAATCGCGGTCTCGCCGGTATCGAGCAATTCATCGACGAGAATCCGCAGCTCTCGATGGCGTCGGTCAGTGGCGAGTCCGTGACGCTCTCGCTCGATCTCGGCGTCCAGCACGTGCTGCACGAGGAGCTGGCTGCGGCGCTCGACACCTATCGTGCCAAGGCGGCTGCCGGAATCATCGTCGATGTGCATTCCGGCGAAGTGGTGGGGATGGCCTCGCTTCCCGATTACGACCCGAACCGTCGCGAGCAGGCGCTCGACAAGGATCGCCTCAACCGCATCAATTCCGGCGTCTATGAAATGGGCTCGGTGTTCAAGGTCTTCACCGTGGCTTCCGCTATCGATGCCGGCACCGTCAATTTGCGCTCGAGCTATGACGCATCCGCGCCGATCCACGTCGCTTCTTTCACCATCGACGACTTCCACGGCAAGAAGCGCCGGCTGACCGTCCCTGAGATCTTCATCTACTCGTCGAATATCGGCGCCGCGAAAATGGCGCTCGATCTCGGCGGCGTGCGGCAGCGCGCCTATCTCACCAAGCTTGGCTTGTTATCCAGAGGCAAGACTGAGCTTGGCGAGAGCGCGAGCCCGATCGTGCCTGCGACTTGGGAGAAGCTCACCACCATGACGGTCGCCTTCGGTCATGGACTTTCCGTCACGCCGCTCCAGCTCGCCTCCGCCATGGTGCCGCTCGTCAATGGCGGCATCGCCGTGCCGCTAACCTTCCTGCCGCGGTCGCGCGAGGATGGGATGAGCGTGGGCACGCGCGTGCTGAAGCGCGAGACGAGCGAGGCCATGTTGTCGCTGCTTCGTCTCAATGTGCTGAAGGGAACCGCCAAGCGCGCCGAAGTGGAAGGTTATCGCGTCGGCGGCAAGACCGGCACGGCGGAGAAGGTCGTCGGCCGTCACTACTCTACCAGCGCGCTTCTCACCTCGTTCTTATCGGCCTTTCCAACCGACGCCCCCGAATATGTCGTGCTCGTCATGCTCGATGAGCCCCAACGCGTCGCCGCGAGCCATAACGAAGCCACGGCCGGCGTGAACGCGGCGCCCACGGCCGGTCGCATCATCAAGCGTGTCGCGCCGATCCTGGGCGTTGCGCCGAAACTCGAGGACGACCAGCACAAATTTGACGCCCGCCTGCTCGCCTCCTATTAAAAGACCCGATCTCTCAGGACCTTGGCCGACCCTTAAAATAGGGATGCCGGGTGCCTTTTCGAGGCATGGCGAGGATGACCCTTGGTGAGTTGATGGGCCCCGAAGCGCGTCTACCGGCGCCTTGGAGCGCCGTGCCGATCCTCGGGCTCACCGCGGACAGCCGCGCTGTGAAGCCGGGCTTTCTCTTCGCCGCGCTGCCCGGTACGCGAACCGATGGATCCAAGTTTATCGCTGACGCGCTGGCGCGTGGTGCAGCCGCAATCCTCGTGCCGCAAGGGGATGCGCCGGAGCGAGCCACAACGCCGGTTCTCGAAGATGCCGATCCCCGCCGCCGCCTGGCCCTGATCGCCGCGCGCTTCTTCGGGCTCCAGCCGAAGATTGTGGTCGCCGTCACCGGCACCAACGGCAAGACATCTGTGGCATCCTTCGTGCGCCAGCTTTGGGAAGCGCAAGGAATTTCCTCGGCGAGCCTCGGCACCATCGGCGTGGTGAGTCCGAAAGGCACGGCGAAGCTCAATCACACCACGCCCGACCCGATCGAGCTGCACGCCATTCTCGCTGAGCTCGCCAAAGGCGGCGTCACCCATCTCGCACTCGAAGCGTCGAGCCATGGGCTTGAGCAGCACCGCCTAGACGGCGTGCATCTCGCGGGCGGCGCCTTCACTAATATCACGCGCGATCATTTGGACTATCATGCGAGCTTCGAAGATTATTTCGAGCAGAAGCTCCGGCTGTTCCGCGAGCTGCTTCCGTTAAGCGCGCCGACCATCGTCGATGTCGACAGCGAAGGAGGTAAGCGCGTCGCCGAGATTGCCAAGTCGCGCGGGCTTCGTCTCATCACGGTTGGTCATGAGGGCGACGATCTCTGCCTTATCTCCGCGGACCGCGACGGCTTCGCGCAGCGTCTCAGCATCCTCCATAAGGGCAAGACCTACAAGGTGAAGCTACCGCTTGTCGGCGATTTCCAAGCCGCCAACGCGCTTGTAGCGGCCGGCCTCGTCATCGCGACCGGAGGCGATCCTGTTCGCGTGATCCCAGCACTTGCAAATTTGCGTGGCGCCAAGGGGCGGCTCGATCTTGCCGGCACCACGAAAACCGGCGCGCCAATCTTTGTCGACTACGCCCACACCCCGGATGCCTTGGCGAAAGCGCTTGCCGCGCTCCGCCCTTACGTCAACGCACGGCTCGTCGTCGTGTTCGGCTGCGGCGGCGATCGCGACAAGGGGAAGCGCCCTGAGATGGGGGCGGCCGCGGTAGAGAATTCCGACTATGTCATTGTGACCGACGACAATCCGCGGAGCGAGGAGCCCGCCGCAATCAGGCGCGCGATCCTCGCCGCCGCGCCCAATGCCGTCGAGATCGCCGATCGCACCTGCGCCATAAAACAGGCAATTGGTGGTCTTGGCGAAGGTGACGTGCTCCTGATCGCCGGCAAAGGCCATGAGACCGGCCAGATTGTCGGCGACAAGATCATTCCTTTTTCCGACCACGACGCCGTCGCGTCGGCACTAAGAGAGGCAATTGCCCGTGACTGAGCCGCTCTGGACCTTGGGCGAGATGCTTAAAGCCACGCGTGGCGAGAGTCCCGCGCCGGCGAGCCTTGCCCTGAGCGGCGTTTCCATCGACAGCCGGAGCCTCAAACCCGACGAGGTGTTCATCGCGCTCCGCGGCCCGAACCGCGACGGGCATGCTTTCGTTGCGATGGCGCTCGGCCAAGGCGCAGCGCTCGCCATCGTCGATCGAAACTTTCCAACCTCCGCGCATGAGGAGAAATTGCTCCGCGTCGACGACACCATGGTCGCGCTGAACGATTTGGGCCGAGCCTCTCGCGCGCGCGCCGAAAAGACCAAGGTGATTACGGTGACCGGCAGCGCCGGCAAGACTGGCACCAAGCAGGCGCTGAAATTGGCACTTCAACCGAGCGGCTCGGTCTATGCTTCCGCCAAGTCGCACAACAATCATTGGGGCGTGCCGCTCTCGCTCGCCAATATGCGGCGCGATACGCGCTTCGGCGTGTTCGAAGCTGGCATGAACCACGCCGGCGAACTCATTGGCTTGAGCAAACTGATCCGCCCCGATATCGCCATCGTCACCACGGTCGAGCCGGTGCATCTCGGCTTCTTCGCTTCCGTTGAGGCCATCGCCGACGCCAAGGCGGAAATCTTCCAAGGTCTCGAGCCCGGAGGTGCCGCAATTCTCAATCGCGACAATCCGCACTTCGAGCGGCTTCGGCGTGAAGCGGAAAAATGCGGCGCGAGGATCGTCGCCTTCGGCGAAGCCAAGGATTGCGACGTGCGTCTGCTCAAGGCGGAGCTCGGCGACCAGGGCTCCGATGTCACCGCCGAATTTATGGGCGAGACTGTCAGCTACCGCATCGGCGCAGCCGGCCGTCATCTCGTGCAAAATTCCTTGGCTGTGCTCGCCGCGGTGAAGCTCGCCGGCGCCGATCTCGCTTCCGCCGCGCGCGCGCTTTCCGGCTGGCAGGCTGAAGCTGGGCGCGGCGCGCGCAGCGTCATCGACGGGCCCAGAGGGCGCATCGCCATTATCGACGAATCCTATAACGCCAATCCGGCGTCGATGCGGGCGGCGTTGGCGACGCTCGGCCTCGTGCCGAGAACCGAATTCAAGCGGAAAGTTGCCGTCCTCGGCGATATGCTCGAGCTAGGGGAAAAGGGCGCAAATCTCCATGCCGGATTGGTGCCAGCGATTGACGAAAGCGGCGTGGATATTGTCTTTGCCTCTGGGCCGCTGATGGGGTCTCTTTACGAGGCTTTGCCGACGAGCCGGCAGGGTGGTTACGCGCCGGCGCCCGAAGAGTTGGCGCCAATGCTGCTTGCGGGCGTGAAAGCCGGCGATGTGGTCATGGTGAAAGGGTCGTTCGGCAGCCGTATGGCTCCGCTTGTGGAAGCGCTGAAGCGCCATTTCGGAAGCGCGAGCGCTATCGCGTAAGGAACCGGGGTCGAAGGGGGGAAGCATGTTCTACTGGCTGGCTGGCTACGCCGACGAGCTCAGCGTCTTTAACGTCTTCCGCTATATTACCTTTCGCACCGGCGCGGCGTTGGTGACGGCGCTGCTCGTCGTCTTCTTCTTCGGCCCGCGCGCGATCCGCTCTTTACGCGTGCGCCAGGGCAAAGGTCAGCCGATCCGCAAAGACGGGCCTGAGCGGCATTTGCTGCAGAAGCAAGGCACACCCACCATGGGCGGCCTGATGATTCTCGGCGGCGTCACCGTCACCGTGCTGCTCTGGGGCAATCTCGCCAATGTTTATGTCTGGGTCGTGCTGTTCGTGACCCTGGTCTATGGCGCGGTCGGCTTCTATGACGACTATCTCAAAGTCACCAGACAATCGGCTAAAGGCTTCCGCGGCCGCATCAAGCTCGTCGTCGAGGCTGGCGCGGCTCTTGCCGCCGCTTACGCCATCGCTCATGTCAACGATCCGCAGCTTGCGACGGTCGTGACCATCCCGTTCTTCAAGAATGTGCTGATCCCGCTCGGGCCGCTCTACATTCCCTTCGCCGCCTTCATCATTGTCGGCGCCGGTAATGCCGTGAATCTGACCGACGGTCTCGACGGGCTCGCCATCGTGCCGGTGATGATCGCGGCCTCGACCTTCGGCTTCATCTCGTATCTCGTCGGCAACGTGCTGTTTGCCGACTATCTCCAGATCCACTTCGTGCAAGGCACCGGCGAGTTGGCGGTCGTCTGCGGCGCGCTGGTCGGCGCCGGCCTCGGCTTCCTCTGGTTCAATGCGCCGCCGGCGCAGATCTTCATGGGCGACACCGGATCGCTGGCGCTCGGCGGCGCGCTCGGCACCATCGCCGTCGCGACCAAGCACGAACTCGTGCTCGCTATTGTCGGCGGCCTGTTCGTGCTGGAAGCCGTCTCGGTGATCGTGCAAGTGGCCTCGTTCCGCCTGACCGGCAAGCGTGTCTTCCGCATGGCGCCCTTGCACCATCATTTCGAACAGAAGGGCTGGCCCGAATCGACCGTGGTGGTGCGGTTCTGGATCATCGCCGTGGTGCTCGCACTTGCCGGCCTCGCCACGCTAAAATTGCGCTAAGTTCGCTTGCATGATTCCCGTCACGGTCTTTAAGGGCCGAAAAATCGCGGTGTTTGGGCTGGGCTTAAGTGGCCTCGCCGCCGCGCGCTCCCTTTTGGCGGGCGGTGCCGAGATCGTCGCATGGGACGATAGCGAGACGGTGAGAGCGGCCGCGTCCGCTGAAAACATTCCCTTGCGCGATCTGAAATCCGAGAATTGGGGCGACTTCGCCGCGCTGGTGCTGGCGCCCGGCATCCCGCTCACCCATCCGAAGCCGCATTGGAGCGTCGAGCGAGCGCGCGAGGCGGACATTTCCGTGATCGGCGACACCGAGCTGTTTTTTCTCGAGCGGAAAAAGCAGGGCGCCTCCGGCAAGGTTGTCGTCATCAGTGGCACCAACGGCAAATCGACGACGACGGCGCTCACCGCCCATCTCTTGGAGCAAGGCGGGAAGCGCGGGGCGCTCGGCGGCAATATCGGCAAGGCCTTACTCGATCTTCCGCCTTTCGCCGCCGACCTGACCTATGTGCTCGAATTCTCGTCCTTTCAAATTGACCTCACCCCTTCACTCGCGTCCGATGCCGCATGCCTGCTCAACGTTACACCCGATCATCTCGACCGCCACGGCACCTTGGAAGATTATGCCGCGATCAAGGCGCGATTATTCGGTGGGCTCGGATCCGGCAGCACCGCTGTGATCGGCGTCGACGACGCGCCATGCCGCGCCATTGCCGAAACGCTCAAAGGTCCCTTCGCGGTGAAGCGCATCGCTGTGGGGTACGTGGTCGAGACCGGTGTCTGGGCGAAGGATGGCATCCTCCACGAAGTCGAGAACGGCAAAGAACTCGCCGAGATTAGTCTCGCGGGCATTGGCTCGCTACGTGGCGCGCATAATTGGCAGAACGCGGCTGCCGCCTACGCGCTCGCGCGCTCGCAAGGCCTCGATGCCGGAACCATCGCCAAGGGGATGCGCAGTTTCGCCGGCCTCGCGCATCGCATGGAGCAGGTGGGGCGGTTGGGGCGCGTTCTCTTCGTCAACGACTCCAAGGCCACCAATGCCGACGCCACGGGCAAGGCGCTGGCGAGCTTCGACACCATTTATTGGATTATTGGCGGACGTCCCAAGGAAGGGGGCCTCGCCGGGCTTGAGCCCTTCTACCCGAAAATCGTGCGCGCCTATTTGATCGGCGAGGCGGCTGACGCCTTCGCCAAGCAACTCGGCGGTGACGTCGACCATGTCAATTGCGGCACGCTCGATCGGGCCATCGCGCAAGCCGCCGCCGATGCGCGTGGCTCGAAAGCGCAAGAACCTGTCGTCTTGCTGTCGCCCGCTTGCGCCTCCTATGATCAATTCACCAATTTCGCGGAGCGTGGGCTAGCCTTTCTCGATTTGGTCATGAAGCTTGACGGCATCGAGAGCGTCGCATCGAAAACGGGCAAAGCCGCATGAGACTGACCCGTGCCGATCGCAGCCTGATCTCCGATTGGTGGTTCACCGTCGACCGTCCCATGCTCTTTGCCCTTGTTCTCTTGATGGGAGCGGGATTGGTCCTGTCGCTCGCGGCAAGTCCGCCGATCGCGACTAAGTTCGATCTCGATCCGTTTTATTTCGTGCAACGCCAAGCCCTGCTGCTGATCCCATCGATCTTCATCATGCTTTGGAGCTCGCTGCTGATGCCGAAGCAGATCAGGCGCGCGAGCTTGATCATCTTCCTTATCGGCATCGCCTTGATGATCGCGACCATGCTGGTCGGCCCCGAGATCAAGGGTGCCAAGCGTTGGATCCAGTTCGGCATTGTCTCGCTCCAGCCATCGGAATTCGTGAAGCCGGCCTTCATCGTGCTCACGGCCTGGCTGTTCAATGAAAGCCAAAAGCGGAGCGATGTGCCCGGCCTCGAATTGGCGGTTCTGGCCTATGCGAGTTTCGCGCTCTTGCTCGTGCTCGAGCCGGATTTCGGTCAGACGCTTCTCATTACGCTCGTTTGGGGAACTCTGTTCTTCATGGCTGGCATCAATCTCGTCTGGATTGGCGCACTCGTCCTTGCGGCCATCGTCGGTTTGACCAGCGCCTATCTGCTGGTGCCACACGTCGCCTCGCGCATCGATCGATTCCTCAATCCTGCGTCCGGCGACACCTATCAGGCGGACCGCGCGCTTGAGTCCTTCCTGCATGGGGGTTGGTTCGGCAAAGGTCCAGGTGAAGGGACCGTCAAGGACGTGCTTCCCGACTCCCATACCGATTTCATTTTTGCGGTGACCGCGGAGGAATACGGACTGATCGCCTGCCTGATCATCCTCGCTTTCTTCACCTTCATCGTTTTGCGCGGCCTCTCCAAGGCGTCGCAACAGCCCGACGGTTTTATCCGTCTCGCCACCGCCGGCCTGGTGATGCTGTTCGGCTTTCAAGCCATCATCAATATGGCGGTGAATGTCGGGCTCTTGCCCGCCAAGGGTATGACGCTTCCCTTTATTTCTTATGGTGGCTCTTCGCTGCTCGCCATGGCGCTCACCATGGGCTTTGCTCTCGGCCTCACGCGGAAGCGCCCCATGACCGACAGGCTCGTCATCTCCGAGAAGGAGGCTCGCCCGCGCCGGGCCGCACGCGTCAGAGGGCAGCCGGCTTGAGCGAGCGTCCCATCCTCCTCGCCGCCGGCGGCACCGGCGGCCATCTCTTTCCCGCCGCCTCGCTCGCGCAAGAATTGAAGCGCCGCAACATTCCAGTTGAACTCGTGACCGATATCCGTGCCGAGAAATATGGCGATGAGTTCCCCGCGCGCGCCATTCATCGCGTTCCATCCGCGACGCTCACGAGTAAGTCACCCTTTGCGATCGCCGCGACCTTCTCTCGCCTCGGCATCGGCTATTTCGGCGCGCTCAAGCTCCTGCGCCACATCCGCCCCCGTTCCGTGATCGGCTTCGGCGGCTATCCCACTCTGCCGCCGATCATCGCCGCGCGCACCCTCCGCATCCCAACCGCTATTCACGAGCAGAATGCGGTGATGGGCCGCGCCAACCGGCTGCTCTGCCGGTTCGCCGACAAGGTTTTTGTGTCGTACATGCCGACGCGGCTGCTTCCTGCCGAGCATGCCACCAAGGCAGTGCTCACCGGAACGCCGGTGCGCGACGCCGTGCTTGCTTACCGTGATGTTCCTTACGCGGCCCCCGATGCGTTAGGGCGCCTGCTGCTCCTCGTCTTCGGCGGCAGCCAGGGCGCACGCTTCTTCTCTGAGATCATGCCGCAGGCGCTCACGCGACTGCCTGAAGCCATGCGCAACCGGCTCACCCTGGTGCAACAATGCCGCGAGGAAGATCTCTACGAAGTGCGCGCCGCCTACAAGAAGGCCGGCATCGCCGCCCATCTTGCCCCGTTCTTCCGCGATCTCCCGGAACGGATCGCGCAAAGCCACCTCGTCATCGCCCGCGCCGGCGCCTCAACCGTGGCGGAACTGATGGCCATCGGCCGCCCGGCCATCCTGGTGCCGCTGCCCCACGCCCTCGACAACGATCAGTTGGAGAACGCCACCCGCCTGCAACAGGAAGGCGGCGGCTGGTGCATCCGCCAGGCCGAGCTTTCCCCCGAAAAGCTCGCAAAGGAGCTGGAACGTCTATTTAATTCCCCTGAGTTATTGGTGGACGCCGCGGCACGCGCCAAAGCGCTTGCGCCGACGGAGGCGGTGACTAAGCTCGCCGATCTCGCCGAGGGACTTGCAAGGTAGGCCGCTTCGTAGCGGTAAGGAGTAAGCGTAGCGATGCATATGCCGGAGCCGGACAAGGTCGGCCTGTTCCATGTCGTCGGCATTGGCGGCATCGGCATGAGCGCGATCGCCGAGGTGATGCACACGCGCGGCTTTCACGTGCAAGGCAGCGACCTCAAGGACGGCGCCAACCTCGCCCGCCTTCGCGCCAAGGGCATCTCATGCCTGATCGGTCACGACCCATCGAATATAGACGGTGCCTCCTATCTCGTCATCTCGAGCGCCGTGAAACCCGGCAATCCCGAATTCGAGGCCGCGCGAGAGCGCGGCATTCCCATCATCCGCCGCGCCGAGATGTTGGCCGAGCTGATGCGCCCTTGCTCGACCGTGTCCATCACCGGGACGCACGGCAAGACCACGACGACATCGCTGGTCGCCGATGTCTTCAAGGCGGCCAAGCTCGATCCCACCGTCATCACCGGCGGCATCATCAATGCCTGGGGCAGCAATGCGCGCATCGGCAAAGGCAAGTGGATGGTGGTCGAGGCGGACGAATCCGACGGCACGTTCTTGAAGCTTCCGACCCAGATCGGCGTGATCACCAATATCGATCCCGAGCATATGGACTATTGGCCGTCGGTCGATGCGCTACATCTCGCCTTCAGCCAGTTCATCGAGGCGATCCCATTCTACGGGCTCGCCGTCGCCTGCATCGATCATCCCGTGGTGCGCGAACTTCTCGCCAAGCTCGGTGGCGCCGCCAATGGACGCCGCACGGTGACTTATGGCGTTGCACGCGACGCCGATATCAAGCTCGGCAATTTGCGTCCCGATCACAACAGCATCATTTTCGATGCCGATGTCGGTCCAGGGGTGAAAGGCGGCGCGCGCAAACTCGAAAATCTCATGGTTCCCGTGCTCGGCCATTACAACGCGTTGAACGCGCTCGGCGCGCTCGCCGCGTCGATCGAGGCCGGCATAAGCGATGACGTGATCCGTTCCGCCTTCGCGTCGTTCTCCGGCGTGAAACGCCGCTTCAGCCGCGCCGGAGATTGGCAGGGCGTAGCCGTCTACGACGATTATGCCCACCACCCGGTCGAAATTGCCGCCGTGCTTCGCGCCGCGCGCATGGCCGGCAAGGGGCGCATCCTCGCCGTCCTCCAGCCGCACCGCTATACGCGGCTGCAATCGCTCTTCAACGAATTCTCCGCCTGCCTCGACGACGCCGACATTGTTGTGGTGACGCCGGTCTACTCGGCGGGCGAAGCGCCGATCCCCGGCATCGACCGCGACGAGCTCGCCGCGAGCTTGCGTCGTCACGGCCATCCTCAAGTGATGACCGTCGATGACGAGCAGGGTCTGCTCGATACTATTGCTTCGATCGCCAAGTCCGGCGATCTTGTCGTCGGTCTCGGCGCCGGTACCATCACCGACTGGATCAACGCGCTACCCTCGCGGCTCGCCAGTCAAGGACGCGGGTAATGGCGCGCGATCTTCTGCACGAGCTCACCACTTTACTCCCCGAGCTTCGCGGAAAACTTAAAAGCGGCGCGATGCTCGCCGATCTCACCTGGTTTCGCGTCGGCGGTCCCGCGGAGATTCTTTATAGCCCCGCCGACGAAGCCGACCTCGCTTATTTTTTGCGGACTGCGCCGGAAGACGTGCCCGTGACGGTAATCGGGCTCGGCTCCAATCTGCTTGTGCGTGACGGCGGCATCGAGGGTGTGGTCATCCGTCTCGGCAAAGGCTTCGGCGAAATCGCGGTCGAGGAAGGCCATCGCTTGCGCGCCAGCGCCGCCGTTCCCGATGTCAGGGTCGCGCGCGCGGCGGCCGACGCCGGCATCTCGGGTTTGTCCTTCTATCGCGGTATCCCTGGCTGCGTCGGCGGCGCGCTCCGCATGAATGGGGGCGCTCACGGCAAAGAGACCAAGGAAGTTGTGATCGAGGTGCGCGCCGTCGACCGCGAAGGCGAGATCCATGTGCTTCCCGTCGAGGAGCTGCATTACAGCTATCGCCATTGCGGCGCCCCCGAAGATCTCATCTTCACCGAGGCGCTGTTTCAGGGCGAGCCCGGCGATCCGGCGAAGATCATGGCGGAGATGGACGACATCGCCGCCTATCGCGAGAGCGCGCAGCCGATCAAGTCGCGGACCGGCGGCTCGACCTTCAAAAATCCACCAGGCAAGAAAGCTTGGCAGTTGATCGATGCTGCGGGTTGCCGAGGATTTCGCATCGGCGACGCTCACGTCTCGGAGATGCACTGCAACTTCCTGATTAATGACGCCAACGCCACGGGCGCTGAGATCGAAGAACTCGGCGAGACCGTCCGCTCGCGGGTCAAGGCGACCAGCGGTGTCGACCTTGAATGGGAGATCAAGCGCCTCGGCGTGCCCACGCCCGCCCCGCCGAAAGCGGATTCCTAAACGCGCCAAATTCAGCTAAGTCACTGATTCGAGGGCTGATCTCATACACAGGGGATGGTTGAGATGCCAAAACCGACGCATATCGCCATGCTCATGGGCGGCTGGTCGTCCGAGCGCGAGGTTTCGCTCCGCTCCGGCGAGGCCTGCGCCACGGCGCTGGGGTCGCAAGGCTACCGCGTGACGCGCCTCGATGTCGGCCGCGATATCGGGCAGAAATTGGCCGAAGCGAAGCCGGATCTCTGCTTCAACGCGCTGCATGGCCGCTTCGGCGAGGATGGCTGCATCCAGGGTCTGCTCGAGACCATGGGCATCCCCTATACCCATTCCGGCGTGCTCGCCTCGGCCCTCGCCATGCATAAAGAGCGCGCCAAGGCCGTGCTCCGGGAGGCGAAAATTCCCGTTGCCGAAAGCCTGGTGATTAGCCGCCAGCAAGCGGCGCGCGGCCACGCCATGACCCCGCCTTATGTGATCAAACCGCCGGCCGAAGGCTCATCCGTCGGCGTCTATATCGTCCGCGAGGACCAGGCCCACCCGCCGCAGGAGCTGTCTTCCGCCGATTGGGCCCTTGGCGAGGAGGTCATGGTCGAGCGCTACATCCCGGGCCGGGAGCTCACTTGCGCGGTCATGGGGGAGGAAGCTTTAGGCGTTATCGAAATCCGCCCCGCCCAAGGCCTAACCTTCTACGATTACGACGCAAAATACGCCCCTGGCGGCTCCGAGCACATCCTTCCGGCGCCGCTTAAACCAAATGTTTACCAATTGGTACAGAAGCTGTCCCTAGCGGCTCATAGGGCACTGGGCTGCCGTGGGGTCAGTCGAACCGATTTCCGATACGACGACCGCGAAAATGAGGGAATTGGGCTGGTTTGCTTGGAAATCAACACCCAGCCCGGCATGACATCCACGTCACTGGTGCCAGAGCTCGCGAATCATAGCGGCTGCTCCTTTGCTGAGCTGGTGCGCTGGATCGTGGAGGACGCTTCGTGCGATCGGTGAGGCCATTGCGGGTAGATGATTGGAGCGGGGCTCCGGCCGAGCGTCTGCTCTCGCGCGCCATTGTCCCGTCGCGCCGGGGACACCCGGTCGTGCTGCCCTCGCTGAAAGGCCGCCGCCATCCGAGCCGCAAAATGTCGCTGGTGCCGTCCCGCAAGGCGATCTGGCCCGGACTGACCCTGCTCTTCGTGCTCGCCGGCACCGCCTATGGGCTCTTAGTTGGGGGGCAGGGCGCCTCCTTTTACGGTCAGGCTAGAGATGGCATCGAGGCGCTCGCCGTTGCCGCCGGCTTCGGCGTCAAGCAGATCGTCGTCCAGGGCCAAACTCACACCACCGACGGCGAGATCAAGGCCGCTCTCGAAGCTGGCCCCGCGACCATGATGCTCGACTTCGATACCGAAACCGCCAAGGCGCGTCTCGAAGCCGTGCCGTGGATCCGGCATGCGCAAGTGATGCGGCTACTGCCATCCACGCTACAAGTCGTGATCGAGGAACGCGCCCCCTTCGCCATCTGGCAGTCAGGCGGCAAAACCTATGTCGTCGACGAAGCGGGCACTGTCCTCTCGCCGGCGGTGCGCGAAGCCTATTCGGAGTTGCCGCTCGTCGTTGGCGAAGGCGCTGCGAAGCATGCGCCCGAGCTTTACGATACGCTCAAGTCGTATGAGGAGCTGAAGCAACAGCTCATCGCCAGTATCAGGGTGGGCGACCGCCGCTGGACGCTGAAGCTCAAATCCGACGTCGAAATCCTGCTTCCCGACGACAATGTCGCCGACGCGCTCAAGACCTACACCAACGTCGAACGCAATCGCGGCCTGATCGGCGACAATATCGCCGCCGTCGATCTGCGCCTGGCCGACCGCGTGACTTTTAGGCTTCGCGACGTGAAAGCGCCGCGTGTGATCGCAGTTCAGCCCGCGCCGACGCCGAACGAGATTCCAACCGCCGCGACCAAGGGCATGCCGCCGAAGAGCGCTGTGTCCAAGGGCAGCACCTAAGGGACGATGGGGGCACGGGGGGATGCGGCACGACATCGTCAATCGCAAGCGCCAGCGCTTCTTGACCGCGCTCGACGTGGGCTCGAGCAAAATCTCGTGCCTGATCGTGAAGCCCGCGGCCGCGCCCGACTGGCTCGAGGGCAAGGGCGATTCAGTTCATTTCGAGGTGCTCGGTGTCGGCCATCAACGCGCCGAAGGCGTGAAGAGCGGCATGATCGCTCATCTCGACAGGGCCGAGCATGCCATTCGCGCCGCCGTCGATGAAGCCGAGCGCATGGCCGGCGTCACCGTCGATGATGTCATTGTATCCGTCACCTCAGGCCGCCTGAAGAGCGAGAGTTTCTCCGCGAGCGTCGCCATCGCCAACGGCGCCGTGCGCGACGACGATATCTTGCGCATCCTCGCCGGTGGCCGCCAATATGCCGGTCGCGACAAGCGCAGCGTCTTGCATGCGCTCCCGATCGGCTATCGTCTCGACGACACCATCGGCATTCGCGATCCGCTCGGCATGTGCGGCGACCGTCTCGGCATCGACATTCATGCCGTGACCGCCGACGAAGTCGCCATCCGCAACATCATGCTCTGCATCGAGCGCTGCCATCTCGGTGTCGCCGGCCTCGTAGCCGCACCTTATGCCAGCGCGCTCGCGGTCTTTAGCTCGGATGAGGCCAAGCTTGGCGCGGCCTGCATCGATTTCGGCGCCGGCACCACGACGCTGTCGGTCTTCGCCGATGGTCATTGCATCCACACCGATGCCATCGCGCTTGGCGGCAATTTCATTACCACCGATATCGCCCACGTCCTTGCCGCGCCGCTCCAGCATGCCGAGCGTCTGAAAACCCTGCACGGCAGCGCCTTTGCCACGCCCTCCGACGAGCGTGAGATCATCACCTATCCGTCAGTGGGTGACGCCTCGCAGCGGAACCTGAACCATATCGCCAAGGCGCAGCTCACCGCGATCATCAGGCCGCGCATCGAGCACATTCTCGATCTGATGCGCCGGCGCCTGGCCTCGAGCGGACACGCCGCGGAAATGGCGCGCGCGCTGGTGCTGACCGGTGGCGCGAGCCAGCTCACCGGCCTCACCGATCTGACCTCGAACATGTTTGGACGGCCGACCAGGCTCGGCCGTCCACGCCAGATCAACGGCATGCCCGAAGGCGCGTCCGCGCCGGGATTTGCCGCCGCGATGGGCGTGCTCATGCAATGGGCGTCCGGCGACGACAGGATCGGCGCCCGCGTCGAACAGCGACTTCTCGGTACCGGCACGGGCTACATCGCCCGCGTCGGCGACTGGTTACGAACGAATTTTTGAGTGCGGCTTCTCGAAAGCGTCTCGAGTACGGGGGCTAAAGAAAATGAACCAAAGCAAAGATCGGAAGGCTGCCGCCATGACCATCAATCTCAAAGTTCCTGATCTCACGGAGCTCAAGCCGCGCATCACCGTCTTCGGTGTCGGCGGCGCTGGCGGCAACGCCGTCAACAACATGATCGCGGCGGGCTTACGCGGCGTCGAATTCGTCGTCGCCAACACCGATGCGCAAGCGCTGTTGAGCTCGAGCGCCGAACGCCGCATCCAGATGGGCACGCATGTGACCGAAGGCCTCGGTGCCGGGTCCAGGCCCGAGATCGGAGGCGCCGCTGCGGAAGAGGCCATGGCCGACATCAAGGCGCACCTCGCCGGCTCGCATATGGTGTTCATCACCGCCGGCATGGGCGGCGGCACTGGCACGGGCGCTGCGCCTGTCATCGCGCGGGCTTCGCGCGACGAGGGCATCCTCACGGTCGGCGTCGTCACCAAGCCCTTCCAGTTCGAAGGCCAGCGCCGTTTGCGTTCGGCCGAGATCGGCATCGCCGAGCTGCAGAAATACGTGGACACGCTGCTCGTGATCCCGAACCAGAATCTCTTCCGGGTCGCCAATGAGAAGACCACCTTCGCCGACGCTTTCGCCATGGCCGACGACGTGCTCCGCGCCGGTGTCGCCTGCATCACCGACCTGATGGTGAAGGAGGGCCTGATCAATCTCGACTTCGCCGACGTGCGGACCATCATGGCCGGCATGGGCAAGGCGATGATGGGGACCGGCGAGGCGAGCGGCGAACGCCGCGCCATCGAGGCCGCCGAGGCCGCTATCTCCAATCCGCTGCTTGACGACGTGTCGATGAAGGGCGCGAGCGGCTTGCTCGTCTCCATCACCGGCGGCAACGACCTCACCCTTTACGAAGTGGATGAGGCCGCGAGCCGCATCCGCGCGGAAGCCGATCCGGAGGCCAATATCATCGTCGGCGCCACCTTCGACGACGAGCTCGACGGTTCGATCCGCGTTTCGGTCGTGGCCACCGGGCTCGGCATGCTTGGGAACGAGGCCGCGCGCCCGATGGTCAAGGACCGGTCGCTCAGCCAGCGGCTCGCGGGCTTGGCACCCGTGCCGATGGCGCCGCAAGAGCAAGACTATATCGAGCTAAGGCAGCCTCTTCCCAACAATGACGAGATGGGTGAGGCGCCTGTCTGGCGCGCGCCCGGCAATGTCACCATCGAACGGCGTCCTCCGGTGCAAAATACCGGCATCGCGCTGCCGCACAGCGTGGCGACGCAGTGCGCCGCGCCGCAAACGCCGAATTTCGTTCCGGCGCCCCCTGCTAGCGTGCGCCGCACCGTGCGGCGCATGCCGAATATCGATGAGCTGCCGATCGTGGCCCAGAACGAGATCAGGGCTCAGGCCGGCGCAGCTCCTGCTCATGGTCTTCACGAAGAGAAGAAGCGGATCGGCTTTTTCGAGCGCCTGACCGGCGCACGCCGCACCGAGGATGCACCGGCACCGAAGCGCGAGCCGGAATTCAGCCAATCCGCGCCGGCTCCGAGGCCGCAAGCGGTGGCCGCGCCCAAGGGCCTCAAGATCGAGCGGCCGCGAAGCGAAATAGGCATCGCGTCGGCACCGAAGCGGATGGACACGCCCTCGAGGCTCACCGCGATCGACACGCGCGGGATGAGCGACGAATCAGGTGATTCGGACGATCTGGAGATTCCCGCCTTTTTGCGCAGGCAGGCCAATTAGCGGAGTAACCTTACGCAACAATGGGCGCTCAAGAGGCTGAAGGGTGTCTGAAAAGTGACGTTAATCAAGGCCTTAGTTGGTTACTGAACCGGTAATACATTGAAAGAAACCGTGATTTGTCGGTACCCGAGGCCAGCGTTAAGGTTCGCCATAGATTGATCAGCTTGCCCAAGAAAGACACAAAGAGGTCAAAGGCGCGCAGATCAAGGAGGGCTCGGGGATCATAACCCGAGTCTGGGGAACTCATAAAGACGGCGCGGGGGCCATGAAGGGATTTATCGGGGCACGCCAGACCACGCTTGCGAGCGAAATTGCTCTTACGGGCACTGGCGTTCATAGCGGGGCACCTGTTTCCATCATTCTTTATCCTGCGGATGGGGATACCGGCCTTCGCTTCCTACTCTCCAACGGCGAAAATGAAGGCATCGAGATTGCTGCCGATCGGCGCTGGGTCATGGGCGTTACGCTCTGTACCGTGATTGGCGACGGCAATGGCGCCTCGATCGCCACTGTTGAACACCTCCTTGCCGCGCTGCGCGGCCTTGGCGTCGATAATGCTCTGATCGAGATCGACAGCCCCGAAGTTCCGATCATGGATGGCAGCTCCGCCCGCTTCGTCGAAGCCATCGACGAGGTTGGGCTTGTCGAGCTTGAAGCGCCCCGCCGCTTCCTCAAGGTTCTGAAGTCTGTTGTCGTGGAAGAGAACGGTGCCTATGGCGAGCTCACCCCCTACAATGGCTTCCATCTCGATGTCGAGATCGAGTTCGATACGCCGCTGATCGGCAAGCAGCGCATTGAAATCGACCTCAATCCTGGCTCTTTCCGCCGCGAGTTGTCCCGGGCCCGCACCTTCGGCTTCATGAAGGATGTGGAGCGGCTCTGGGCCGCCGGCCTCGCTCTCGGCGCCTCGCTGGAGAACACGGTCGCCATCGGTGACGACCGCGTTATCAACCGCGAAGGCCTCCGTTATTCCGACGAGTTCGTGCGCCACAAAGCGCTCGATGCGGTTGGCGACCTCGCTCTTGCGGGCGCGCCCATCCTTGGCGCTTTCCGCTCGGTGCGTGGCGGCCACAGGCTGAACAGCCTGGTGCTCAAGGCCATGTTCGCCGATCCTGAGGCCTGGACGCTGGTCGAGGCTCCGCGGGCTGGCCGCGAAGTTCGCCACGCCGAGCTCAGCCACCGGCTTGCCGCCGTCAACTTCGCCGCCGAGCGGAGCTAGGCACCTCATAAGCTCATTGGAGATTGCGCCGCTGCGTGCAGGCAGTCCGCCTGCGCGCTCGGTTGGACGTGTGGAGGGCGCTTAACCCAAGCCAAAATGGGCAAAAAAACACCATATTCCCCGCGTTGGTTGCTGCTAATCTGCCGTCTTGCCTGAAGTGGGCTCTACTGGAGCCTTGGGGGAATGTCTTGAGGGGCACGATGTTCGGCCGGAATACCTTCAGCCTTGGCTTTGGCCTAGGGGCGCGCGCCCTCAGCCTTGCTCTGGCGTGCGGCCTGCTCTCGGCCTGCGGCTCCTTCACCAAGACCGACGAGATGGTCTCGACCGACCCGCCGAACGTGATTTACGGCAGGGCCGAGTCGTATCTCGACAAGCATAAATACGGCGATGCCGCCAAGGAATACGAGAAGGTCGACATCAACCATCCTTACTCGCAGGAGGCGCGCCGCGCCATCGTTCTCGCGGCTTACGCCTATTACCAGGAAGGCAAATATGACGAGGCGATCTCCGCCGCCGGTCGCTATTTGACGCTGCACCCCGGGACCAAGGAATCGGATCTCGCGCAGAACATCATCGGCATGTCGTATTACGACCAGGTCCTCGATCCGAAGCGTGACCAGACTAATGCCCGGAAGTCACTCCAGGCCTATCTGACGCTGCTCCAGCGCTATCCCGATTCGCGCTATGTCGCCGACGCGCAGAACCGGGTCCGCGTCTTGCGCGATCTTTTGGCCGCGAGCGAGATGCAAGTCGGCCGCTATTACCTTCGCCACGACAACTATCTCGCGGCCATCAACCGCTTCAAGACGGTCGTCACCGACTATCAAACGACCGAGCAGATCGAGGAGGCCTTGTCGCGGCTCACCGAGGCCTATATGGCGTTGGGGATCGTCAACGAGGCTCAAACTGCGGCTGCCGTCCTCGGCCACAACTTTCCGGACAGCAAGTGGTATAAGAACGCCTACGCGCTCCTGCAGAAAAGCGGCATTCAGCCGCAACAGCACGAAGACTCGTGGATCACCCAGACCTACAAGGGCGACGGCAAGCCCGCCTAGCGCATGATCCCGGAAAGTTGCAGACTTTTCGGACGAGATCATGCGTCAAAGACAGGGACCTAGGGCGAAATCGTGATTCAATCCAACCGGATTTCGCTCTAGCGTAGGCGCCAATGTTAGCTGCCCTGTCGATCCGCGATATCGTTCTGATCGACAAGCTCGATCTCGAATTCGGTGCCGGCCTCTCCGCGCTGACCGGCGAGACCGGCGCCGGCAAGTCCATCTTGCTCGATGCGCTGGCGCTTGCGCTGGGGGGCAGGGGCGATGCGTCCCTCGTGCGGAAGGGAGCCGCGCAAGGCCAGGTGACGGCAATCTTCGAGCCTGAACTATCCCATCCGGTGTTCGCCCTCCTCACTGAAAATGGCCTCGAAGCGGAAGGCGCGGTGATCCTCCGGCGCGTGCAGAGCGCCGACGGTCGCACCCGCGCCTTCGTCAACGATGTCAGCGTCGGCGTGCAGCTCTTGCGGCAGCTCGGTCAGGCGCTGGTCGAGATTCACGGCCAGCACGACGATCGCGCCCTGATCGATCCCTCGGGCCATCGCGAACTGGTCGATGCCTTCGCCGGTCTTGGCGAGGATGCGGCCAAGGTCGAGACGCTTTGGGACCGCTGGAAACAGGCTGAAGCCGAGCGGAACCGCTACGAGGCCGGGATCGCGGCAACCCGCGCCAATGCCGATTATCTGGCCCACGCGCTCGAAAAGCTCCGCGGCCTCGCGCCTGAGGGTGGCGAAGAGGAAGCGCTCGCCGCGCGCCGCCAGCTGATGATGAATGCCGAGAAGATTGCTGGCGAGCTCAATGAGGCGCTCGATGCGCTGCAAGGCGAGGGGACGGCGCAAGCCCGGCTTGGCGCGGCGCTCCGCAGGATCGAGCGCCAGGCGCCTGTTGCTGGATCGCTGCTCGTTCCCGTCTCTGAAGCTCTGGAGCGCGTGCTTAGCGAGACGGAAGCGGCCCGTGCCACCATCGAGCAAGCTCTAGCCGCGACGGCCTTCGAGCCCAAGGATTTGGAGCGCGCCGAGGAGCGTCTATTCGCGCTTCGCGCTGCCGCCCGGAAACACAAGGTCAAGGTCGACGATCTGCCGTCCCTGATGAACTCGCTCGAAGCCGATTTCGTAGCGCTCGACCAAAGCGAGGGGCGCCTTGCCGAGCTCGCCAAGGAGGCTAAAGCCGCCCGCGATGCCTATGAGGCAGCGGCGCTGAAGCTGAGCCGCGCCAGGAAGGAGGCGGCCGCGCTTCTCGACGCGGACGTTACCGCCGAGCTTGCGCCCTTGAAGCTGGAGCGGGCGAGGCTGATCACCAAGATCGAGACTGTCCCCTTTGATGAGGCAGGACCATCCGGCATCGACCGCGTGGCGTTCTGGGTGCAGACCAATCCCGGCACCGAGCCAGGCCCCCTGATGAAAGTGGCCTCTGGCGGCGAGCTGGCGCGGCTCAT
>Ga0315273_10002600_pt1 | contig 21382 bp, 19 predicted proteins | sample YL17G02_0_MG_FD_205753 | JGI IMG/M metagenome (GOLD analysis project Ga0315273, IMG submission 205753) | Sediment microbial communities from Yellowstone Lake, YNP, Wyoming, USA - YL17G02_0 | ecosystem: Environmental > Aquatic > Freshwater > Lake > Sediment | place: USA: Wyoming | collected... | reverse complement strand
TCCAGGCCTCCTCAAAACTTGATGCGGGTACAGCACCTACATCCCTTGCAGACCCCGGTCCCCCTTCTCCTTCAACCTGAGGGGGCGCAAGATGGACCTCACTCGTAGGAACGCCTGCCAAGATGACCTTGCTAGCACAATCCAGAATGTATTGGCTTTCATAGAAAAGCCAGAAAGGATGAATCGGTGCATAAGAGTAACGATGTCTATATTTAAAGATAAGGTCTTCTCGATATAGGAATTCTTCCTCATATTTTTGTAATTCATAGGAAGAATGGCATTTTTTAAAAAGGTTGATGACCTCCCGGTAAGAGGCATGGGCATTGTCATCAATATGCCCTGTGCAGCGGGTTAACGCGATCACCACTCCCCCTTCCCGTAGAATGGGCTTGTTGAGCCACATGCGGGGAGGGGTACAGGCTGCCGCGAGACTGATGAGCGGGTTGCTCGTCTCACCATAAAGGCCTACCCTCGGAACACCCACGATAAATACGTCAGCCTGAGGAACCTCTACCGTATAGAGTTTCTCAGTCAGGGCCCATGTGGGCTCATTGATCTCGGGGGAATAACCTGCAAAAACACCAGCCAGTTGAGCTCCAGCACCAAGGACTGCATCCACATAAAAGACCCTCTTCCCAATAGCCTTTTCAATCTGCTTCATAATGGCTTCTTTGTGTTTTCGGTAAAGCATTGTCCGGTGGTTGCCGTGGCAAGATTCTTCATGGCAAACGACAGGGAAACCGTGGGTAGAGACCATACTCCTGGAGCTAGCAAACCCGATGATGACGCCGGTTCCCGTCATTCCTCCCCAGTTGGATGGCAGCACTGTTCCACAATAAATGAAGAGTGCGGCCTCATCTAAGAGGCTATTGTATTCAACATAATCTCCGAGTTCAGAGACACCCATGTATTTGAGCCCTTGAGGATCATGGCAGTCATGATTAAGAAGCCTGGAAGCACTCCCCAAAGGACGAAACCGATGATAAATCTCCTCTCCAAAATAGGTATGAAAACTCGTGTCCGGCCATTTGCAGTGGTTACCGCTAGCACTTAATAGAAAAACATCTTCATCCTTGATCCCCGCCTTGGTTAAGACATCCATGATCATCGGGATGATCAGACGCCTGGGCGGAGCGGGCCGCGTCAGGTCATCATGGGCGATCACGATCTTTCCGCCTTTAGCCTTTTTCGCAAGTTCAAATAAAGGTGGTGCGCCAATCGGATTTTCTAAGGCCTTTTTCACGGCAACTTCTGGCTCCTTGAGAAGCGGAGGAGGTGGAACCACCGGCACAACTGTATTTTCTGGAACGGAAATCTGAATTTTCTTGTCCCAATAATCTGCAGTGATCTCTTTATTTTTTGTCATCTCTATCCCTTTCTTCTTTCCTTAAATTATCGGCAAATGTAGTCTTCTTCCAAATATACCTGTGCAGCAAATCCCTTCAGTTCTTTCTGCCCAGCAACCAGCCGAGATAACTGGATAAAGTGCTCAGCATTGAGGAAAATCTCATGTAAATTCGCCATCTGGTCCACCGTCCAACCGATCTTCAGCAAGTAGGACAAGTATTGAAAAGCAGTCTTCGCGCCGTCGCCCACAGAATGGAATCCAACGTATTTCCTTGATTTTGGGTCTACGATGGCCTTCACGAGCCCGTTCCTATTTTGCCCGTAGAAAAGAAGGTTCAGAGTATGCATTCTTCCACATACAGGTAATCCTTGATTTTCAAATCCAGGGTAATATTCTTCAGGCTTCGGATCCTCTGGCTTTGGCCCCCAAGGAACCTGGATAAGAACCACATCTCCATACTTCTCTCTTGCTTCTGCCTCGGTAAGGCCTACGCACGTTGCCTCAAGAGGGGGGATATAGATGTGATCAGGGACGAAGGAATAATCCATCTTAGCATCCTCTCCCGCAATGTTTTTGGCGGCGATCATGCCTCTCTTTCTGGCAATCGCCATGAAGTATGGAGGCCCAGCTGCGTCTCCGATAGCATAAACGCCGGGGACATTCGTTCGACATCCCTCATCAATAATAATCTCATTACCCTTTCCAATCTTGACACCCAAAGGGATGGCAGGCTCCGAATTCGGTGTCAACCCAATGGACACCATGACGGCGTCGCAGGGAAATTCCATAATCTCTCCATCAAGCTCTGCCACGACACTCTCCACCTTTCCTTTGCCCTTTATCTCTTTAACATCGATCCCTTCATAGATCTTGATTCCCCGTCTTTTGAAATCCCGAAAGATGAAATTTCGGATATCTCGATCCCATTTGGGAAGGCAGGTATATTTTTCAAGGACGGTGACTTCGATATTAAAGGGAGCAAACATAGCGGCTTTTCCGATCCCAATTTTACCCCCACCAATGATCACCATTTTCTTAGGATCTTTTCGCATCTCAGGATGATCTATGTATGTCATCACCCCCGGAAGATTGATGCCAAGGATATTTGGCATCGTCGGTCTGGAGCCCGTCCCGATAACAAGGTTCTTTCCTTTATAAATCTTTCCGTTCACTTCAACAATATTTTTGTCGATTATATTCCCCTTTCCCCAGGCAACCTCAACACCGAGTTGCTTCTCTGTTTGGTGTTTCATCGTGTCTGCGAATGCTCGTTGACCAACTTCTCTATAAAGTTCAGCAGCCTTAGCTGCACTGATATTGCTCAGGTCAATTTTCGGGTACCAGGACTTTCCTGAGTAAAGCCGCATCAATTCTGCCATGGAGGCCTGATCGGAGAAGAAATTCTCAAAGGCACACCGGCAGACGTGGCACTCACCACCAAGGTGGTGCTCCTCAACAATTAAGGGTTTTCCGCCCAGTGCCTTATGAAAGGCAGCTCCAAATCTTCCCGCTGCTCCCCCGCCAAACCAAATCGCATCATATTCATATTGAGGTCCCATAGAAAATATCCTCCTTTTTGATATTTAATCTAAATTAACAACTGAAAATTGATGAATGAAGCAAAATAATGGCAAAAATCTATTCCAACCAAAGTGAGATAAAAAACCTTTCAATAACATTAATAAATTACATGAACTACCCTTCTGCAATAGAAATGTCTTTCATGACAAAATTTATACATACTCAGGTCTCACTGATCTGCTAATCTAAACTTTGGTAATGCGATCTTCTTCCAAAAATCTTCAAATGTAACACTCACTCGAACTCCAATCGCGATAGAATCAGGGTTTCCCTCAACCTGACTTAAGATTCGGATACCCTCCTCTAGGTCAATCAATGCAATGGTGTAGGGAACAAACTCTGCAAAGGCAGGGAGAGGAGGGCGGTATATGGTGGTATAAGAATAAATTCGCCCCTTACCAGAACATGGAATCCAATTGAACTGATCAGAAAGACACTTTGGGCATAAGATTCTTGGATAAAAACGCAATAATCCACATGATGAACACTTTTGCACAAGGATTTGATGCGATTTAATCCCTTCCCAGAACTCGAGACTATCTCCATTAGGTTCTGGTTTAGGTCTATCATCTTTCTCCATCTCTCTTCCCTCCGAATGTTCACCTCCCCAAAATAAGGGTCGAGGTATGTGAGAAGATACCCCCTACCCCGCCTACCAGGGCGAGTTTTGCTCCAACTACTTGTCTAGGGCCGCAGTCCCCTCTTAGTTGTCTCACTGCTTCAATAATATGAAAGATCCCTCCAGCGATCCCAGGGTTACCAAACGATAGCATCCCCCCATTCGTATTTACAGGCAACTTACCACCTGATTGGATGTGGCCTTCCGCAACAAAGCTCCCTCCCTCTCCTTTCGGGCAAAATCCATAATCTTCTAATTGGATAAGGACCGTAATAGTGAAACAGTCATAGAGTTCAACAAAATCAATGTCTTTTGGTTCGACATTCGCCATTTCAAAAGCCACCTTCCCTGCCCTTCTAACTCCCGTATCAGTGATGTTATGGGCCTGGCAAATATGCTCATAGGAAAACCCTTGGCCCGTACCGAGAATAACAATGGGATGATTTTTTAAATCTCGACTTCGATCTGCGGATGTAACTATAACCGCCCCTCCACCATCTGAAGAGATACAACAATCACTCAAGTGGAGTGGGGAAGCAATTGGTTTTGAATTTAATGCTTCCTCGAGGGAGAGAGGATTCCTGACCTGAGCATTTGGATTCAAAGAGGCATGCTTTCGACATACGACTGCAATGTTTGCCAAATGTTCACGGGTAGTCCCAAATTCATGGAAATGGCGTTGAGCGATCAGTGCGTATCCTGCAGGGGTGGATAATCCAAAAGGATACTCATACTGTGGGTGTCGATTTTTTGCAAAAGATTGTACGGCTTCATTGCGTGTCATAGCTGAGAGTTGATTATCCGCCCCCACCGTCAAAACGGTTTGACAGACTCCATTGGCTATCAGCATAGCTGCATATTGGACCATCGTACAGCTTCCAGCTCCGCCCTGAGTTACCGTGTCAGTATATTTTGGTTGGATGTCGAAATATTCGCAGAAAGCCCCACTATGATGGGGCCAGTTGTCCACCAGGGAGCCACAGGTGAGAACCCCATCGATATCAGATTTAGTAAGGCCAGCATCTTCGAGGGCTAATTTGCTAGCAAGGGCATGAAGGGCGAGGGAACTCTTTCCCGGATGTTTGCCCATCGCTGTTTCGCCAACGCCAGCAATGATCGCTTTTCCCGAGAGGTTAAAAGTATCCATTTTTCGCCTCCAAGAAATACCTTCCATATCCGTAAGGGACAAATTAACATGCCAGAAAAGACTAAAATTTCAAGAAGTTAATTCAATCTTTTCAGCCCCTTTCTTTTTTTCATCCATATATCTTGGCAACGAAACCAGGGCTATTTGCCCAACCATACTGGCTTCCTTTTCTCAAGAAAAGCTGACATCCCTTCTTTGAAATCCTGAGTGGAGGTAGTGATAGCAATCATCTCCTTCAAGTACTTCAGGGCCTTAAAGTATTCCATATCCGACATCGTATAATACGCCTCCCGTATGAGCTTCAGTATAATTGGGCTTTTACTTACGAACTTAGAAGCCACTTCCATAGTTCCTTCTCCAAGCCTTTCCTTAGGATATACTCTATTCACTAACCCAATTCTTTCAGCCTCTTGAGCAGTTATTATCTCACCCGAAAGGATTAACTCAAGTCCTTTATGCCTCCCGATACATCGAAAAATTGGTGCCATAATCACCATTGGTGCAGCACCCACATTAATTTCCGTGGCTCCAAAGAAAGCATCTTCAGAGGCAAGGACAATGTCACATCCCATAGCTATACCAAGCCCGCCAGCAAGAGCGTAACCATGAACTGAGGAAATCAGCGGTTTGGTCATCTGCCCCATACGTGTTAATATCTTTGCGTTCAATCCAAAAAAATCCCGATATTCCAGTGTTGTCTTTTTCTCCATTAATTCGTGAAAATCAGCACCGGCACAAAAGACCTTCTCACCCGCACCTTTAATGACAATAACGCCAACTTGCTCATCCAAATCTAACTCATCTAAAGCTCCAATAAGGTTCGTCATTAAAGAAGTAGTAAGAGTGTTTCTTTTATCAGGTCTATTTAAAATCAACCAGGCTATTCTATCAGCTTTTTCAATGAGGATGTCTGAATCGATCATTATTAATTCCTCCCTGAGGTCATAGAATTGAATTTTTCTACAGGAACCGCTTACCTTTGTCGTTTACTATAGATATAGATAAAAGATCAACTCCCAAAGCTTAGTTTCTTTATTTATTTATTGCTTGCCGCCAGCGGTCACGAAGTACAGTGGCAATATATTCTGCCAGAGTAAAACCCTCCATTCCCTGTTTAAGGCCGTTCAGCAAACTGATACAACTAATTTTGGCCTCCTCATGAGGCCCCGGGAGCGCAACGAGTAAGGCCAGGCCAACTTTTCCAACAGCAATCCTGACTCCGTCTTTATAGTGGCGGTGATTATCGGGAGTAAATTTCAAAATATAAGGGGTATACGCTCTAGGATCCAAACGACGGATAGCCTCTATAGCAAAATCTTTGTCTTCGGCTCCCACCCCACCAGTACTGATAATTAATCCAAAACCCTGCTCTACCGCCTCCTCCAAGCTGGCTGCAGTTGCCACCTCGTCATCATCCAGTACGCCACCAAATTGAACTACGTATCCGGCCTCCTTCAAAGCAGCCATGATATAAGGGGAGTTAGTATCTTTTATTTTTCCCTCTTTTACTTCGCTGCCAGAAGAAAAAACAATAGCTCGTCGAGAAACCGCTGTCGCGATTTGCTCCGCCATCTTGTTTGACTTGGCTAAAACCTCTTCTACTTTTTCAGGAGACAGTGCAATTAATCCTAACACTCCCTCTGAGTGTACACCGGCATTTTCGCCCACCTGCACGTTAGCCACCCGGCTCAAACAGTCAAAAATTTCCTTCTGCTTACCAACCACGGAAGCAGCATCGACCTTTCGTCGCAATATGTCAAAGGCCACCATGCCCGGGCGTACGTCTATCACCATTACTTCCCCTGGCTTAAGACAAAGGGCTTTGGCAGCGGCCTCCGCCACTTCATCCAGCTCGGCTCCGTTCAGGTTAATATCGTTAACCCAAAAAGATGTTTTTTCTAATAGATCCCATTCCATTAACTCTAACCTATCCGAATCTGACATTCAGGCGAAAATCCAGCAAGGGAGCGTCAATGATGGAGCGGCCGACGTCTACGATATCCGCTCCGGCATTTATTAAGCTTGGAAGTTCATTGACTGTAACCCCTCCGGCAAAGGCAATCTTAATCCTCGAACGCCAGCCGTCTGCCTCGCTAGCTGAAACAACAGCCCGGAGATCCTCAATATTACCAGTATCGACCATTAGTACTCCGGCCCCGGCGGTAACGGCCTCTCTAGCCTCCTCTGCTAAAGTTCCATACTCGCCACGCAACTGGACAACTACGGCCCTATCTTGAAATGCTCTGGCTCTTTTGACAGCAGAGCCTATTCCACCTAACATGCGAACATAATTTTTATCCAGATAAACAAAGGGCTCTTCTATAATGCGGAGGCCAACCCCCCCAATGGCAATTGCCCTTCGGAGGTCGGTCTTATTCTCTAGGGCTACCTTCTTCCATGCACCGCAAACTATTCTAATTTGGTCTCCGGCTTTCATTTTAAAGCGGTGGGCTGCTGTAGCCACACCTGACGGCTTTCCAATTAGTCCCAAAAGCATATCCTCGGAGGCGGCCACCTGTGCGGGGACACCAACTCCTTTAAAAACCACTGTTCCTTCGTTTAGGCAGCAACCATCTTGCATAGCCCAGACTATCTGAATTGCAAGTTTAGCAGCTACACGGATCAGCCTTTCTGAACCGACAAAAATTCCTTCTTCACCAGCAACCATTTCAAAAGAAAATGGCGTCTCCTTGATTCCGCTGAAAAGAAATTCCCTTACGCCCAATTACAAACGACTCCTAATAAAAAGATTACCAAAGATATTTTATCCCTTTCTAAGACGATTGATCCTCTTCTGTCATCTATGGTAAGAATGCCATAGGGAACTAAATATTTAATATGACTTAATCTCAGCTGAGAGCAAGCTTTAGGGAAAGTTTTGTTTATCGTCTTCAGGTGCTTACACCTCTTCAATGTATCCCGCGTTGTCTTAGCCATTTGGGCATCAATACATTGTCTACCTTCTTCGCTACATCCGGAGCCAGTTTATGCATCCATTCTGCTAGCGCGCCGCTAACATTAAGCCCTCCCACAGCACCGTCGAAAGCCAAAATGTAGTCAGTTTTCGAAAAACGCCGTGCAAAATCAACCCCCTTTCTTAAATCTTCAACTTGTATGGCATAATCCATAAAAGTAGGAGTTAGCGCGCAACCCCGTAATAAGTCCGCTTGCGCTGCCCCTACTACTAATGTCGGTAATTGTTGGGCGAAGAAAGTGCTTGGATGACCTTTAAGGCAATAATTTATGATTAGTGCCTTAATAGCCGGGTTAGAAGGCGGTAATAAAATTCCCTGATATAAAGGAGTAGTAACTGGATATAACGCGTCAGTATAGCGGCTGAAGGGGGTGAAGGGTATATCTAAATCAAATTCATCTACATTAGCATTAACAAAATTACAGAATAGTATTCCTCCTGCAGTTGTATAAGGAATAGAATTAGGATAATCTATAATCAAAATCACTTCCTCAATGCAACTTAACAAGGTGACAATTTTCCCATATAAGGATAAATTTAAGCGGGTAAAGAGTTTATCCTGTTCTAATAGGTCGTTATGGGCATTAACGCCTATTATTCCGGTTGGCGCTACTTGGAGAATTACCGAGCAGACAAATTTTTCCTGAACAAAAGGCGAATCATAAATCATACGCGGTATAAGATTTGCTGACCGGGGTCCCATACTTTGGTGATAAGTTGATCGAGTCTCAATAGTTGCATAAGACATAGCAAAAGGTTTGAAGAGCCTGCCCATTTGTCTGTGATAATGAAGCTCCCGTACGTCGTTGTTGTGGGCATGAATTATCCAACGCGCCGAAAAGGCGCGTCGAACGGCATAAAAAGTTCCAATCTCAGTTTCTATAGGTAAACCTTGGTCCACTGGGGCCATACCAAAGGCTTTTCCATGAAAATATTTATCCAATTCATATTTTTGAATGTATTCTTCTGGTTCTCGAAAGCGCATTCCTGCTCCGACACATAGATGGATATTGCTTGTGTGGCAACGATGTTCAACTTCGTCCCTAATTGTCCTGAGCATCTCTGCATAAGCTTCCCCGCCATAAAGGCTAAAACCGTGATGTGATGCCAAAATATTAACAGAATCTTGCGGTTGAATTTTACTCAAGTCTACTTTGGCCAATGTATTTAAGGTAATTTGTCGTATTTTTTTACGAATAATTTCTGGAGATTCGAGAGAAATAGGTTTAGGAATATCGGGGAAAAGCTCACTAATTGTGACGCCAGTCATGCCAGGCAAGTTTGCTGCTCGTTCGCTTAAAAGGCTGGGGTTAATAGCGTATGGTGAGATGCGCGGCGGCACCGGCGGTAAAGTAGTATTTGCTTTCATTGGTGTCCACCCCCAGGAAAAATTTCATCTAAATCCTTCCGATCCCTGAGCAGATAATATTCCTTGTCATATTTTTGCATTACTTCGTCTGGCAAATCCCAGATCGAAACGGTGTTTCCGTACCATTGATAGCCTGGTGCTCGCTCTATTTCTAAGCCAGTAGCCCGCAATAAGCGGATCACAGCGGTTATGCACAATATTCCGCAACCGGTCCGCGCTCCAGTCATCCTAGCAACTTGTTCAGGGGTCTTGGCTCCTGATAAAATTGCTGCAGCCACCTCTTTAGCCTGTATTCGGTGACAATAACAGACAATTTGTTCGGGATACATATGAGCTTTGCGGCAGATCGCCGCCACCTCTCCAGATGATGCTTGGCTAACCTCCGTACCGATTTTCAGAGGTGAGCTCCTTAAATTCATTGTAATAGCGATTTCTGGACAGCGGGTCATGCAAATCATACATGCTTGACAATATTTTTCGTCGATGAGAGCCCTTGGTTTTCCTTCCTCTTCCTCTAGCTTAATGGCAGTAACTGGGCAAATCTGAACGCATGTTTTACAGCCGGTACACTTTTGCCGGTCTACTACAGCGAATTGGGTTACTATTCTCACCATGGCAACTCCTTTAACGATTAGCAATAAGTTTACGCATGCATACTTTTTTTAATTTGTTCCGATGATATCACGAGCTTTTTGAGGTGTCGCCACCTCCATTTGCAACATTTTGATCAAGCTCACAGTCCGGGACACAAACTCAACATTGCTCTTGGCCAAAACGCCCCTTTCAAGGTATAGATTGTCTTCCATACCAACCCTTAAATGTCCTCCAAGAAGGCAGCCCAGAGTCGTTAAGTGTAATTGAGCCCTTCCAACCACTGTTATGCAAAAGTTGCTTTCAGGCCCTACACAATTACGATAATAATCATACATGGAAAGTATATTTTGAATATTCGCTGGGATAGCTCCTTGATTACTGCTACCTATTACGATATTAATATAATAAGGTTTACGGATCAGTCCCTTTTCAATTAAATTTTCCACCTCTACAAACATCGCTTGACTAAAAACTTCTAATTCCGGTTTAATTCCTTTATCCAACATCACTTGGGCAATTTTCTCGATTTGAGATCGAGTATTAAGAAATATGGAGCCAGGATCAAATTTCGTTCTAACCATTGTACCCATGTTGAATGAGGCCATATCTGGCTGCGCATCCAAAACCTTCAACCTTTCTTCCGCCGAATAGCCAGGACCAACTCCAGTTGAATTATTGATCACTACATCACATTGATCGCGAATGAGATCATTTATTTTCTTATAGACGTTGGGATCTGCCGTTACCCTTCCTTGCGGATCCCGTGCGTGGATGTGCACAATGGCGGCTCCAGCTTGCCAACATTCAATAGCTTCTTTTACAATCTCTTCGGGCTGTTCGGGTAAATAGGGATTACTTTTTTTACTATGTAGTCCACCAGATAAAGCGGCAGTAATAATCACTTTTCGCATTTTGTAATCAGTCCCCTAAAAATATTATTTTAACGTGTTGGCTTTAATCCTTTGCCGCGATTCAGTGAAACAAGAAACGTACTTTGTTTCATCGACGCCTTAAAAAACCTGTAAAAAATTTAATCCAAACGGATTCCGAAGTCCTTTATGACTTTTGCCCATTTGGTTCTTTCCGATTTCACATAGCTGGCGAACTCTTCAGGACTGTTGCCAATAGCTTCAGCATACAGATCTTTGCATCGTTTCTTTACTTCGGGCGAATGCAATGCTTTTACAATTTCATTATTGAGACGAGTAACAATCTCCTTCGGCATCCCAGCAGGACCCCACACAGCGAACCATGAGGCCGCTTCAAAACCTGGCAGGAATTCGCTGAAGGCGGGTACCTCCGGGAAGATATCTGTCCGTTTAAGGGAGGTTACCCCCAAAGCTTTCAATTTACCTGCTTTTATGTGGGGCACCATGAGACCAATGGTATTGAACATAATAGGCACATGTCCGGCTAGTAGAGCATTCAACGCCGGCGCGGCTCCTTTATAAGAGATAGTTTCCATTTTGATTCCCGCCATGGATTTAAACAATTCTAAAGCCAGGTGATTTGAGCCACCGATTGTGCTGATGGCACAATTTAATTGACCGGGCTTTGCTTTGGCCAGGGCGATCAGTTCGCTAATGGTGTTTGCTGGAAAGGACGGGTGGGCCGCAAGGATATTGGGGGATGTAACCGCCAGGGTAATGGGCACAAAATCCTTCTCGACGTCAAAAGGAAGACTCTTATATAAATCGGGAGTAGCGATAGGCCCAGGAGCATTAAACAGCAGGGTATAACCATCTGGGGGAGCTTGGGCCACTATTTCTGTCCCAATAACCGCGTTGCCTCCGCCACGATTGTCAATGATGATTTGCTGTCCCAAGTTTTCAGAGAGTTTTTGCGCAACAATGCGCGCAAAGACGTCCGTCGGTCCGCCGGGTACAAAAGGTACGATGATACGGATCGGTTTTGTTGGAAAGCCCTGGGCAAAAACACTGCCTGCAGCAATACTGATGACCATCAAGACAAAGAATGCTAAAACGGTAAGACGCAATATCTTTCTCATAATAATAATCCTCCTTTATTTTGGTTTTTTTGCAAACCGGTGTAAATGTAAATAAACCTTCGCAAATCTATTCCTTAAAAACTTTTCGCCTCTTACGACTAACGGTTGGGATGATGGTGAAAAATAACAGCAATGCGGCTGCAATCAGCAGGACCAAACTAATAGGTCGAGTGAAGAATACGCTAGGATCACCATGGGAATACAGCATAGCGCGTCTTAGATGTTCTTCCACCATTGGACCAAGAATAAACCCAAGCAAGAATGGCGCAGGTTCACAATCAAGCTTGTTAAAAAAACAGCCAACTAGACCGAAGCAGGCAGTAAGTATAACATCGAACGAAGAATTGTTAATACTATACACACCAATACAACAAAACGTAAGAATTGCTGGATAAAGCAATCGATAGGGTACGGTTAATAAACGGACCCAAATCCCGATCAGCGGGAGGTTAAGCACTACCAGTATAAGATTTCCTATCCACATGCTGGCGATCAGACCCCAAAATAGCTCAGGACGCTCGGTCATCACCTGTGGACCTGGTATAATGCCTTGAATCATCATAGCCCCAACCATTAATGCCATAACCGCATTCGGCGGTATGCCCAGCGTGAGTAGAGGGATGAACGACATCTGAGCGCCAGCGTTGTTTGCCGACTCTGGACCAGCCACCCCTTCTATCGCACCTTTTCCAAAACGCGAGGGATCTTTGGCCAGACGCTTTTCAAGGGTATACGAAGCAAAGGAACTCAAAATCGCTCCCCCGCCTGGCAAGATACCAAGAAATGAACCCAGTACAGTGCCCCGTAAGACAGGCCTCCAGGAAGCCTTGATGTCAGACCTGGTTGGCATCAAATGGTGAACATGAGAAGTGAGGGCTTCCTGTTTCGTTTTGAGTTCAAGATTTCTTATGATCTCGGCAAAGCCAAACATTCCCATGGCTACTGCGACAAACTCAATCCCATCGGAAAGAGCCCATATAGAAAAAGTAAATCGCTTTATACCAGAAGTCACATCAGTGCCGACGATTCCTAGCAACAGCCCAAGAAAAACCACAGCAATTGCTTTGAGCAGCGAACCACTGGCCATCACGACGGCAGCTACCAAGCCAAACACAATTAGCGAACAATACTCAGCCGAACTGAATTTAAAAGCCACTTCGGCAAGTGGCGGCGCGAAAAAGGCGATAAGCAGTGTCGCAACAGTACCCGCAAAGAATGAACCAATCGCCGCGATGGCTAAGGCTGGACCTGCCCGGCCTTGCTGGGCCATGGCATAGCCGTCAAGGCAGGTGACGACAGAGGAGGCTTCCCCTGGAATATTGACCAGAATAGAGGTTGTAGAGCCGCCATATTGAGCCCCGTAATAAATACCAGCTAACATAATTAGCGCCGCTATCGGGGACAGGTTAAAGGTAATCGGCAGCAGCATGGCGATAGTGGCAACGGGCCCGATACCCGGCAGTACCCCTATCAGGGTTCCAAGGACACAGCCGAGAAAGCAATAAAGCAAGTTCAGAGGGTTTACAGCAACACCTAACCCGAACATTATATTGTCAAAGATATTCATGGTTCCCCACTATTCCACGGAGGTACACGACACCACATCCCATGGCATCGTTAATCCCAGTCCCAACTGAAATGGTTCCGTATCTCTATATCTCTAATGGTGACTCGTATCAGCCTCCTTCGTGTCTTGATCACGGATCCTCATACAAATTAGCGACCAGCCCTATCCATCAGGTCGGCCAAAGGGAAAACTGTAAACCCAGGCCATAGACGAAAAAAATTACGGCTATTAAGACCAATAGTATATAGAGTATCGCGACTTCACGCAGGCGAAACTCCGAGCCTCCCAGACAGCTGATCAAAATCAACACAAACAATGCCAGGACAAGGCCCAAGGGTTTAAGCAGCAGAGCAAAGCCCACTACTGCACCGATAATCATAATGAGTGGACGTAGGGTCGGCAAACGAACAGGTTCACTAAGACTCCAAAGAGATCGGGCTGATATGACAAATCCAAAAATAACCAGGGCCCCACCGATTATACTCGGAAAATAAGCCGGTCCCATGCGCCGTGCGTTTCCCATTGGATAATCTTGTGCTAACCAAATAGCAGCAATGCCGAAAAAGATGAATATCAGCCCTGCGATTAAATCTTTACTTCTATTGAATTTAATCTTCATGAATCCCGCTGCACTATTTGTTACAACAGAAACTCCACTTTCTAGCGTGGCTTTATTACGCTGAATTTATCTAAGAGTGTAACGTCCTGTAATTATGAGCACAATCTTTCATCTTAGTTGTATACACTGAATGGGATGTTGGTTTTTGGCTCTTTGTCAATTAAATCGAACCCACGGGCAAGGTCAAGGACCTCTTCATCCATCTCTTCAACATAAGAATTATTGCTGTTAATTTGGCAACAACCTAAGTTCTAAGCGCCTAATGATGCTATTTGAATCACAGAATATGATCCCGGCATATGCATTATCCAGAATTAGCTTCATCTCGCCGACAAGCAAATGGAAACTGTTTAATAAAGGCTTTCGTTTTATTTAGGCCATCTAAATCGGGCAGTTATTGAAATCCCTGCTTGATCGCCTTCAGTACTTCATCCTTTATGCAGTTCCATAAATAATCTCTTGCTTCAAGAAAGGGCTTGCTCGACTTTACTCCCATATCTCGTGGCCTTCCTAGGGGATTCTTGTAAACCTCCTTAATCCCTCCAGGCCTTGCGGTCATGACGAACACAATATCGCTCAGAAAGACCGCCTCATCGATACTGTGAGTAACGAGGATAACGAGCTTTCTTTTGTTTTTCGGAAGCTCCTCTCCCCAAATCTTCAAAAGCTCTTCTTGTAAGAGTTCCCGGGTCTGAGCATCCACTGAAGCAAAGGGCTCATCCAGAAGAAGTATCTCGGGATCATTGGCCAATGTTCTCGCAAGGGCACACCTTTGCTTCATTCCTCCCGAAAGTTCGTGTGGATATCTATTCTCAAATCCTTTAAGTCCTACTAGTTGAATCAAGTGGTTCGATAGCTCTCCCCTTTCTTTCTTAGAGATACCCCTAAATTTGGGACCAAGTTCAATGTTTTCTTTGACAGTTTTCCAGGGAGGAAGGGCAAAATCTTGGAAAAACATCCCCCGCTTCCAGCTTGGTCCAATAATCTCCTGACCATCCAGCAACACATAGCCATTATCCTTACTTTCGAGGCCTGCTATGATTTTGAGAAGTGTGGACTTTCCGCATCCACTGGGGCCCACAAGGGCAGCAAACTCTCCCTCATTAGCTTCCAAGCAGATACCGTTGAGGGCAAGAACAACTTCCTTAGTCCTAGAGCTATGGAATTCCTTTTTGATACTGCAGACCTCGACCTTTGCCATATAGCCCGCCTCTTCAACGTTGAGTGGCATACCAGGGTAGCAACCGCCACTGCAAGTAACGCATTCCCCTGTCCATTCCATAGCCCAATAACCCGATGACAAGCATCCCCAGGATGACTCTTTCCGTGAGAAGAAGGTAACGGGCATCCTGAATCATAAAGCCGAGTCCGCGGGTTGATGCTACCAATTCAGCAGCCACCAAGCACATCCACCCCACCCCTAGGCCCACACGGAGGCCGGTTAAAATAAAGGGTAAGGATCCAGGCAGAATGATTTCCCGCAAGATCTGTCTTTCGTTTGCGCCCAAGGTCAGAGCACCCCAAATAAGATTTTTTTCTACTCCCTTAACCCCCGAGATGGTATTGACCAATACAGGGAAAAAAATTCCCAAGAAAATAATAAAAATGTTTTGGGGGTCTCCGATACCGAACCAGAGTATCCCCAGTGGGATCCATGCCAAAGGAGGAATAGGCCGAAGGATTTCCATCAATGGGTCAACCATATCCTCGCATCGTTTCCACCACCCGATGGCAATCCCTAACGGGATCGCCAGGATAGAGGCAATGACAAAAGCGATGAGAACTCGTTCCATGCTTTTAAATATATGAATGAACAGGACTCCATTTCCTACGAGCTTGGCTCCCTGTTCGAACACCATAGAGGGAGGGGGTAGTAATATTACAAAATCGGGGTTGGTTTTGGGAAAAATCACCCCACAAAGGATCTGCCAAACCACGAGGACAAAGATCAGGACTGAACCCTTTATGGCGGTTTCAGTAAGATGCTTTAACATGAGACTCCTCTTCGGGTACCGGCCGAAAAACTAGCGGGTACCCAGCTCTAAAAGGTTATCTTAAATTATGGTTTGTACGTTTTCCCCTCATAGACCCACGGCTTTTCCAAGTCGCCCTTTTCCGGCCAAGCCTGGTTCAACTGCATACGATAGGGAAACTGGAAGTCCTCGAAGCCTTTTCCCAATTCCAACCTTTCCTTGAATTGTTTCATGTCCATTCCCGCCGGAAAGTAAGGTGGCACCGAGGGAATCTTCCAACCGAGCTTCTTGAAGGTCTTATTCATAAGCTCCACACCAGGAGCGAAATAGGTCATGTAGTCATCTTTGGTGAGTTGTTGCTTTGTACGCCCTCTCTCGTAAAGCCACTTGGCTATTCTTGCTCCCTCGGTGGAGTACACCTCAGCAAAAGGATAGATCCATGTGGGTTTTAGCCTAGCCATCCAGGTTACATTCTCATCGTAAAGTAATTGCCAGGGATAACCCTCTAGAAATGGATCTTCTTTTACATAATCAGTCGCCTCTTTGAGATGAATTCTCCCCCAGAGAAGAGCCTCAACTGCCATATCGGTAATGGCCTGGGCCACATCCGGACAATTTTCAATCAACTCTGTCCGGACATGAGCATCACCCCAATACAATTGATAGGGCCCCGTATCATCGAAGACCTTGGCGTTTTTCCGATACTTCGTCATCAGACCAGGAGTAGGCGCCCAAGGCACCACGGCATCTATCCCTGCGGGGAATGTCGCTTGATCCGGTATTGGCATGGGTTTCAGGGAGATCTTTGACATATCCAACTTTTTGGCCATGGCATAACCAACAAAGGCAAACTCTGCGGAGGAGCCAACCACGAGTCCAATGCTCTTTCCTTCAAGGTCTTTGGGTTCTTTAATTTTGGAATCGATGTGAATCAGAATAGGATGTTCATCCAGGGGAGTCCATATAATACCCGCACTCTTTACTCTTACTTTCTTATCGATCAAAGAAGTCACAGGGAAATCGCCACCATTGCCTATGGCAAATTTACCAGATGCCAATCCCTCATTGATGTCGGGGCCGCTTAGTAAGCCCACCATTTCTACTTCCAGTCCTCTTTTTTTCCCCAGTTCCATTTTTTTGATGATCCAGGGTATGGTAGCCTCAGCCATCCAGGGGGGCTGGTAAGCCCATTTGAGAGGCCACCACCCTTTTTCTTTCAGATAATTAATCGATTTTTCTGAAACTTTCTCATAGGGCAACGGCCATCCCCATTCCGTAAACTGTTGTTTAGGTTGAGCAATCAACGAAGGAATACCACTGACCACTAGAGTCACTACGAAAGCGATGAAGACTGTTATTAAATAAATTCTAAGTTTCATAATACCCCCTCCTTTCCTATTGAAGTTTTTTAACTAGCCAAGATACATTCTTGGCAAACTCATGAATAGTCCTTATACCCTCCTCGTCCTTTAAGACTTCGCCCACATCCCTGCCAAAACCAACATTCCAATAAGTCGAACCAGGTACAATCATTCCATGATAAAGAAAAAAGAAAAGAAGTTCCGCAAAAGTAAAATTATGGCCTGCCCTTCTGCCTACAACAATTGCACCACCTACCTTCCTTTCGAAGGGCCTATTCTGAGCAATACCAAGATAGCCTGCACGATCGATGAGAGCCTTAATTTCTGGGGTGGCAGAGCTGAAGAAAACAGGTGAACCCAAAAGGATTCCATCTGCCTTAAGCATCTTCTCGTATAAGGGGGAGAAATCATCTTCTATGGGGCAAATCTTCTCTTTTTTGCAAACCATACATTCATTACAAGGCTCAATTCGTAAATCGGCTAAAAGGAAAACCTCTGTTTTTAGACCTTCCTCCTGACAAACTTTGAGGGCTTCCTTCATCAGTATCTCCGTATTGCCCCCTTTTCTAGGACTCCCCACAATGCCAAGAACCAACATAAGATTTCTTTCCTATAGACTAGGCCCATACCCAAGTTGACGAGAAATGAACAGGGCTCTTCCCTTTAAATGATCAGCAAGTTTAAATAAATCTTCTGCCGTCCTCCGTGACTTTTCATCCATCAAATTGATTGCAGCGATAACTTCACCGTTACCATTTCTTATCGGAGCAGCGATACAATTTAAATCTTCGTGCGTCTCCCCTTCATCCGTTGAGTAACCCCTTTCCCGAATAAGCTTTAAATTCTCTTTAATTAAATTTTCATCAACAATGTTCTTACTCGTGAATTTCGTAAGATTGACGGATTTTAAAATCCTATTCTGTTCTTCCTCGGGGAGGTATGCCAACAGGACCTTTCCAAGAGATGTGGAATGAATTGGTAAGTTCAACCCTATACGGTAAGTCAACAGATCGATATTCAGATTTTGGACTCGATCGACAACGATGACTTTAGAATTATTTAGGATCGCCCAACTTGCTGTGAGGTTGAGTTCTTTCGCCATTTGTTCAATATGGGGGCGCAAGATCTTCCGTAAAGGGAAATTAAAAATATATACCATCCCGAGTTCAAAAAATTCTATTCCCAGGCGGTATTTGCCCGTTTCCAAGTTTCTCTCAAAAAAACCTTCAGATTCTAACGTCCTGATCATCCGTGAAACCTTGCTTGGCAACATCCCAAGTGCTTTTGAAATCTCAGTCACGCTTCTTTCCTCCACTTGGAATGTATTGAAAAGAGAGATGATTCTGGCTAAATCTCTGAGAGTCTTATATCCCTGGTTAGATGGAGTTCCGATGGTTCTCAATATTACCTCAAAGTTTTTATTTGCAAATATTGCAATTAGGTTGCACTATTTGACCTTATTTTGCATTTTTTTAAATTTTTGTCAAGAAAAAATTAATGTTGAATTACGGGAGGATTTTTGGACTAATATCTTAAAGGGTGGTTGAAACCTTACTGAAAGCCAATAGTATTCTTTTTTATGATGGATTTATTTTCAGATATTAAGGTAAAAGAATTTTAAAAATGGATTAAGGTCGAAGAACCTCATAGTATCGATTGGCGGCCATCCCGGCAAATAGAACAGCCCCTGGGCAGGGGACAACCATCTTTTTTTTAAAAGGAGTGCCGATGATGTTAAAAAATTCGAGGCAGGCTGAACAGATAATAAAATTCTTACAAGGAATTAAGCCTATCCTTAATATAGGCCTTAAGGAGAAGCCGGCCCTCCTTTTCTTATTTTCTGTTTGTTTGTCTATCTATAACTAATTATTTCTTTTTACTTCAGCCCCAAAATTGCCCGGGCTTCCTCGACTGTGGCGATTTCGAAGTCGAGCTCATGGGCAATTCTCACGGCCTTTTCCACCAGCTGCGCATTGCTCTTGGCCAGCTCGCCGTGGGATATATAGATGTTATCCTCGAGGCCGACGCGCACGCTGTCAGCACCCAGGATCATTGCCATGGTGATCATGGGGTACTCGTCCTTGGAAATACCGAGTGCCTGCCAATGGGCATTGGGAAATAACCGCTTGCCCTCTTCTACAGCATACATAAGCATTCTTGGGGTGGATGGCATTCCGCCTTCAATGCCCATGGCATAATCGAGATGAAAATGATCGTTTTGACTGAGGGTACCATCTTCGATATGGCGATATGTGTTGTATAGGTGACTGATATCGTAAATCTCTAACTCCATACCCCAGCCTTTTTGTTTTATGCCCTGGATAGCCTTGCGTTGGTAATCTACATTGTTGCTGAAGGTGACACCGCCATACCTGCCGATGGAGAAATCAAATGTGCCCATGTTAACGGTGAGCATGTCGGGCTCAGGTTTGATGTTAAGAAGGTTGAGTTTTTCCTCGTCGGTGGGGAGAATGAGTTCAAATGTTTCGTATTTCACCCAGACACCAATGCCACCGCCAGCCTCGATAAGGATTGGGCATTTATCACGGATACACTGAACCATCTCTCCCCAGACTTTAATGTCAGGGGTGGACAGCTTGGTCTTAGGGTCCCTGGCGTGAATATGTACCAGTGATGCCCCGGCGTTATAGGAACGGTAAGTCTCCTCAGCCACCTCCTGTGGAGTGATGGGCAAGTAGGGGGTTCGTTTGCCGAACTTTGGGATGCCGGGAGTGTCCTCATGCAGTGTGTTAGAGCCAATAGGACAGACCTGGATGATGATCTTCTTTTTTGACATTTTGAAGTGTCCTCCTTATGTTTTTATTTTTCAATTCAAATGGGCTACCACCTTATCGAATTCTTTGAGATTGTCCAGGCTTGGTGTCTTTTCACCTCCTTCAATTTGCTTGATTATCCCAGTGACAAGTTCGTTGGCAGGGGTCGGTTTCCCGATTTCCTTGCCCTTTCTCACTACGTGGCCGTTGACGAAGTCCACCTCGGTCTTACGGCCCTTCTCGATGTCCTGCCACATCGAAGGCTTGATTCCACGGTGCTTCGAAAATCCGATCTCCATGATTTTTGAAGCATTTCTGAATTCGGTTTTATTATGGACTAAAAATATAGTTGGTGAAATGCCCTGCAGGTTGACGAAATTCACGCCGGTCGCCTTGCCGATTTCATAGGTCTCGGTAATGACCACCAAGGCCACTTTTCTGGCGTCTTCATTATCCACAATACCCCCATAGGTTAAACCGGCGACGGTGCCAACACCTGTCATCGATACGGTGATCAGAAGCTTAGTCCACCTGTCTCCAATAATGTTATCAGAAATTTCGGTAGGGAATGCTTTAGAGAGTAATTTGGCGGTATCGTCAACTCTCTGGCTTGTACCCGTAGGCCATTGCCCTATAATGAAGCCGCCCTCGGCCGTCTGAAGCAACTGACCCGGACCTTTATTGGTACCTCCCCATGTGATGCTGCATCCAATAGTCCTGTCAACACCGACAATCCGTGCAATCGTCTCTTCATTTATCCCGTTCTGCATAGATACGATGGCGGCAGCTTTTGACACAGATGGCAGTATAGAGGTGAGGGCCTTTTCTGTATGCAAACCCTTAACGGCTAACAGGACGATATCTGCCCATCCGGTGAAATCCTTGACGGTAAACTCGTTCGGCAGCATTGCTTTCACCGGGATCGTAAGTTCTCTGAACCCTTTAATTTCCAGTCCTTTTTTCATCATCTGGACGTGTTCTGTATCAACATCCAGTACGACAACGTTCTCGCCCTCTTGCGTTAATACAGCTGCCGTGACGCCACCTATTGCACCTCCTCCCACTATCAGTATATTCTTATACACCATGTTTGGATCTAAGCCTCCTTCAGTCGGTTAGAATTTCCGGTTTTCTGACAAGACCCATCTTTTTCTTGATGTAGTAAAGGACTAATCCTCCTATAATCGCGATCACGAAGAGCCAGACAGCCCACTGATTCTTGGTTTTGAACATAATGAAAATAAGGAACAGCATGAAGATGATATTTAATATAGCTGCAGAAAGTGATGTGATGCGGAGAATTGTAGGAGTGAACTTATACCTGGAATTAACGAAGATCTCAGGATGCTTTTTGGGAAGGTTATAAGCGAATAGAAGCACTAGCGAGACCATGAAGAGAAGTCCGAAATTCAGCATAGCTCCCAGAATAGTGAAATCCCTAATAAAGA
>Ga0315273_10002599_pt1 | contig 21391 bp, 18 predicted proteins | sample YL17G02_0_MG_FD_205753 | JGI IMG/M metagenome (GOLD analysis project Ga0315273, IMG submission 205753) | Sediment microbial communities from Yellowstone Lake, YNP, Wyoming, USA - YL17G02_0 | ecosystem: Environmental > Aquatic > Freshwater > Lake > Sediment | place: USA: Wyoming | collected... | reverse complement strand
GATCGGCTCGGATTATGCTCCCACAACGTTAGCGGCCAAGGGAAAGGATATCTGGGCGGCAAAACAGCCCGGACTCGGTGCCGCCAGCGAACTCATATTGCCCACTCTCCTGGATGGAGCAAACAAGGGATTGGTCTCCATGGAGAAAATAGCGGAAATCTCCGCTTATCATCCCGCCAAGATTTTTGGGCTCTTTCCCCAAAAAGGACAGATCTGCGTCGGATCGGACGCCGATTTGGTCATCGTGGATATGGGCAAGAAGGTGAAAGTGAGCACGTCGGTTCTCCACACCCCGCCGGAAATTGCGGATTGGACCATGTATGACGGGATGGAATTACAGGGCTGGCCGGTCACGACGATCCTTCGCGGGAAAATCGTCTTTCAAGATGGCCAGATCCTGGGACAACCCGGGGATGGTAAATGGTTGGCCAGCAAGTCGAAATGATTTGCAGTTCGGCTCGGGGGGCGGCCGGGAAATGAGAGGATCCCGGGCGCCCTCTTCTCCCTCTGTGCCGGACTTGTTTTTGCCGCCTTCAGAAGTTTGCGATCGGAATAAATTTTTCACCTCGAACCTTTGCTGGAGAAGGATCGGATTCGCCGGTGAAGACAACCCAACACTACACTTCCGATAGGATGTTGATCAAATCTGGGCAGAGATAATTTTGCGAGGGAGGAGAATATGGAAAAAATGAAAAGCAGGGACATCAGATTCCTCCTGGCAATCAGTCTGGTATTTCTATTTTGGTTGCCGGCGAAAGCGGCGGAATTTCCCACAAAGCCAATCACCTTGATCATTACGTTCACGACCGGCGGAGCGATAGACATCACTTCCCGGGCTTTGGCCAATGCCGCCAAAAAGTATCTTGGCCAGCCGATCATCTGTGAAAACATTCCCGGAGGGGGCGGCACGGTAGGGGTCACCTTGGCATTGAAAAAGCCCCCCGACGGGTACACGTTGGTGATTCCGCCCACGAATTCGTTACATATAAACTGGTATATGCGGGAGATGGATTTCCACCCGGTAAATGATTTGACTCATATCATTCGCGTGAGCGGCGTCCTGAACGGTCTTGTGGTGCGCGCAGATTCCCAGTGGCAGAATATGCAAGAATTTATTCAATATGCCCGGCAGAATCCGGATAAGATTTCATATGGGACCGGGGGCGTCGGAGTACCCCCGCACCTGGCGATGGAAGAGCTGGCGATCCTGGCCGGCGGAATCCGTTGGATCCATGTGCCGTATAAGGGGGGCGGCGAGACCAACACAGCCCTTCTGGGCGGCCATGTGGATGCCGTTGCCGGCTCCTCCGCCTGGGTTCCTCTGGTGGATGCGGGGAAATTCAGACTTCTGGCTGTTTTCCCCCCGTATCGCTCCACTCGTTACCCCGTGGTACCCACGTTAAAGGAACTTGGGTACGATATGGCCTGTTCATCCCCCCTGGATATCCTGGGACCTAAAGGCCTCTCCAAAGACATCATCAAGAAAATTCACGATGCCTTCAAGAAGGCCTTAGATGATCCCGAGAATCAGGCGGTCCACAAGAAATTCGATATGATTCCGGTTTACCTGGGTGCAGAGGATTTAGAAAAAAGCAGCGAACAGGAATTTAAACATATCGGGACAATTATCACAAAGCTCGGACTGCAAAGGAAACGGTAGAAAAAAGAGTTCTGGAAAAAGCTCTTTTCGGAAGATGAGGATGACCATAGTCCATATAGGCAGATCGGGTGCCTGGCTGTTTGAGATACAGCGAAAAAAGGGAGGAGGAGAAGCATGACAAAGGGGGGTTTTCGCTAAAAGTCTTTTTGGTTCTTTCCTTGGTATTCCTGGTATCGACGTTTACAGCGAATGCGCCAGCCGAGAACCCGTACCCGAATCGCCCTATTACGCTGATCGTAGGGTATGGCGGAGGCGGGGGAACCGACGTAACCGCCAGGGCCTTGGCGGATGTTGCCGGCAGCCTATTAAAGCAGCGCATCGTCGTCATGAATAAACCGGGTGGAACTTCTAGCGTAGCCCTTTCTGCTTTGAAGGCGGAAAAGCCTGATGGGTATACGGTCGGAGTCATGCCTTCCGGGGGCATCTTGGCTTCTCTCCTCAGGATGGTTCCCTATGATCCGATAAAAGATTTCACGCCCATTATTCAATATGAAGCCTATCAAGACGGGTTGGCCGTTCGAAGCGATTCGCCCTGGAGAACCCTGAAGGAGTTCATGGATTACGCCAAGAATAATCCGGGGAAGATCCGCTATGCTTCTACCGGGAAGGGAACTCCGGAAGCCTTGATTATGGAATGAAGTGGATGCATCTGCCCTACGATTCGGACGTAACCACCGCCGCCCCTCTGCTGGGAGGGCATGTGGATGCGATTGCCGCGAGTTCCGGCAGTTAGAAGCCCCATGTGGAATCGGGAAAGTTCAGGCTTTTAGCGACATTCCATGAAAAACGGATGAGTACCTACCCGGATGTGCCCACCTTTATGGAATGTGGCTACAACATGAAAGCTGCCAGTCTGCTCTCCCTGGTCGGCCCCCACGGAATGGCGGAGCTGGTCGTATTAAAGTTGCACGATGCCTTTCGGAAAGGGATGGAGGATCCAAATTTTCGCGCCCTGGCTGAAAAATTCGGTCTTCTGGTCGCCGGCTATGTCAAGATCATCGAGGCCATCCAAATGACCGCCCAAGCGATGAGAGAAAGCAACTGATTCAGGCCTTAGACAGATTGTAGAGGAGTTGACCATGCGGGCGCTCGAGCAGACCTGGGAGAGAATCGGGAAGATGAAGGAGGCAGGCATTCCATGAAAAAAAGGATCTCTTTGCGGGTAAACGGAGAAACCTACGAGGTGGAAGTCGAGCCGCGGGAGTCTTTGCTGGATGTACTGCGGAATAAGCTTTCATTGCTGGGGACAAAGAAGGGGGGCAATACCGGTGATTGTGGGGCCTGCACAGTCATTCTGGATAAGAAACCGGTGAATTCGTGTTTGGTGCTCGGGGTCGAGGCAGAGGGGAAAGAGATATTGACCATCGAAGGGTTGGCGCGACCCGGAAAACTGCATCCCTTACAGGAGGCGTTCATCAAATTTGGAGCCGTGCAGTGCGGGTACTGTACGCCGGGGATGATCCTGTCGGCAAAGGCGTTGCTCGATGAAAACCCGCAGCCGAGTGAGGAAGAGATCAAGCGCGCCATTGCGGGAAATTTGTGCCGCTGCGCCGGAGGGAGAAGTATTTTTCAAGGCGCCAAGAGCCGGACGCGAAAGAATAGGGGAGGTGAACATGGAAGAGACCATGCGCGATAAGATCAAGAAACTGGAGGAAAAAAGAATTCATCTCCAGCAAGGCGGCGGCCCGAAAGCTGTCGAGAGGCAACATGGGTTAGGCAAACTGACTGCCCGGGAAAGAATCAGCAGGCTTCTCGACCCGGGGTCCTTTATTGAGTTAGACCTTTGGGCGGCGGCGAAAAAGGCGGGCTATGATATCGATGAACGCGAGCTGGCCGCGGATGGAGTGGTCACCGGGTACGGAATGGTCGGAAACCGACCCGTTTGCATCTACGCCCAGGACTTTACCGTTCTAGCAGGCACGTTGGGAACCACCCATGCCAAAAAAATTATCAAGATTCTCCAGAGAGCCCTGAAGATGGAAGTCCCCCTGATCGGGATTATCGATTCGGGTGGGGTGAGGGTACAGGACCACGTGACGGCCAATCCCCATGACGGGTACAGCTCGATGTTCTATTACCACACCATTTCTTCCGGCGTAATTCCTCAGCTTGCCTTGATGATGGGTCCCTGTGCCGCCGGAGCAGCCTATTCGCCGATCCTGCACGATCTTGTCTTTATGGTGAAAAACACCAGCTACATGTACATTGCCTCTCCGGTCCTGGTCAAAACGGTAACCTCGGAAGTGATCACGGACCAGGAATTAGGCGGGGCCGAGATGCATGCGAAAATTTCGGGATGCTGCGATATCCTGACCGACAATGATAAGGATTGCCTGGAGCAAGCCAAAAGGCTCCTGAGTTTCCTGCCCCTGAATCATAAGCAGAAACCTCCTCGCTTAGAGACTGGGGACGATCCAAATCGCCGGGATGAAGAACTGCTGGAGATCGTCCCGCTCAATCCCCGGGCTCCCTTTGACATGCATAAAATCATCCGGCATGTCGTCGATCGGGGAGATTTCTTCGAGATCAAAAAGGATTTTGCCAAAAATATGATCGTGGGCCTGGCGCGCCTGAACGGAAATCCCGTGGGGGTCGTGGCGAATAACCCCGCGCATATTGCCGGATCGTTGGATATCAACGGGGCGGATAAGGAAGCGCGGTTTATCCGATTCTGCGACTGCTTTAATATTCCTTTAGTCTTCTTTGTGGACACCCCCGCCTACTTGCCGGGAAAAGCCCAAGAACACGGAGGGATCATCCGGCATGGGGCCAAGGTTCTCTACGCGATTTCAGAGTCAACCGTCCCCAAGGTCACGGTCTATATCCGCAAAGCCTATGGCGGGGCCAATCCCGCCATGTGTAACGAACCCATGGGTTCCGACCTTGTTTTGGCCTGGCCCACCGCTGAAGCCGCTCTGATGGGAGCCGAGGGGGCAGTAGCCATTATCTACGGGAAGGCGATCGCGACGGCGGAAAATCCGGCTGAGATGAAGGCGAAAAAAATTCAGGAATATCTCAGTCAATTCGGCGAACAACCTTATCATGCAGCGGCCTGCATGCGCTTGGAAGAGATTATCGACCCCAGAGAGACTCGTCCCCTGCTGATCAAGGCCTTGGTCATTATGGAGCATAAGGAAGAGTGTCGAAAACCGAAAAAGCATGGAAACATTCCGCTTTGAACCGGATGGCTGAGAGCGGGTGAAAGAACGGAGAAAGAGAGAATAATGATGATGAATTCTGATTTAAAACCCTTATTGGATCCCCAATCCGTCGCTGTGATCGGAGCTTCTCCGGAGCCCGGCAGCGTGGGCGGGATGGTGCTTAATTTTCTCATCAAATTCGGCTATCAAGGGAAGATCTACCCTGTGAATCCCAAATATGAGACGTTACGGGAGATCCGGTGTTATCCCACGGTTCGCGACATCCCCGCAGGCGCGGACACCGTCGTGATGGGAATTCCCGCCAAATACATCCTGGAGACGGTAAAGGACTGCGCCGGACAGGGAATCAAAACGGCCATCATTCCCACCGCCGGTTTTGCGGAGGTGGGTGGGGAAGGGAAAAAGCTTCAGGAGGAACTTCAAAAGATCGTTCGCCAAACCGGGTTGCGGGTTTGCGGCCCGAATTGCAACGGAATCGTCAATTTTTATACGAACGCCACGCTCTGCTTCAGCCGGTTCTTAGAAGCGGAAAAAATCAATCGGGGAAATATCGGTTTTGTGACCCAGAGCGGCGCGCTGGGCGGGTCCTTCATCGACCGCGCCCAGGACCGCAACATGGGGTTCACCTACTATATCGCGCCGGGGAACGAAGTCGATGCCGATGTGGTGGATTTCATGTCGTTCCTGGTGGCGGATGAAAACACCAGGGTGATCGCGGGGTATGTGGAACAAATTCGGGATGCGCGGAAGTTTTTGCAAGTCGCCCGGAAGGCCGCGGATATGGGCAAGCCGATCATCCTCTTGAAAGTGGGGGTCACCAAGACAGGAGCCAAAGCGGCGGCGTCCCATACGGGGGCCCTGGCCGGATCGGATCGCGTCTATGACGCGGTTTTCAGGCAACATGGGGTGATTCGTGTTCAGGACCTCGATGAATTGTTGGCCACAGCCATGCTCTTTTCCAGGAGCAAATTGCCCCGGGGAAATCGAGTGGGAGTGCTCAGCAGTTCGGGAGGCGGATCTATCATGTTAGCCGACCGATGCGAGAAGTATGGACTGGAGATGCCTTCCCTTTCCGAGAAGACGAAAGAGGAGCTGGGTAAATTGCTTCCATCTTTTGCGACCGTAGAGAATCCCATGGATTTGACCTGGGGTGCTTTTCGGGGCGGTCCGGAAGCAGAACAAAAAATGTTCAAAATTTTCGCAGATGATGAAAACCTGGATATTATCATTTTTATGATGACCATGGTCGCGGGAGAGCGGGCCAGAACAAGAGCCGCCAGCATGGTTGCTACGGCTGCTCAGGTGGATAAGCCCTGCGTCACCTGGTGGGCTGCGGGGAATTTGGCAGCCCCTGGGTTCCGCATCCTTGATGAAAGTTCAAACATACTCTTTAAATCACCCGACCGGTGTGTCAAAGCCCTGAAGGCCATGCTGGACTATGCCCGATTTCGAAACCACCACATAGGGCCCCGGAAGGAAGAGTCGAAAATTCCTATACCTACCGGCGATCGCAGCAAGGCTCAAGAACTCTTAAGGGGGAAGGGGGCCCTCACAGAGCATCAGGCCAAACTAATCCTTGATTGTTATGAAATTCCCCGGGTGCGGGAGGCCGTGGCCCAGTCGGCGACGCAAGCTGCCCAGATTGCCGAAGATCTGGGGTATCCCGTCGCGATGAAAATCAGCTCGCCCCAGATCATGCATAAAACCGAAGCCGGAGGCGTTCGACTGAATTTGACCAAAAAGACCGAGGTGAAGGACACCTACCGTGAACTTTTGCGGAGAGGAGAGGCCTATAACCCGGATGCCCTGATCGAAGGGGTCCTGATCCAGGAAATGGTGAGTGGGGGGGTAGAGGTGATCATCGGCATGTCAAAGGACCCGACGTTTGGGCCCACAATCATGCTGGGGTTGGGAGGAATTTTCGTGGAAATTCTAAAGGATGTTTCCCTGCGCGTCCTCCCCATCACGCGACAAGATGCGGAGGAAATGATCCGGGAGATTAAGAGTTATGAGATTCTAAAGGGTGCCAGGGGCAAACCCAAAGCGGATCCGGAGGCCATTACAGATATTCTTTTGAAGGTATCCGCATTATCGATGGACCTGGGTGATTCCATCTCAGAGATTGATTTGAACCCGGTTATTATTTTGCCTGAGGGAAGAGGAGCCAAAGTGGTGGATGCAGTGATTGTGCGGAGGATGGACCCTACATCTGAGTCTTAATTTTAATTCAGGCAAGTCCCTGATGATAGGTACATTTCGCTTTCTTATATAACGACTCAAACCGGAAATAGGGCAATTTCAGTATCCTTAACTCTCTTTATAAAAAAGTACTTTCGCGGGAACGACAATGATCATCAACACCAGAGCAGGTCCTTCTAAGCCCCGTATTGAAACAACGAAACCGGTTGTATAGAAGATAAAACGTTACGCCATCCGTGATCTAAGGAAAGGAATCGAAGATATGCTGATTGAAGAAAAATTCTTGGTGAAGGCGCCGATTCAAAAAGTATGGGATTTTCTTCTGGACCCAAAGACCATTGGAGTTTGTATTCCTGGTTGTGAGCAAATTGAGGCCATCGATAAAAATACTTTTGTTACGACCGTAAAGGTTAAGGTTGGCCCTTTTTCCATGAGATTTAAATTTAAGACGGCCATCAAAGAGACCCACCCTCCTTTTTTTATGAGGACAGTCGGTGAAGGAGATGAATCGGATAAAAGGGGTCATTTTAAGCAGGAGACGAAGATCGATTTTACAAGCTTGTCTGAAAATGAGACGGAGATTTCGTACCGATCTGAAGTGAACGTTGTGGGGAAACTGGCGACGTTTGGTGAGAGGATCATGAGGGCCAAGTCCAAGGAGTTAGGGAAAGAATTTGCTACCGCTGTACAAAAGAAATTGGAGCAATAGGATCCTGAATAGATTGGAGGAATGTCACCATGAAGAATTTTGAATATTTTTCACCTCAAAATGTGCAGGAAGCTCATACCTTGCTTTCTCAGTATTCGGAAGAAGCCAAGATTATTGCGGGGGGACAGTCTCTACTCATTTTGCTCAAACAAGGTCTCATCAGCCCATCGGTTATCATCGACATCAAGGGAATTTCCGAATTGGACTATATTCACCAGGATAAAAAGGATGGGTTACGAATCGGAGCGTTGACCACCCATCGAACCCTGGAGACTTCACCCCTCATGAAAGAAAACTTTTACATGCTAGCTGAAATGGAACACCGGCTGGCCTCGGTGCAAATTCGGAATTGGGGAACGGTGGGAGGAAATCTCTGCCATGGTGAGCCGGCATCGGATTTGGCCCCCTGCTTCATTGCCCTCGACGCAGAAGTGAAGTTGAGCGGTCCGGGGGGAGACGGGGTGATGAAGGTGGAGGAGTTCTTCGAGGACTATTACAAGACGGCCCTAAAATCTGATGAGATTTTAACGGAGATTCATCTCCCCATCCTCCCTCCAGGCGGCGGAATCTATGTAAAGACGGGTGTGAGGGAAAAGGATATGGCCCTGGCCGGGGTCGCCGCGTTCATTGTCTTGGACCCAAAGAACCGGGGAGTCTGTAGAGATATTCGCATCGTAATGGGGTCTGTCGGGCCAACACCGATCAGAACAACTCGGGCAGAAGATATTTTAAGAGGCCAGAAGGTCGACGATCGCTTGATTGATACCGCGGCTCAAATCGCCTCGGAAGATTCTCAGCCCATTCCTGATATTCATGCGTCGGAAGAGTATAAGAAGGAGCTGGTTAAAGTTCTTGTCCAACATACGGTGAAGGAAGCTATGACACGTGCTAGCGCTGCAGCCCATTAATGAAGGAGGGTATGTTCCATGAAAAAGGAATTAAAATTTTCCGTGAATAATGAACCTTATGAGATTTTCATAGAACCCTGTAAGACTTTGGCCGAAGTCCTTCGATATGATTTAGGCTTGACCGGAACAAAAGAGAGCTGTGGCGCGGGGATGTGCGGGGCCTGTACCGTAATCCTGGATGGGAAATCCGTTAAATCCTGTTCCATCCTGGCCATGCAGGCTCAAGGGAAGAAGGTCCTAACGATTGAAGGTTTGGAAAAAAATGGCCGGTTGGATCCCTTGCAGCAGTCGTTTATTGATCATGGAGCCGTGCAGTGCGGGTACTGTACGCCGGGTATGATCATGAATGCGAAGGCTTTGATGGATGAGGTACCAAAGCCCACGGAAGATGAAGTACGTTCAAGCCTCAGTGGCAACCTGTGTCGTTGCACCGGGTATATAAAAATTATAGAGGCCGTTTTAGATGCGGCCCAAGGTGGGAAGAACAAGAGAGTGGACGATTCCCCGGAAGGCCCAATCGTCGGGAAATCAATATTCAAAGTAGATGCCCATGTCAAGGTAACGGGAAAGGCCAAATACGTCACCGACCTTGAGTTTCCACGCATGCTGCATGCGAAAGTAAAGCGAAGCCCATATCCCCGTGCCAGGATATTGAAGATCGATACCAGGGAAGCGGAAAAGGTCCCGGGCGTCAAGCTGATTACTTTCGGGAATGAGAAGACGGCCCCCAGTCGCTGGGGGAGTGGAATCAGCGATGAATATACGCTGGCCCGCGATGAAGTCCTGTTTGTGGGGGATGCGGTGGCGCTTGCGGCTGCCGAAACAGAGGAGGCGGCCCAAAGGGCGATTGATCTGATCGAAATTGAATATGAGGAACAGACTCCGATATTTGACGGAGAGGAGGCCATGAAACCGAATCCGTCAGTCGTTCTTCATAAAGATATCAGGAACTATGAACGGTTTGGGTCCGTGCCCCCCAAGATCATAGAGAAACAGCCAAACATATTTAACTATACTCCCGTAAAAAAGGGAGATCTCGCGCGAGGCTTCGCAAAAGCAGACCTCATCATTGAAAATCGGATGACCACGGGAATGATCCAGCACTGTCAAATGGAGCCTGACGCTGCCATCGCCACAATGGATGAAAAGGGTCGCTTGGTTGTTTGGGGGAACAACCAGACCCCTTACGGAGTGCAGCGGTTGATCGCTCAGGGCACCAAACTTCCGATCGACAGGATCCGAGTCATTGTCCCGTCCTATGTCGGAGGTGGTTTCGGGGGCAGGGGTCGAAAAGTGGAGCAACTTTGTGTCGCAGCTGTTTTGGATCAGATCGCGAAGGGAAAGGCCGTCAGGCCGGTGAAGATTGTTTTTTCACGTGAGGAACAACTGTCTACGGCGGTGAGCCGAGCGCCCTACATTGCCGATGTTAAAACGGGAGTTACCAAGGATGGAAGAATCACGGCTTTTGAGATGAAAGCCGTGCTTGTCGGCGGGGCCTATGCCGGAAGTGGCTTTCTTACGGCTCGGAATGCGGTCTATGGACCCTGCTCCAATTACCTGATTCCCGACTTCAAGATCGATGCCTATGGGGTTTACACGAATCAGCGTAGTTCCGGCTCTTTCCGTGGTTTTGGCAACGGGGAGACCCTCTGGGCCGTAGAGACACAGATGGATATTATGGCCCATGAACTGGGGATGGACCCGCTCGAATTTAGATTGATCAATGCGATGAAAGAGGGAGCTACCAATGCCTTCGGCGAAGTTATGGATAGCGTCGGCGCGGAAGAGTGCCTGAGGAAGGTCGCTGCGGCTATTGAATGGGGGAAAAAGACAGAGAGCGGGAAGCCGTATTTGAAGAGAGGGAAAGGCATCGCGTTAGGAAATAAATACAGTATCCTCCCGACGGCTTCGGCGGCGATCGTAAAAGTTCAGCGCGGTCACATTATTAATCTATTTTGCAGTACCGTAGATATGGGGCAAGGCTCAAATACCACCTTCGTACAGATGGTCGGTGAAGAATTCAAGGTTTCGCCGGAACGGATACGTTTTACGAACCCGGATACAGACGTGACGCCTTTTGATCAGGTTACCGCCTCTCAGCGTTCAACGTTTGCTATGGGCAATGCTCTTCGTTTGGCTTGTGCGGACGGCAAACGGCAGCTTTTCGAGATCGCTTCCAAAAAACTCGGCGTAGGTGTCGAGGATCTTGAAACCAGGAATTTCAAGGTATACGACAAACATAACCCGGGAAAATCGATTGATGTGGATGACCTATTCCTGCCTGTTGTCCTATCCGGATATACGCTGGAGAGAGGCGGGGAGATTCTGGGCAAGGCGACTTTTTACCTCGCAGGAGAACCTTTCGACCCGAACACGGGGCACACGACTAAAGCCGCCGCGTTTTATGCCTTTTATGCCCAAGCGGTTGAGGTCGAGGTGGATATCAGGACCGGAGTCGTCAGAGTCCTAAAGTTTGTCGGTGCGGCGGATGTCGGGAAAGCCATAAACCCCCTCAATGTGGAAGGACAGATGGAGGGAGGGGCGTTGAGTATGGGGATCGGCAGTGCCCTTATGGAAGAGGTAGTCCTGGACAACGGCATCATGCTCAATCCTAATTATGTGGATTATAAGATACCGACTACGATGGAAATCCCCAAATTGGCGGATGTAAAGTCTATTATCGTGGAAAATCATCCTCATAAGGATGGTCCTTGGGGGGCGAAGGGGGCCGGGGAAGGCACGATGATTGTAACCGCTCCGGCGATCGGCAATGCGATTTACGGCGCGATCGGTATACGGTTCAAACATATCCCGATTACACCCGAGCGGGTTTTTATGGCTTTGAAGTCAAGAAGGTAATATACCGTTTCAGTGCAATCTGGACAGAATTAGAGAAAAAAAAGTGTTAGTTGGGCGCATGAATACAGCCGTTTCATGTTATCAACGGATGTATTCGTTATTCAGATTTCCCGGTACAGAACGTATTCCAAGTGAAGGAGGGAGAGCATGAAAAAACTCTCTGATGCCGCCGTTGATGATTCCATGAATGTCGTGGGGAAGAGCTTGCCTCGAGTGGATGGCAGAGAAAAAGTTACTGGACAGGCGATCTATGTCTCCGATATGAAATTGCCGCGCATGCTGCACGGGAAGATTTTGAGGAGCCCATTGCCGCACGCTCGAATTGCCAGCATAGATATCTCTCGGGCCAAGAAGTTACCTGGGGTTAAGGCTGTGATTACGGGCGAAGACATACCGAACGTCAAGTTCGGGGTCGCTCCTTCGATCGCGGATAAAATGGCGCTGGAGGTAGAAAAGGTGCGCTTTATTGGAGATGAGGTGGCGGGTGTTGCCGCCGTGGATGAAGATACTGCCGAGGAAGCACTGGATCTGATCAAGGTGGATTATGAGCCTTTAGATGCTGTATTTGACCCGGAAAAGGCCATGCAGGAGGGTGCCCCGAGAATCCATGAGCACTTGGAAAGTAATGTCGTCAGGCACGTGCCCATGGAATGCGGAGATATTCAGAAAGGATTTGAGGAGGCAGATTATATTCTTGAGGATTCGTTCAGAACTCAGGCCCAAGCCCACTGTTGTTTGGAGACGCAGTGCTGCCTGGCCTCCTTTGATACCTCAGGCCGGCTTTCCCTCTGGAGCAACACGCAGTCGCCCCATGACCTCAAAGAAAAGTTGGCTGCCATTTGTAACCTGCCCATGGATAAGGTCCGGGTGATCAAACCGAACGTGGGAGGGGGCTTCGGCAGATCCTCCAGAATCGAAAGCCATGAACCTGTTTCTGTCTTTTTGGCGAAGGCTACAGGGAGGCCGGTGAAAATAAAATTTACCCGGGAAGAAGAATTCCTCGCGACGAGAACACGTCATCCCTTCATCATAAGAATGAAAATGGGGGTGAAGAAGAATGGTATTTTGACCGCAAAAGAGGCGAGCGTGATCCTCGATAATGGAGCCTATAACAGCTGGGGCCCCATTGTCATTTCTTACGCCTGCGTCTGGTTTTCGGCACTCTATCGGGTTCCGCACGTCAAGTTCGATGGCTATGTCGTTTACACGAATAAAAATTATGGAGGGGCCTGCAGAGGTTTTGGAGACGTGCAGATGACCTTTGCCCATGAGTCCCTCCTGGACGAAGTCGCTGAAAAATTGGGGATGGATCCCTGCGAAATAAAGGTGATCAATGCCAATCAGCCGGGAGATATTACCGCCAATCGCATCAAGATAACCAGTTGCGGTTTAAAGGAGTGCGTCGAGAAATCCGCTGAGGCGATCCAGTGGAAAGAAAAGAGAAAAGGGAAAGGGAGGCTTCACGGGGTCGGAATGGCCTCCATGATATATACGGCTGGTGCGAGCATGGGAGTCGGAAAAAACGCCTCCGCAGCCTTCATCAGGTTCGAAGTTGATGGATCGTTCACCCTGTCCATGGGCGCTGCGGATATCGGCCAGGGTTCAAATACCGTTCTATCTCAAATCGCCGCTGAAGAATTGGGTGTTCCCATTGACCAGGTCAGGCTTGTGGAAACGGATACGAATCTTACACCGATGTGCATGGGGACCTATGGCTCCAGGGTTACGCTGGTTGCCGGGAATGCAGTCCGGGAAGCGGCAAAAAAGGTTAAGGAAAAAATCCTGGAGATTGCCTCGGAAAAGCTGGAGGCCAATGTTAACGATTTAGTTTTGAATAATGGGAGAGTGACCGTAAAAGGCCTGTCGCAGCCCTTAATAGACCTGGGGAAAATCGCCGCAATCAGTTATTACGAGAAGGATTCTCCCATTGTTTGTGCAGGATATTATAATGGGCCTTTTAAGCCCACGGACGAGTTTGATCCAGTGAGCTGGGTTGCCTTACCTGTTCCCGGCGTGGCCTTTGCAAATCAAGCCGCGGAGGTTAAGGTAGATCGCGAAACAGGCTCCGTGGATGTTATTAAATTCGTTGCGGCCCATGATGTGGGCAGGGCCATTAATCCCCAATCTTGTGAAGGGCAGATCGAGGGTGGTGTTGCCCAAGGGATCGGACTGGCGCTAAACGAGGAGATCGTGTTCCAGGATGGAAAAGTAAAAAACCCGAATTTTACCGATTACAAGTACTTAACCTCCATGGATGTGCCTTCCATCACGTCGATTCTTGTGGAAACAAACGAGCCTCATGGACCGTTCGGCGCCAAAGGCCTGGGAGAAGCTGTTATGATCGCTACGGCACCTGCGGTAGCCAACGCAGTTTATCATGCTACGGGGATCCGGTTTAAGGAATTGCCGATCACGCCTGAGAAGGTTCTGAGAGCACTGAAGGAAAAGAAGGAGGGCTAAATGAAAAATTTTGAATTCCATAGGCCGCAGAAGCTGGCAGAGGCTCTTGATCTTTTCGGGCAACATAAAGGGAGGGCCAGGATATGGGCCGGAGGGACCGATTTACTTGTCAGGCTGCGGGACCGAGCCTTACAAATAGAAGTGCTGATTGATTTGAAGCAGATTTCTCACTTGGACATCATACATTATGACCAAAATGTAGGTTTACGACTGGGGACATTGGTGCGGATAAGAGATATCGAAACATCAAAGATCATCCGGGAGAATTTTCCCATCCTGAGTGAGGCGGCGGGGACCTTAGGTTCGATCCAGGTGCGGAATAAAGCGACCGTAGGTGGAAATCTCTGCAATGCCTCACCCTCGGCGGATATGGCTCCCCCGCTGATTGCCTTGGGCGCAGAGGTCAAGATAGCCGGAAAGGGGCAAGAGAAAACCTTGCCGCTGGAAAAGTTTTTCAAAGGTCCGGGTGAAACGGCCTTGGAGAACGGGGAGGTTTTGACCGAGGTAAACATCCCCAATATGGCACCCCATTCCTATGGTGTGTATCTGAAGCAGGGCCGCCGTAAGGCACTGGATCTGGCCGTGGCGGGCGTGGCATCCGTGCTCACAATGGATCCCAAGCTTTCCAAATGCGTGGATATCCGGATCGTGCTGGGAGCCGTGGCTCCTATACCCATGCGAGCTAAAAAAGCCGAGGCGGTGATCAGGGGAAGTGACTTGAGTGATTCTGTCCTTAATGAGGCTGCCAAAATTGCGGCTGGAGAATGTGCGCCCATATCCGACGTCAGGGCCTCCGAGTGGTACAGGAGAGAAGTCGTTGGGGCGTTGGTAAAGCGGAGCATTCAGCAGGCATTCAAGAAGTTAACAGCCTGCGCCTAAATCAAAATACTCGCCGGATTGTAATGAATACGCAATAAGGAGAATACATTATGAACGCATTACAGCACAATGTGAAATTCATAATCAATGGAGAGCCCTATGAGATTACGGTATGCTCCAAGGACTCGTTACTCGATGTCCTTCGAGAAACGTTAGGGCTGACAGGTACAAAGAAAGGGTGTAATAGCGGGGAATGCGGTGCCTGTACTGTGATCGTCGATGGAAAACCCGTAAACGCGTGCCTCACGTTAGCTGTAGAAGCGGACGGGAAAGAAATATTGACGATCGAAGGATTGAGTGAAGGGGGCAAATTAAGTTCTCTTCAGGAAAGCTTTTTGGAACATGGCGCGGTTCAGTGCGGCTACTGCACGCCCGGGATGATCATGTCATCTCAGGTGTTACTGAATGAAAATCCTGTTCCCAGTGAAGAGGAAATAAGGAACGCGATCGCCGGAAATTTCTGCCGGTGTACCGGCTACACCAAGATCATAGAGGCGATTGGGGCAGTGGCTGTCACACGAGCAGGGAAAAAATGAGCATGGTAAGGGCTCATATTGGGCCTTCAGCAAATCTGCCGGGAAGGAGGTGAAGATAAATAGCTAAGGGTCTTTTTTAATTGACGGTTTGCAAGAACCCACCAACGCCCATAAAGGAGGAAACGAAAAATGCCTTACAAGATGAAAAATAAGTTCACCGCGGTTATTGTTGTCCTTCTGCTCGCAGTAATGGTCATACCCATAACACCGGATTGTTCATTCGCCCAAACAAAAGAGTACAAATGGAGAATGCCCGGTTTCTTGCCCCGAGGTACTTCGGCAGAAAAGGTAAGGGAGCAATGGGTTAAGGATTTGGAAGTTGCCACTGGCGGTAGAATTAAGATCACCTATTATGGCGCCGGGGAAATTTTACCCCCCCTGCAAATGTGGGATGCCATTTTTAATGGCGCAATTGACATCGCGTTTTCGTATGGGGCCTATTGGCGGGGAAAGTCGAGTCTCTCCATGTTTTCGGAAGGATTTCCTTTTACCCTTTACGATGTGGGAGAATTTAATGCCCTGCTTTATGAATATGGGGTGGAAGATATTATTCGCAAAGCCTACGCGAAACGGGGGGTGCATCTGCTGCGTGTTCTTCCTTGTTTGAACAATACCATGATCGGGAATTTCCCTTTTAAGAGTTTTGAGGATTTCAAGAAATACAAAATTCGGGCCGGGGGGCCTCCCGCGGAAATGCTAAAAACAATGGGTATTCCTACCGTTTATGTCCCCACTCCGGACATCTACGGTGCTTTTCAAAGGGGTGTGATCGACGCTACCGTAGGAGGTCCGATCTCTTATTTCTATGATTTGGGATTCCATGAGATCGGCAAATACATTTTAATCCCCGGCACGGGTACAGAGGCTGATGAAGTAATCATGAATTTGAAAACCTGGGATTCCCTGCCCAACGACCTAAAGATGATTCTGTATCATAGTGCTGCAGATCTCGGGGAAAGGCTCTCCGCCAGCTATTTCGCCCGGGACGCTGAATTAATGAATGTGATGCAGGCTAAACATGGGGTTAAAGCGGTGGTGATTCAGGATTCCGAAAAGAAAAAAATGAGTCAATATACGATAAAATCCATCGATAACATTGTTTCAACTGAAAAGGACCCGGATTTTATCGAAGCGACGAAACAATTGAAAAAATTTCTTAAAGCGCTTGGAAGAATTGACTGATAGCAAAAAACCACTCAGGATACCCCCCGGCTTGCCGGGGGTATCCTGAGTGAGTTTCCCAGCCGGTTCATGTGTTGTTTAGGATGGAAAGGGGCTTCGGATAGTGGTACTGCCGGGAAGGTAAGCGCAAACGGGGTAAACAAACCTAAACCTACGGCCGAGCAACCGGTCTACGTACAAAAGAGAGGATAGGATCAATGGAAAATTTTCTGATGGCCATAGATCGCCTGAATAAACGGTTCGGAGAAATCAGCGCCTATTTAATTTATTTTGGGATGATCATCATTTCCTACGAAGTCGTCATGAGATATTTCTTCAGGGCCCCGACTCTTTGGGGGACCGGAGTGGCTCAACGAATATTTGTTTTATATTTCTTTTTGTCCGGAGGGTATGTGCTGTTAAACGGAAAGCATATCAATATGGATGTCGTGTATGCCAAATTGAATGTGCGCACCCGGGCCATTTTGGACCTAATGACCGGTGTCTTGACGATCGGTTTTGCGGGCTGCGTGACCTGGTACGGATGCATTTTTGCCTGGCAATCTTTACGCATCCTGGAGAGGGATAATACAGCCTGGCAAGGGCCCTTATATCCGTTTCATCTGGTGGTGCCGATCGCGGGTCTATTGCTACTGCTGCAGGCGGCAGCGAAATTCATCAGAGATTTCTCTGTGGCCATTGATGGAGGTGAAAGATGATCAACCCCGGATATATCGGCTATGTTACGGGGGCAATGTTTGGGGCGCTTATCTTACTTCTCATCCTGGGGCTCCCGCTTGCATTTTGCCTGAGCGGGATTGCGATCGTTGCCAGTATCTTATTATTGGGCTTCGATAGCAGCATCGTGATCCTCTATAATTTTGTCGGTCAGGCATGGAATGAAATCTTCATTGCGATTCCGATGTTTGTGTTAATGGGTGCTTTGCTGGAAAAAAGCGGGATTGCCGATGATCTCTTTAATGCCATGTATCGATGGTTTGGGTCTTTACGGGGCGGGCTCGCGATTGGAACAATTATTATCTGTGCTATATTTGCCGCCATGACCGGAGTTACCGGGGCCGCGACGGTAACGATGGGGCTTATTGCCCTGCCGGCAATGCTGAAGCGCAACTATGATCGGAATATCGCCTTGGGCACGATCGGGGCAGCAGGGACTTTGGGAATCCTGATCCCGCCGAGCGTATCGATGGTCTTAATCGGCGCGATCGCCCAGATATCGATTGGAAAATTGTTTATGGGCGGGTTCGGCCCGGGCATTCTGCTTTCCATCCTGCTGATCTTGTATGTCGTGGTGCGATCATGGATTCAGCCGGATCTTTGCCCCGGGTCCGACGAGAAATATTCATTCAAAGAGAAAATCGTTTTAATCAAATCCATTCTTGCGCCCGGATTGCTTATTTTTGTAGTGACCGGGTCTATTATCCTGGGCATTGCGACCCCCACAGAGGCAAGCGCGTTGGGCGCAGCGGCTACCCTCATTCTTGTTTTGTGCAATCGGCGGGTATTTAGCTGGGCCTTATTTAAGGCCGTGACCCTGCAAACGACTCTGATTTCGGGAATGGTGATGTGGATCGTGTTCGGCGCTGTCAGCTTCGGCTCTTTATATACAGGGGTTGGAGGAATGGAATTAACGAAAAATCTCATCACCGGGGCAACGGAGAATCGATGGATTGCGCTGGGAATCATTTATGCGATTCTCTTCTTTTTAGGCTTATTTCTGGATCCTACCGGGATCATATTTATCGTTGCTCCCGTTGCTTACCCGATCATCAAAACATTCAATTTTGATCCCATCTGGTTTGGCGTTGTCTTTGTCATGCTCTTGCAGGTCGGTTATATCACCCCGCCCTTTGGTTTTAATCTGTTCTACTTAAAGGCAACCGCCCCGGAGGGCATCACTTTGTCACATATTTATAATTCTGTATGGCCGTTTGTAGCGATATTTATGATTGGCGTTGTTATTTGCACAATATTTCCGGAAATAGTCTTATGGCTGCCCAATATCACAATGTAGTGAAATTTTCATGAGGCAAGTTGATGGCCCAAAAAGGCGCAGGGAGGCCGGCTTTTGCATAACGGATCTGCGAAAGCCTTTTTGAAGATGAGAAAATCCGCAAATCCTATCTAGGGTAGGGATGGATACATGATGAAATTTGAATATCACGAGGCAAGGAGTATACCAGAGGCCATATCCCTGGCCAATGGGCTTCCGGGAAGAACGAGATGGCTGGCCGGAGGGACCGAGCTTTTCCCCAAAATGAAGTCGAGGGCCGTAACCGCAGACCATCTGGTCAATTTGAAAAGGATCCCCGAGCTGGCGGGGGTTGGTCGCAATCATTCGGTCATCAGGGTTGGTCCTTTGACATCTCTGGAAGAATTGGCGAATTCAAAATCACTGGGGAAAGTTTTTTCTGCCCTTTGTGAAGCCGCCCGGGGCGTTGCCTCGCCGAATATTCGACGGGCGGCGACGATCGGCGGAAACCTGTGTCAGGCGCCCAATTGCCTCTACTTTATCCATCGCAATCTCTGGCGTCTCCCTGAATGTCATGCGGCGCAGGGCAATACCTGCAATGCCATCCAGGGAGCGAGAAAATGTACGGCCATGTCTCCGGCTGACATCGCCCCGGCGCTGATCGCTTTGGGAGCCGAACTGGAGATAAAAGGTCCTGAGAACAAGGGAATGCCGGTAGAATCGTTCTTTGTCAGTTCCGGCGTTACCGTGATTCACAAAAACGAGATGATTGGAACGATTGCGATCCCTAACCCTCCCCTGCCAAGCGGTTCTGCCTATCTCAAATACAGCCGGCGCAAGACCATCGATTATGCGATCGTAAGCGTGGGAGTGAGACTGGTTTTGGAATCCGATGGGGATCATTGTCTGGAGGCCAGGGTGGCCCTGGGAGGAATGGGACCGGTACCTTTTCGAGCGCGTAAGGCAGAAGACCTTCTTACCGGGGAAAGGATCACGGAGGATACGATTTCCAGGGCAGCAGAATTGGCCTCCCGGGGAGGACAACCTTGGGCGGATCTTCATGCTTCGAATTCCCTCCGTAGGCGTCTGGCAGGTTTATTGACCATGCGGGCGTTGGCCCTCGCTTTTACAAGGGCCAGGGCCGCAGGATGAAAGAGATGAATATGAGTAAACATGAGATCTATTTGCGAGTGAACGGTAGAGAGCATAGACTTTCGATTGATTCTCATCTCACGTTACTGGATGTGATTCGAGATAAAATCGGACTGACCGGCACCAAGCGGGGGTGTGATCTGGGTGAGTGCGGGGCCTGCACGGTACTAATTGACGGCAAGCCTTATAACGCCTGTTTGATTACGCCCATGGATGTGCAAGGGAAAGAGATTGTAACGATAGAGGGATTGGCTCAAGATGGGAAGCTTCACCCGATCCAGGAGGCCTTTATCGAACAGGGTGCGATTCAATGCGGATTCTGTACCCCGGGAATGGTGTTAGGGGCCAAAGCCCTGTTGGATGAAGACCCTTCCCCCAGCGAAGAGAAAATCAAAGAAGCCTTGTCTGGAAATCTGTGCCGATGTACCGGCTATACGAGCATCGTCAGGGCGATTCAATCCTTAGGCGGAAAGAGAAAAGACGGAAGGGAGGGTTAAAGTGTCGAAAGGGGTTCTGATCGGCCAAAAGATCCCACGCATAGATTCTCGGGAATTGGTAACTGGAGCAGCAGAGTTCACCGGAGATGTTGTCCTGCCGGGGATGCTTCATGGCAGGATATTGAGGAGTCCCTTTGCCCACGGGCGAATTCTACATGTCGACGTCAGTCGCGCCAAAAAGTTGCCTGGCGTGAAAGCGGTTCTGACCGGAAGGGACGTACCTCAGAAACTTTACGGCGGGGGGAGCATTGGAACTTCTGCGCCGGGTGCGATTCCTGACGAGCAGATCCTCTGTGTAGAGAGGGTACGTTATGTGGGCGACCCCATTGCTGCCGTTGCGGCAGTCGATCGAGATACCGCCGAAGAAGCCTTGCAGCTGATCGATTTTGAGATTGAAGAATTACCTGCCGTCCTTTCGGCAGAGGAGGCATTGCAGCCGGGAGCCCCTCTGGTCCACGAATGGGCAAAAGGGAATATCTACGACCATACTGTGGTTTTGAAGGTGGGAGATGTGGAAAAGGCGTTTCGGGAGTCAGCTTACATTCGAGAAGACAGCTATAAAACGCATAGCATGAATCACGCGCCTTTGGAAACGCGGGTTTGTGTCGCCCAATTCGATACTTGCGGGAAGATTACCATTTGGGCTTCCTCTCAGGCCCCCTTCCGCCTTAGGGCGAACTTGGCTCAGATGTTCGAACTTTCAGAGAAAGATGTTAAGGTGATTCATCCCTTTGTGGGAGGTGGTTTTGGAGGCAAGGTCGATATCGATCATATCGAATTGTTGGTTGTTTGTTTATCCCAAAGCACAGGGCGGCCCGTCCGCATGGAACACACCCGGGCGGATCAATTTCTCGCGGCCCGACATCGCCACGAATGGACGATGAAACTCAAAAGCGGCGTACGGAAAGACGGGACCTTTTTGGCCAGGAGTTTTGATGTCATTCTAAACGGAGGGGCATACATCTCGTCGGGATTTAAGATTCTATTAAATGCGGTGGGGTTTTCCGACATTTTATGCCGCACCTCTAATTTGCTTTTTACAGGAAGAAGAGTGTACACGAACAGGCCTCCAAGCGGACCTATGAGAAGCTTTGATCATGTCAATCTCCGTTTTGCTGATAGTCAGCATATGGACCAGATCGCTCGAGACATGGGGATGGACACCGTCGAATTTTTATTACGAAACGCCAGAGAGAAAGGGGATGTTACGGGCGCGG
>Ga0315273_10002598_pt1 | contig 21391 bp, 26 predicted proteins | sample YL17G02_0_MG_FD_205753 | JGI IMG/M metagenome (GOLD analysis project Ga0315273, IMG submission 205753) | Sediment microbial communities from Yellowstone Lake, YNP, Wyoming, USA - YL17G02_0 | ecosystem: Environmental > Aquatic > Freshwater > Lake > Sediment | place: USA: Wyoming | collected... | reverse complement strand
CTTCATTCCCTCCAGAAGGATATTCTTGCTGAGGCCCATCATACCGTGCTTGGAGGCCCGGTAGGGGCAATGCCCGGGTCCCGAAGCCAACCGCGCGGAGGAGGATCCCATGTTGATGATCCTCCCGCCGCTCTCCTGTTTTTCCATGATCCTGAACGCTTCCCGACAGCAGAGGAACACTCCGGTGAGGTTCGGGCCGATGGTCTTATTCCATTCCTCGAGGGTTACCTGGCTGATGGGCGGGGCAAGCGAATCGCGGCCGGCGCTGTTTACCAGGATGTCCAGTTTCCCCCAATGCTCGAGCGAATCGTGAAAGAAACTGATCACCTGCCCCTCGTCCGTCACATCCGCACGCCTGGCCGCGCAGACTCCGTGCCCGCCTTTGATGTCCGCCTCGACCTTCCTCAGGCGTTCTTCATTCAGGTCGACGATCAGCACCTTGCAGGCGTTGGCGGCGTAGATCTTGGCGACCGCCTCGCCGATCCCCGAAGCGCCTCCGGTGACTATGGCCACCTTGCCTTCCAATCTCTTTCCCTGGTTTTCCAATTTCTCCTCCTTCGCCCTCCCCGCCGGCATGCGCGACCGCCGTCGCAACATCTTACAGTGCGGCGTCGGGTCGAACAAGGCGGAGGCGCCGGGCGGCACTGTTGCGGGGCCTCGCGAAAGAATCTTTTTTTTATTACTTGCGGTTCCTTCTGGAATATGATAATCTAATATCATATTTTGTTGTATTCCTGACAAAAATCCACAGAAAAAGGAGGTGGAAAGAGAAAGAGGGAAGAAATTCTTCTTCGGGAAAGGGCTTAAAAACTAGAGGAGGTAGAATGATGAACAAGAAGCTTCGAATTCTGGCTGTCCTGCTGGTCCTCGTCCTTCTCGGCGGAGGCCTCGTCGCAGGACAATCCACAAAACAATTGGCTCAAAAATACCGAAACGCGAACCCGGGTGAAAGCTTCACGGTCGGTTGCATAACCTGGTGGCTCGGGCAGGAGTACGCCATCATGGTGTACCAGGCCGTCGAGCAGGCCGCGAAGCAGATGGGGTTGAAGTTCCGGGGCGCCGTGGCCAGCACGGAGTCGGACTGGATCGAGCTCACGGAGAGCATGATCGCCGCCGGAGCCAAGGCCATCGTCTACAACGTTCCGAACATGGCGGTCATGAAACAGGTTGCCGATATCGCCAACCAGAACAAGGTCTTCATCGCCACCTACTTCGGGTACACGGGCGATATCTTGCCCGGCGACTACGGCCCATATTGGGTCATTGACAACACGCCCTTCTCCGATGAGCAGACCTTCATTCCGCTCACCCTGCTCATGCAGAAAATGAAGGACGCAGGAAAAACCAAGCTGCTGATCCACCAGGCCAGCAAATCCGCCGCGACGGTTTCCACCGTGTACATCAACCTGGGCATCTACCAGGCCCTGCAGAACTATCCCGAGATGAAACTGTCCGGGTTCCAGTACGGTGAATGGGGCTTCGAGCCCGGCAGGGCTGCTGCCGAAGCCTCCCTGGCGATGTCCAAAGATTATCAAGGGATGTGGGGCGCCAACGACGGCCAGACCATGGGCGCGCTCAAGGCGCTCAAAGACAGAGGCCTGAACATTGGCGCGTTCTCCGCTTCCCGGGACATGGAGTTGACCACCGCCCAGGAGATCATGAAGGGCAACTTCCTGTGCACGTCCGGATTCGCCATCCCCTATTTCGGCGGACGGCTGGTCCCGATGCTCTACGACATGTGCGTAGGCGAGTGGTATCCCGCACCGGACGAGATGTTGCAAACCGGCACCCTGGACCTCTACGGGAGGCCCGGCGAACTCGAAAAACTGGCCAAGGAAGCCGGCATCGACAAGCACCCGAGCTTCAACACGGGTCCTCTCAAGGAGAACATGGAGCAGATCCTCTCGCAGATGAAGGCGAGTCCGCCCAACTACCCCTATGATTTCAGGCTGCTCTCCCTTTCGAAGTGCAAGGAGCTGGGCCTGAAATACGACAGGCACGCGGGCGGGGGGACCTTCCTCGGCTCTCACGACTACTACTTCATCGCCAAGACGAAGAAGTTCGGCGGCAGCGTCGAGGCGGTGCGGAAGCACGTGAAAGCCCTTCACAAGTACTTCCTGGACATCAGCTGGATGACGGATCTGAAAGCGGCGAAAGCGTACGCGAAGCAGTTCCCGCCGGAGCTGAAGGTGGAACCGAACTGGCAGTAGAGTCCGAATATTCCTTCGGCTAGCAAGCCGAGCGAACAGTGCAAATAGGAGCGCAACCTACTCCTCACGGAGAAAGGCTGCGCTCCTTCTTAAAAGGCGGGCGGACATGGTGGATAAGACGGGCGCCCCGATTCTGCGCGTCAAGAACGTATCCAAGACCTTCGGAGGGGTCGTTTGCGCCCTGGACGATGTAAGCCTGGAGGTCTACCCGAACGAAATCGTCGGGGTCGTTGGGGAGAACGGCGCGGGCAAGACGACCCTCATGAAGATCCTGGTAGGCATTCATGCGCCGGATCGAGGCGAATGGGAGCACAACGGCGTGGTCGTGCCGTTTCCCAGGAATCCGCAGGAAGCCGCCCGGAAGGGCATCTCCATCGTGTACCAGGAGAAGGGCGTCATCCCCAGTCTCAAGGTGTACCAGTTCCTGTTCCTCGGCAATGAGGAGAAACACGAGAGGAGATGGGGTCTGCAGATCGGCAAGATGAAGCAGCACGCCCGTGAGATCCTCGAAGAGTTCCACGTCCAGTGCGATATCGAGGATTTCATGTACGATTTGCCCCTCTCCACACAGAAGATGGTGGAAATATCCAAGGCGGTCCTGAGGATACGACTCGAGCAGAACAGGGACACGACCGATTCGGTCATCATTCTGGACGAGCCGACCGCGCCGCTCACGATCGAGGAGCGCCGCGGAATGCTGGGTGAAATCCTGCGGATGAAGAGCAACACTTCCTTCGTGTACGTGACCCACATCATGCAGGAAGTGATGGAATACATGGACGAGGTGGTGGTGCTCCGCGACGGGAAACGGGTGGGCTACTTCGACATGTCCGCGCAGAAAGCCACTGAAGACGACCTCAGCAGGGCCATCGTGGGCAGGGAAATCCTGGCGCAGCCGCACGAGAAAGGGCCACACATGGACGAAGGCGGCGAAGTGGTGCTTTCCGCGCAGGATTTGACGACGCGCGGCTGCTACTACGACATCTCTTTCGACCTTCACCGCGGAGAGTGCATAGGGTTGTTCGGACCGGCCGGGTCGGGAAAGAGCGAAATCATCAAGACCATCGCCGGGCTTAGAAGCAACGATTCGGGCAAGCTGCTGCTACAGGGCCGCGAAGCCAAGCAGAATGAACCGGCGCACAAAAGGCTCTCGAGGGGAGTCGGATATTTTTCCGGCGATACCGCGAATGAGCTCCTTCACGATTGGCCGATCACGAAAAACATATCGATTCTGAACATCAGCAAGGTGGTGGGAAAATTCCTGCGCTTTCTGCGTTTCAAGGCAGAAAAGGCCCTGGCCGCCAGAATCGTGGAACAGCTTCGCATCACGACCCCGGACGTCAACACGCTCATCAGCTCCTTGAGCGGAGGCAGCAAGCAGAAGGTCACCGTCGGGAAGTGGTTCGAGAAGAACCCGGCCATCCTGCTGCTGGAGGATCCCACCATCGGCATAGACGTCGGCTCGAGGGAGGACATCTATCAGGCCGTCCTGTCGATGAAGAGAAAAGGCATGTCCATGATCCTTGTCAGCGACGACCTGAAGGAGTATTCCACGCTGTGCGACGGGGTCCTGCTCATGAGGCAGGGAAGGGTGACTGAACGCATCAGCGTCGAACAGATCAGCGAGGTGCTCAAATCGTGAACCATTCACACACAAAGAGATCCGGCCTCCGCGGTGTCTGGGAAGCGACGAAGAACTACCCGGTGATTCTCATTGTGATAGGGCTGGTGGTCATTTTCTCGACCCTCTACACGAAACTCTTCCTTTCGCCCGTCAATCTGACGGCCACGCTGCGGCAGTTTGTCACCCTCATGCTGTTCTCCATCGGGCCTTCCATCGTGATGCTCCTCGGCTCCATGGACCTGTCCTTCATCGGCATCTGGATGCTGGGGAGTGTCCTGCTTTGGATACTCACCCCCGTCATCGGGCCCCCAGCCCTGCTGGTTTTTCCGCTCCTGGGGCTGGCGACGGGCTTCATCGCCGGCGTGGTTCACACCAAAGGAAGGATACCGTCCTTCATCCTGACGCTGAGCATCCTCATCACCTACTGGGGGCTGACCGTCGTGCTTTCGGGAGGGTACCCGCGGCCCGTCAAGGGCTATGGCTTCATCACGGCGTCGGTCCTGCCGCGCGTCCCGACCCCTTTCCTGTGGTCCATCCCCATCATCTTGGCCGCCATCATCGTCGTGCTGCGCACCAGGCTCGGCATTTATTTCTGGGCTATCGGTTCGAACGAAGAGGGGACCAGGCTCGCGGGGATCGACGTGGACCGGTACAAGACCATCGCCTTCATGCTGAGCGGGACCTTCACGGGGATCGGGTCCATCATTCTCTTCGAGCACCTGGGGGGGTCGGCGCCGGTCGAATTCAACATGAACAACGTGGTCAGGCCCCTCGTGGCCATCATCCTGGGCGGGACTCCGCTGGTGGGTGGGACCGGTGGTCCTCACCGGACGATCCTCGGGGTGTTCACCTTCTCCATCCTGTATCGCGGCCTGTACCTCTCATCGCTCCGACCCGAGGTCATCGACCTGGTCGTCGGACTCGTGCTCATCCTGTCCGTCGTCATCAACTCACGAGGTGCGCGGATGAAGGGGGTGGATGTCACATGAGCGAACCATGTGCCAGCCCGACGCCTGCCCGGGCCCGGAAGCAGCTGAAGGCGACCACGATCATGCCATTCGTGACAGTCGTCGTGGTCGTCGGCATCTTCCAGATACTGAATCCTTCCTTCCTGAGCTACCATGGCATCGTGACCATCGTGTACGCCATGTCCTACTTCCTCATCGCCGCCTGCGGCCTCACCCTCGTCATCATGATGGGGTCTTTCGATTTCTCGGTCGTCGCCGTCATGAAGCTGTCGGCGCTGCTGTGCGTCCTTTTCATCGGGAAGCTCGGGCTTCTGGTCATTCCGCTCGCGCTGGCCGTCAGTGCCGCCATCGGCTTCATCAACGGCGTCCTGTTCACCAAGCTGAAAGTGCCTTCGTTCATCGCCACGCTCGGCATCTCGGTGGTCCTCGATGGGATCTCGCTGCTGTCTTCGAAGGGATTCCTTCACCTCCTGGAGGATGAGAGGTTCCGCAGCATCTCGGTCACGTTCATCGCCGGCCTGCCGTCGATTTTCTACTGGGCCCTCGGCGTCTGGCTCCTGTGCACGGTGGTGTCGGTTGCAACGCCCTTTGGCAGACGGGTCTTCGCGATCGGCGGCAACCCCAGGGCCGCCGCGCTGTCCAGCATCAACGTCGACAGGCATCGGATCATCGTGTTCGTGCTGAGCAGTTTGCTGGCGGGGCTGGCCGGGGTGTTGTACGTATCCCAGCAGGGCGGATGGTCGATGGAAATCGGCGGGCAGATGATGATCCCCCTGTTCGCCAGCGTCGTCGCCGGCGGAACCTCCCTCAGGGGCGGAACCGGTGGCCCGCAGAGAACGCTGTTGGGCGTCATCATAATTACCTGGATCCAATCCGGACTGCTCATGATGGGTCTGGGGCGCGAAATCCAGTTCGTGATCCTGGGCGTCATCGCCATCCTCATGGCCGTCGCCACCACCGAGCGGGGGAAGCTGACGCGGCTGATGGTGAAGTGAGTTTGCAGCACGGCCGGAGGGGTGCCGGCCGCCCTTGAGTTTACACCACGCTGCGGATCATTCCCCCGTCGACCTTCATGCTCTCACCGTTGACCGCGGACCCCAGAGGGCTGCATAAGAAGGCCACCGCGGCCGCCAGCTCCTCAGGCCTGATGAGCCGGGCGATGAGGGAGGTCGGCCGGTTTTCCTTCATGAAGCGTTTCTCGGCAGCTTGGTACTCCATGTCGGGGAAAAGGCCCTTGATGAATTTCTCGACCCCTTCGGTCCTGGTCGGACCCGGCAGCACAGAATTGACCGTGACGTCGGTTCCCTTGGTGAGCTCCGCCATGCTGCGGGAGAGGGAGAGCTGCATGAGCTTGGTCGCGCTGTAATGCGCCATCTCGGGTGCCGGATTGACTGCGGATTCAGAAGATATGAAGACGATGCGCCCGCTGTTGCGCTTCAGCATGCGCTGTAAATAGTGCCTTCCCAGCCGAAGGCCGCTGAATATGTTCACCTCGAAGAGGTGCTGCCACTGGGAATCGGCGCAGTCGAAAAAATCGACGGATTCGTAGATTCCGAGATTGTTCACTAGAATGTCGACGTCCGGGTACGTCTTGATGGTCTTTTCGCACCCCGCAGCGCTGCCGTTGTCCGCGACCAATTGCTGCAGCTTGGCGCCAGGATTGGCGCTTTTGATTTTTTCGCAGGCGCGCGATACGGAGTCCGCCGTCCTCCCGTTGATGATTACGGTGGCTTTTTCCTGGGCGAGGGTGCGGGCAATCGCCAGTCCGATTCCCCCGGTCGAGGCGGTGACTAGTGCGACCTTGTCATGGAGTTTGAGATCCACTTGCTGTCTTCCTTTCACCGACCCGAGCGTGCCTCGGTACTCAGTTCGGAATGGCTGGTAGCTCGGGCATTATAGGTTCTCGATGGACTGAAGTCAACGGAAAAGCGGTAGTAAGGATTATCCGCTCGGCACACGGGGTGGAGCGTGTTCCGAGACGGGAATGTCGAGGCTCCGTGGCGAACGAGCGTCAAGCAGCGGCGTTGGGCTTGCGAATCCGCCCTCTGAGCCGCTGCCATCCGTGAAAACAGGCGCTCCCAGGGGCGGGAGGCGGGTAGGAGAATCGAAAACTCCCGGCCGGCCGCGTTCGGCGTCCACGGGACCCCGCGCGGCCTGCCGCCGATTCTATCAAACGGACTGCCCAGAAGGCAGCCCATCTCCGTCGTCGGTCATGGGGAGGCAGGCGTCGGTGAAGACAATCCTTGCAGTGCTCCTGATGGCCATCCTCGCGGTGGGGACTTCCGCACTCGAGCTCAGCGGGGGTGGCGGCTTGTCAGTCGGGGCGGTCTGCGACCACGGCGCTCGTGAAGCTCATTTAGGGAATTGTGCCGCCTTGTTCCTTGGAAACCGGCTCTTCCTGGGCTACCTTGCCCACTTGAAGGTGCGCTCCACGGCCCTTTTCCAGTCGCCGTAGAGCTGGTCGCGCTGGGCTTGCCCCATCCTGGGCTCGTACTCCTTGTCGATCTTCCACTTGCGCTCCAGCTCCTCCTGGCCTTCCCAGAAGCCCACGCCCAGCCCGGCCAGGTAGGCGGCCCCGAGGGAAGCCATCTCGGTGATGACCGGCCGTTCCACGGGGAGGCCCAGTATGTCCGCCTGGAACTGCATGAGGAAGTCGCTCTTGGTCGCGCCCCCGTCCACCCGCAGCGACGGGGGAGCCTGCCCGCAGTCGGCTTCCATGGCCACTAGCACGTCCTTGGTCTGGTAGGCGATGGATTCCAGGGCGCTGCGGGCGAGGTGCTCGATGCTCGTGCCGCGGGTAATGCCGATGATCAGCCCCCGGGCGTACATGTCCCAGTACGGGGCGCAGAGTCCTATGAAGGCGGGCACCAGGTAGACCCCGCCGGTGTCCGGCACCTTCTCGGCCAGGCTGCTGGCCTGAGCGGCGTCTTCGATGACGCCCAGTCCTTTTTGGAGCCACTCGATGGCCGCCCCGCCGATGAAGGTCACCCCTTCCAGCGCGTACTCCACCCTGTCCCCGATGCGCCAGGCCAGGTCCGTGGTGAGGCCGTGCTTGGAGCGCGCCGGGACCGTGCCGGTGTTCATGAACACCGCCAGCGCCGTCCCGTAGGAGTTCTTGGCCATACCGGGGTGAAAGCAGGCCTGGCCGAAGGTGGCCGCGTGCTGGTCCCCCGCGTCCCCGGCGATCGGCACCTTCGCGCCGAACACTTCGGGAGAGGTGTGCGCCATGACCCCGCTGGAAGGCAGGAGCTTCGGCAGGATCTTCTCGGGTATCCCGAGCCAGCCCATGATCTCCCGGTCCCAGGCCAGCTTGTGGATGTCCAGCAGCATCGTCCTGGAAGCGTTGGAGAAGTCCGTCACGTGCGCCGAGCGGCCCGTCAGGTTCCAGATCAGCCAGGAGTCGATGTTGCCCATGCAGAGGTTGTCGCGCTCGATCTGCCGCCGGACCTCCGGCACGTTGTCCATGAGCCACTTGATCTTCGTGGCCGAGAAGTAGGCGTCGATCACCAGGCCGGTCCTCTCCGTCACCGCCGGCTCGCGGCCGTCGGCCTTCAGCTCGTCGCAAATGGCGGCGCTCCGGCGGCACTGCCAGCAGATGGAGTTGTACAACGGACGCCCGCTGTCGCGTTCCCAGAGAATGGTGCTCTCGCGCTGGTTGGTGATGCCGATCCCCAGGATCTCCCTCGGCTCGACCCGGCCCTCTTCCATGGCCTGGGCCATGCAGTCACGCACGGAGCTCCAGATCTCGAGGGGGTCGTGCTCGACCCAGCCCGGCTGCGGGTAGATCTGCCGCAGCTCCCGGTAGGCCATCGAGTGGACCATCCCCTCGTGGTTGAATAGGATCACCCGGCTGCCGGTCGTGCCCTGGTCAATGGCCAGGATGTAGCCTTTCTTCCCCATTTGCCGCCTCGTCTCCTTCCTGAGTCGGGGCCTCAGGGCCGGATCAGGACCTTGAGGACCTTCTCGCTGCGCAGCGCCTCGAATGCCTCCACGATGTCCGACAGGGCGAAGGTCGCGGAGACGTACTTGGCCAGGTCCAGCTTCCCCGCGGACAGCCATTCCAGAACCTGCCGGTTCTGCGCCGCCGTGGAGGCGTGGGACCCGTACACCGCAAGCTCCCGGTAGTGGATCGCGTTGCTGTCCAGGAAACCCCTTCCCTCCCCGGGAATTCCGCCGAAGAGGCTGATGCGTGCCCGCGTGGCCGCCATCTTCATCGCCGCTGCGTGGGCGTCGCCTGCAGGGCAGGCCGTGATGATGACGTCGGCACCCAGGCCGTCCGTGCGGTCCCTGACGAAGCGGTCCGCGTCGCCGGAGGCCGTGTTGACCGTGTCCAGGGGAGGTAGGAGGGCCCGCGCCACCTCCAGCCTGGCGTCCGAAACGTCGGAGAGGATCACCCGCTTCGCGCCCTTCCTCAGCGCTAGCTCCGCGTGGACGCAGCCGATGAAGCCGGAACCGAAGATGAAGACCGTGTCCTCCGACCCAATCTGCAGGAACTCCTGCCCGTTCAAGCAGCAGGCGGCCGGCTCGGCCAGGACGGCCTGCTCCGTGGCGACCGAGTCGCCGACCGTCAGGACGTTGCCCATGGCCAGGGCCGGCGCGGGAATCTCCATGTACTCGGCGAACGTACCGTCGAAGTCGAAGCCGACGGTGCGCAGGTTGTCGCACATGTTCGTCTTGCCGGCCCTGCACCAGCGGCACTCCCCGCAGCCCACCGCCGGCACCACCACGACCCGTCGGCCAGGCTGCAGCCCAGTGACCGAGGAACCGACCTGCTCAATCAGACCGCAGGCCTCGTGTCCGATAACGCGGGGCGGGCGGATCCGGTCGCTGCCGTGGCGGTAGGTGCGCAGGTCCGTCCCGCAGATGGCGGCGCCCAGGACCCGCATCAGGGCCGTGTCGTGGTGCACGCGCGGCTTTTCCCGGGACAGCAGGCGCAGCGCCCGGTCCTCCGTGCAGGTGAAAGCCTTCACTTCACACCATCGAGAACCCGCCGTCCACGATCAGCGTCTGGCCCGTGCAGTAGTCAGAGTCCTCCGACGCGAAGTACAGCAGGGCGCCCAGCAGGTCCTTGGTCCTGCCCAGGCGCTTCATCGGGATGCCCTCCATGACCTGCCTGGTCCAGTTCGGGTCCGCCATGGCCGCCTTGGCCATCCCCGTGTCCGTCGTGCCGGGCAGGATGGCGTTGACCTGGATGTTGTGTTGGGCCAGCTCCAGCGCGAAGACGCGGGTCAGGGGAAGGACGGCCCCCTTGGTGGAGCTGTAGGCGCACAGCCCCGCCTGCCCGCCGACCGCCGCGATCGAGGAAATGTTGATGATCTTCCCGCTCTTGCGTTTGATCATCTCGCGGGCCGCGGCCGCCGCGCAGAAGAACAGGCCCTTCACGTTCACCGCCAGCACCTTGTCCCACATCTCCTCGGTGGTCTCCAGGACCGGGGCCGTGAACAGGATGCCGGCGTTGTTCACCAGGATGTCCAGCCCGCCGAACTTCTTGACGGTTTCCGTCACCAGGCGCTCGGCCTCCGCTTTCCTGCTGATGTCGGTCTTGACGAACAGGGCCTTGCCGCCGGAAGCGTTGATCCCCGCGGCCACCGAGCCTCCGGCCTTGTCATCCAAGTCGGCGACGACGACGCTCGCGCCCTCCTTGGCCATCCCGATCGAATATGCCTCCCCGATCCCCTGAGCCCCGCCGGTTACGATCGCGATCTTGCCTTGCAGTCTCATCGTCACACCTCCTGTCAGGAATTCCTGCCCCCGCGTCGGCCGCGGGGGATCAACACGCCCGCTGCTGCCGCGAGCGGGAGCCAAGGCACAAGCCATAATGTAAGGACGAGCACGACCAGGGTCGGCGACATGAGCAGCCAGGGAAATCCTTTACGGTTCTGAATCGCGCGGCTTACGCGGATGTTCTTCACTGTTGCGGGTACAGTGCCGGCCTGCGCTGTCTGGCTGGTCATGGCGCTCCTCTTCATGCGAGGGAATTTATACCAGATATGTTATATTAGAATCATATCCCGATATTTATTTATCATTCAATATCCTATCTGTCAAGACTTTTCTCACAAAATCGAAGGCCTTGGCACCCCTTCAACCTCGCGAACTCAAAGAACGTGGCAGGCATGAGAATTGCACAATGTTAATTCATTATATAATAGATAAATAACACCAAATCCATGAATACGGCATTCGGCGTGCTGAATTATTCTGCTATCATCGGAAAAGGCTGCATCGGCCGCTACATCTTTCGCTTTGACTTTCATGAGGGAATATGTTAGAATCCAATCACGAATAAACACAGCCGGGTTCAGGAAATCGTAAACACCCTGCGCATCCGCAACATGGTGAACATCAGGGAGCTCACCAAGAAATTTGAAGTGTCCGAGATGACCATCCGGCGGGACCTGAGCCTATTGGCCAAGGAGAACCTGGCCGACTTGATCCCCGGCGGCGCCGTGCTGAAACGCCCGGAAGACAGCGAGAGCCGCTACCTGGTGACCAAGGAAGAGTCTGTGCGCACGATCGAGAAGCTCAAGATCGGCCAGCGGGCGGTCACCCTGGTGGAGCCCAACGAGACCATCATCCTGGACATCGGGACCACGACCGAGTACCTGGCGAAATTCCTGCGGGAGGACGCCCCGATCACGGTCCTGTGCTATACGCTGAACTCGCTGGTCGAGGTGTACAAGAAGAAAAACTGTGCCATCATCTTCGCCGGCGGGTACTTTCATCCCCAGACCATGATGTTCGAAAGCGCGGAAGGCATCGAGCTGATCAAGCGCACCCGCGCCGACAAGGCTTTCGTCTCCGCCGCCGGCATCCACGACGAGCTGGGGGTGACCACCGTCTATCCCCACGAGTTGCAGGCCAAGAAGACCATCCTCAACTCGACCAAGAACCGCATCCTGGTGGTGGACTCGTCGAAATTCGGCACCACCAAGAGCGTCTATTTCGCCGAGATCGCGGATTTCCAGACGATCATCACCGACAGCGGCATCCCCGACAAGTACGCGGCCTTCATTCGGGAACGGGGCATCGAGCTGATCGTGGTCTAGCTCGCGGCACCTCAATCCATGTAGTAGCCGCCGTTGATGTTCACGGTCTCGCCGTTGATGTAGCCAGACTGGTCGGAGGCCAGGAAGCACATCAGGTGGGACATGTCCTGCTCCGTGCCCAGACGGCGCACGGGGATGCGGGAGGCGATGTCGTCCTTCTTGGCCTGGTCCCAGTAGTGCATCAGGTCGGTCATCACGGCGTGGGGGGCGATGGCGTTGCACGTGACCCCGAACGGTCCCAGTTGCCGGGCCACGGAGCGGGTCAGGCTGATGACCGCGCCCTTGGAAGCCCCGTAGGCGAAGACCGTGGTGTTGTCGCCGTTTTTCCCGGTGATCGAAGCCACGTTGACGATGCGCCCGTACTTCTGCGCCTTCATGATGGGGGTCACGGCGCGGATGGTGTAGAGCACCCCCTTCACGTTCACGTTGATCGTCTTGTCGATGATCTCGTCGCTGGTCTCCTCGATGCTGCCGGGGATCAGGATTCCCGCGTTGTTGATGAGGATGTCCACGCGCCCGAACTCGGCCTTGGTTCCGAGGATGAGCTGGTCGACCTGGGCGCGATCGGCCACATCGCAGCAGACCCCTTTGGCCTTGCCACCGGCCGCCTGGATGTTCCGCACGGTCTGTTCCATTTCCCTGCGGCTCACGTCGGCGATCACGACCACCGCTCCTTCCGCGGCCAGGTCCTCGGCGGTCTTCTTGCCCATGCCCTTGGCGGCGCCTGTGATGATGGCGACCTTGTCGACAAAACGCATTTCCATAGGTTTTTAGCTCAGGCTCCCTTTTTCAATATTTCGAGCTGCTCTTGGTGCCGGTGACGATGGCAATGCCGGCGCTGGTCCCCAGACGGGTGGCTCCCGCCTGGATCATGGCCAGGGCGTCGTCCGTGGAGCGGATGCCGCCCGCGGCCTTGACCCCCAGCTCGGGTCCTACCGTGCGGCGCATCAGCGCCACATCCTGGACGGTGGCGCCGCTGGCGGCGAAACCGGTGGAGGTCTTCACGAACTGGGCCCCCGCCTTTTTGGCGATCTGGCAGGCCAGCACTTTTTCCGCGTCGGTGAGCAACGCGCACTCGATGATCACCTTCATCACCGTGGTCTGCCGGCAGGCCCTCAAGACCGCGCGCATGTCCTCCTCCACGGTCTTCAGGTCCCCGGACTTCAGGGCGCCCACGTTGATCACCATGTCGATCTCGCTGGCCCCGTTTTCCACCGCGTAGCGAGTCTCTAGATTCTTGGCCCGGCTGTCCATGGCGCCCAGGGGGAAACCCACCACGGCGCAGACCTTCACGCCCGTGCCCCGCAGCTTGCGCGCGCATTGCGCCACCCAGGTGGAGTTCACGCAGACCGAGTAGAACTTGTACTCGATCGCCTCGGCGCACAGCTTGTCCACCTGGGCCTGAGTGGATTCGGGTTTGAGCAGGGTGTGGTCGATGTACCGGGCCAGCGAGGCCTGGGCGAAGCCCGCCTTTAGCGGCGCGAAGCCCGCCTTTAGCGGCGCGAAGCCCGCCTTCAGCGGCGCGCCGCCGGAAGCGGGCTGGCCGGATACGGGCTGAGCGCCACCTTCCTTCAGGCGCGCGAGCACCTCCCGGGTAATCTGTTCCACCATCTCTCGGGTATCCATATAATTCAACCTCTCTCTACCGCCATGATTTTGTTGACGCGCGCCCAGTGTCGCCCGCCGGCGAAGCGCGTTTCCAGCCAGGTCTTTACGATGCCGGCCAGCGCGTCCGCGCCGTGCAGGGGCCCGCCCAGGGTGAGCACGTTGGCGTTGTTGTGCTCCCGGCTGTTCACCGCCGTCTTCTGGTCGTAGCACATGGCGGCGCGGATGCCCTTCACCTTGTTGCAGACCATGCAAGAACCGATGCCCGCCCCGTCGATCATGATCCCCCGGTCGCAGTCCCCCGAGGCTACCTTGCGGGCCACCTTGAGCGCAAGGTCCGGGTAGTCGACGGACTCCCTGCTGCCCGTGCCCACGTCCACGACCGTGTAGCCCAGGGTCTGCAGGTACTTCTTTATGAACTCCTTGGCCTCGAAGCCGCCGTGGTCCGAGCCCAGGGCGACCCGCTGCACCGGCTGCGCCGGTTCCTGCGACGCGTCGCTCATTGCCCGCCTCCGCTCTGGATCCGGTCCACGATGCCCACCACGACGGTGCGCACCGCGGCCATGGAGCTGCCCAGGATCAGGCGGCTGGAGTTGCCCTCGTCGATGACCAGGACGGTGTCCCCCTCCCCCGCCTGCACCGTGTCCAGGCCGACCATGGTCTTGCCCTTGGGGTTGCCTTCCGGGTCCACGGGCTGCAGCACCAGGAGCTTGTACCCCTCCAGGTCCCCGCACTTCATGGTGGCGACCACCGTTCCCAGCACCCTGGCCAGGGTCATGCGTCCACCCGGTCCACGATGGCCATCACGGTGGCATCGGAGGTGTTGAACCAGTTGGTCAGGGCCAGCGCCGCCTCGCGGCCGCCCTCCCAGAGCACCAGGTCCCCGGGGCCGGCCTGCACCGTGTCGCAGGCGATGATCGCCTCCCCGTAGCTCTTCCCCACCTCGTCCACCGGCTGCAGCAGCAGCAGCTTCACCCCCTCCAGAGCCGGGTCCTTGGCCGTGCACATCACCGAGCCGATGATCCTCCCCAGCTTCATCCCCCGCCCCTCACACGATCCGGAAATAATCGATCAGCGCGCACCGCCGTTCCCGGCTGAAGGTGCTCGCCCGCGTCAGCCCCTCCCCCGTCGGGCTGGCGATGGTCCAGCTGGTGAACCCCGCCCCCCCGAAGCCCAGCCCGTTGTACGCCGAGCCGTTCTTCACGAACAGGGAGCAGTTCATCACCTTGGCCATCTTCGAAAGCTTTTCGATGTTCCGGGAATGCATCACGGCCGTGTGCCGGAAGCCGTGCTCGCAGGCCACCGCCAGATCGATGGCCTCGTCCACGTTGCTCATCCGCACCAGCGGTAGCACCGGCATCAGCTGCTCGGTCCACACCAGCGGGTGATCCCGCCCCACCTCGCACAGCAGGAGGCGCGTGCCGGCGGGCACCTCCACGCCGATGGCCTTGGCGATCACCGCGGCGTCCTTGCCCACGTACTCCTTGTTCGCCTGGCCTTCGCGTCCCGGGCCGCCCGCCTCCTTGATCACCAGGCGGGTCACCGCCGCGGTCTGTTCCGCGTTTAGCTCCCAGGCCCCATGCTTCTTCATCTCCGCCTTCAAGGCGTCGACAATCGAGGAGACCGCCAGCACTTCCTTCTCGTCGATGCAGATCACGTTATTGTCCAGGCTGGCCCCGCTCACGATGTCCCGCCCGGCCTTCGATAAATCGGCCGTCTCGTCCACCACCACCGGTGGGTTGCCCGGCCCCGCGGCGATCACCTTCTTGGCGCTCTTCATCGCCGCCCGCACCACCGCGGGGCCCCCCGTCACCACCAGCAGGTTGACCAGGGGGTGCTCGAAGAGCTTCTGCGCCGTGTCGATCGTGGGCTCGGCCACCGTGCACACCACGTTCGCCGGCCCCCCCGCCCGCACGATCGCCTCGTTCAGGATGGCCACCGTGCGCGCACTCACCCGCTTGGCCGCCGGGTGGGCGTTGAACACCACGCTGTTTCCCGCCGACACCATCCCGATCCCGTTGTTGAAGATCGTCTCCGTCGGGTTGGTGCTCGGCGTGATGGAGCACACCACCCCGTAGGGCGCCCGCTCCACCAGAGTCAGCCCGTGGTCGTCCGTGAAGCTCACCGGCACCAGGTCCTCCACCCCGGGGGTGGCCGTGATGGCGATCCGGTTCTTGAGAACCTTGTCCTCCACCCTCCCCATGCCGGTCTCCTCGACCGCCAGGCGGGCGATTTCCTCCAGATGCGCCAGCCCCGTCTCCCGCATGGCGGCGATCATCCGCCGGCGGGTCTCCAGCGTGCGCCCCATGAGCTCCTCGTGGGCCTGCCTGGCCGCGCGCACCGCGGACTCGATGTCCCCGAATACCCCATCCTGCCCCGTAGCGGCGCTCTCGCCAGGCTGGCCGGCGAGTACGCCGGGTTGCACCGCGGCCTGCAGGCTGCGCACCACCTGTTCCACCAGCGCCCGGATCGCGGCCTCGTTTACTTCCATACCCCCATCCCCTCGTGCGGCAGGTCCAGCACGTGCTCCCGGATGTCCGGGTGGGGATTGGCCAGGATCACCTGCCGGCACAACAGCCCCTTACCCGCCACCACCTGCACCCCGGAAGCCATCCCCGCCTCCACCTCCTGGATCCTGCCCATCAGCTTCACCGTGCTCTTGCCGCCCATCCCCCCCGCGAGGCGTATCTCCACCACCCGCACCGCCGAGGCCTTGGCCGCCGCGTCCGCCGCCTCGATCCCGGAGGCCACCGAGAGGCTCTCGATGATTCCCAGCGCGTCCCATTCCCCCGGGCGCGCCTCACCGCGCAGGGCCGGGATCACCTGCGGCTCCAGGTTCCGTATGAACAGCTCGTCCACCAGGTCCCCCTCGCGACCGGCCTTCACCATGGCGTCCAGCGCCTGCACCCCCAGCGCGATGCTGGAGTACTCCTGGACCCCGATCACGTCGTACTGCCTGCTCACTTGCGGAACACCACTTCCCCGTTTTCGTCCACCAGGTCCACGATGCCCGAGATCAGCGCATCCACGGGCTTCTTGTCGCTGAATTGCATCTGCCGCGCCGAGGGCCCCTGGGTGACCATGACCAGCTCGCCCGCCCCGGCGCCAATGCCGTCCAGGGCGACCAGGTAGTCCTGGCGTCCCCGGCCCTTCTGGTCGCACAGCTCCACGAGCAGGAATTTAGCGCCGGGGATGCCGTCGCTGCGGATGGTGGCGACGACCGTGCCCGCGACCCTGGCGAAGATCATGTGGCGTCTTTCTGGTAGACCAGCCGGCCGTCCAGCTCGACGGTGTCCACGATGGCCACGATGGCCGCGTCGCTGGGCTTCCCGTCCGTGACCGCGGTCAACCGGGCGCTGCTGCCCGCCACGTAGAAGACCACTTCGCCGGGCCCGGCGCCGACCGTGTCCATGGCCACCACGTAGTCTTTCTTACCCGCCATCGTCGGTGGATCCAGCTTCTCCAGCAGCAGGAACCGGATCCCCTCGATCCTGGGCTCCTTGCGGGTGGAGACCACCGTCCCGGTCACTCGGGCCAAAAGCATTTCAGCCCTTCTTCTTGCCGGCCTGCTGGCGGCCCAGGGGCAGCGCCTCGTCCACGTTGCCGTGCGGCCGCGGAATGATGTGCACCGACACCACTTCCCCCACCCTTTCGGCCGCCCGCTGCCCCGCGTCCAGCGCCGCGCGCACCGCCGCCACGTCCCCACGCACAATCGCCGTCACGTAGCCCCCACCGGTCTTCTCGTACCCCGTCAGCTCCACCTTCGCCGCCTTCAGCATCGCGTCGGAGGCCTCCACCATCGCCGCAAACCCACGGCACTCGATCATCCCCAACGCGTCCGAATACACGCTCTCCATCCCCTTCCTCCTGTCCTTTCCTTATTCCTTCTGCCCCCCGGCCTCGCGCCCCGACAGGCCCGCCAGCCGGCTCTCCACGATCTCCTTGCTCACCAGCACTTCCGCCTCGTCCCCCGCAATGTACACCCGCCCAAAACTCCCAAATCCCGACACGTTCACGATGTTGATGTGTGAGGCCTTCTCCGCCTCGTTGGCCGCGTAAAACGCGTACCCCGCCGGCTGCATCTCCAGCACGTACAGCGTGTCCCCACGCAACACCATGTTCCCGTAGCGCACCTTGTTGATCAGCTGCGCGTGGTGGTCGGAAATGTTCTTGATCAGCTGGCTGGTCAGCACCTTCGGCTTCATCCGGTCCTCTTCCTTGCACCCCAGCTCCTTCAGAATCGCCGAGCCCGCCTGTCGGGCGTCCGCCTGGCTGTCGGAGTGCACCTCCAACAACCCAAACAGCCGCTCCACCACCTGGATCCCGGGGGTCACGTTGGTGGCCTTCAGCGCGATGTCGGTAAACCGGTTGATCTCGATGCCCGGCGAGATCTCCACCACCATGCAGGCCTGTTGGGCCACCGGATAGTAGCCCTTGGAGGTCGTGGCCAGAAACGAGGCCATCTGAAACTGCAGGCTGTCCAGAAAAATGTAGGTCCTCAAGTCAATCCGGTTCTCCGCCATCTCACTCCCCCTTGCCGCCCAGCGGCAGCGCCGCGTCCACATTAGCGTGCGGCCGCGGGATGATGTGCACCGACACCACTTCCCCCACCCGCTCCGCCGCCCGCTGCCCCGCGTCCAGCGCCGCGCGCACCGCCGCCACGTCCCCCCGCACGATCGCCGTCACGTAGCCCCCGCCGGTCTTCTCGTAGCGCTTCAGCTCCACCTTCGCGGCCTTCACCATCGCGTCGCAGGCCTCCACCATTGCCGCAAACCCGCGGCACTCGATCATCCCCAGCGCCTGGCCTAACCCCTCTTCCATGTCCCTGTCCTCCTACCCATGGTTGTTAGAAAAATCACAATTATACTTACAATAGTTAATGCATTAACATATTCACTAGTAATATCGACCATTATCCGCAATCACCTTCCAGTATTGCACCAATATTTTCAGTTGTCAATAGAAAGATGTTTCGATTCTATCTTGATGTCCCCCGTTTCTCTGATATAATGGAAGCAGCAATAGCGATGAGAAAACCAGAGCGCATCCAACGGATCGTGGAAACCCTGCGGTCCCAGGCCGCGGGGGTGTCCTCGATCCGCGAGCTGGCGGGCCGCCTCGACGTATCCGAGATGACGATTCGGCGGGACCTGGAGCTCCTGGCCAGCGACAACGTCGTGCGCCTGTTGCACGCCGGCGCGGTGCTGGTAACGCCTGCCGCCGAGGCCTCCCCACCGCGCTACTCGCTCTCGGAGGCCGGCTCCCACATGGCGGAGGAGAAGCGGCGGATCGGCCGGAAAGCCGCCTCCCTGATCCGGCCCCAGGACATCGTGATCATTGACTCCGGGTCCACGACCGAGAGCCTGGTGAACGCGATCCCGGACGGGCTGCCGCTGACCCTGATCTGCTTCTCCCTGAACATCCTGGTGGCGGCGCACCGGAACAAGGAATGCCGCATCGTGTTCGCCGGCGGGGTGCTGCACGAGAACACCCTGATGTTCGAAAGCCCCGAAGGGGCCCAGCTCATCGGCCGCTACCGCGCCAACAAGGCGTTCCTTTCGGCCAGCGGCGTGAGCGACCGCCTGGGGGTCACCTGCGCCAACTCCTACGAGGTGGAAACCAAGAAGGCGGCCATCGCCTCCTCCCTCGAGCGGATCCTGGTCGCCGACTCCAGCAAATTCGGCCGCATCCACCCCTCCCACTTCGCCGAGCTGCGGGATTTCTCCACCCTGGTCACGGACGCGGGTCTGCCCGCGGAAAACGCCGAGTTCATCCGCGGCAACGGGATCGAGCTGCTTCTTGCCGAATGAGCCCCCGGGGCGCGGCTCAGGCGATCTCAAGGCGATAGGTGCTGGTGAAGGTGCCGCCGGCCTCCAGGCGCAGGATGCCTTCCTTCTGCGTGAGGTCGCCGGTGGCGTCGGGGCTGTCGGGCAGGCCGTACCAGGGCTCGATGCACAGGAACGGGCAGCGCCCGGGCTTGGCCCAGATCCCCAGATACGGGGCTCCGCCGGTGACTACCGCCACGGCGCGGGGGTTGCGGCTGTTGCGGATGGAAACGACCCGCGAGGCCGGGTGCTTGAAGATCAGCACCCCGCGGTCGAACAGGTCCAGGCGCAGGAAGATCTGGCGGCGGGTGTCGAACGCCGGCGCGGTTTTTTCTAGAATAAGGCCGTTGTCGAAGAAATGCCTTTCGAGGTTCTCTTCTTCGCTGAAGTGCAGGTAGTAGTTTTCCAGCTGGCCGCCGGCGAAGGGCACGCGGAGGGCCGGGTGCGAGCCGATGGAAAAATACATGGTGTCCGCCCCGGCGTTGGCCACGTCGTACTGCACCGCCAGCCCTGCGGCCTCCAGCACGTAGGTGACCCGCAGGCGGAATTCGAACGGGTACTGCTTGCGGGTCTCCGCGTTCGCGGCCAGCTCGAGGCAGGCGCTGCGCTCGCTCACCGCGGCCACGCTGAAGGGGCTGCGCCGGGCGAAGCCGTGCTGGGGCAGGCTGTACTCCGCCCCCCGATAGGTGTACTTGTTGTCCTTCAGGCCGCCGACGTTCGGGAACAGGATCGGGGCCGAGCCGCTCCACCAGGTCGCGTCGCCGGGCCAGAGGCACTCGGTGCCCGTCTGCCGGTCCCGCAGGCCCTTCAACTCCGCGCCCAGCTCCTGGATGCGGGCCTCGAAGCGCTCGCCGGTGATCGTGACGGCCAAACGGTCCTCAGTAGCTGGACTTGCCCACGGCGCCGGTGACGATGGCCACCGAGGAGACCGCGCCGATGCGGCTGGCCCCCGCGCTGATGAGGGTCATGGCCTTCTCGAAGGTGCGCACCCCTCCGGAGGCCTTCACGCCCATGGCCGGCCCCACGGTCCGGCGCATCAACGCGATGTCCTCGGGGGTGGCCTCCCCGCCGCCGAAGCCGGTGCAGGTCTTTACGAAGTCGGCCCCGGCTTTCTTGGCGAGCTCGCAGGCCAGCACCTTCTCCTCCTGGCTGAGCAGCGCGGTTTCGATGATGACCTTGAGGATCGTGGTGCCGTGGCTGGCGCGGCGCACCGCCCGGATGTCCTCCTCCACGTACTTCAATTCGCGGGCCTTCAAGGCCCCGATGTTGATCACCATGTCCAGTTCCGAGGCTCCGTCCTCCAGGGCCCCGTGGGCCTCGAAGGCCTTGGCGCGGGAGGCCATGGCCCCCAGCGGGAAGCCGATCACGGAGCAGACCTTCACACCCGTGCCGCGCAGCTTGCGGGCCACGTAGGCCACCCGGCAGGAGTTCACGCACACGGAGAAGAAGCCGTACTGCAGGGCTTCGGCGCAGAGCTTGTCGAAGACCTCGGTGGGCGCCTCGGGGCGCAGCATGGTGTGGTCCAGGTACTTGGCCAGCTGGGCCGCCCCGAGCGGACCCCCGGCGGCCGGTCCCGGGACCGCGCCGGTTTTGGCGGCCTTTGCTTCGCCGGCGAGCTTGCCCATCACCTCGGTGACGATGCGCTCCACCAGTTCCTTCTGGTCCATCTCGCCGATGATCTTCTTGATCAGTTCCGTCTGGTCCATGAAGCTAGATCCCTCCTCGCTCGATCGACATCAGCTTGTTGACCCGCGCCCAGTGCCGCCCGCCCGCGAAGCGGGTCTCCAGCCACAGCCTGGCCAGCTCGCACAGCTCATCCCCGCTGTGGAAGGGCCCGCCCAGGGTGAGCACGTTGGCATTGAAGTGCTCCCGGCTCATCACCACGGTGCGCGGGTCGTGGCAGGCGGCCGCCCGAATGCCCTTCACCTTGTTGCAGGCGATCGCCGAGGCGATCCCGGCCATGTCCACCATGATCCCCCGCTCGCAGTCCCCGGAGGCCACCTTGCGGGCCACCTTCACCGCGATGTCCGGGTAGTCCACGCTGTCCTTGCCGTGGGTGCCCACGTCGCTCACGTGATAGCCCAGGGTCTGGAGGTACAGCTTGATGATC
>Ga0315273_10002597_pt1 | contig 21392 bp, 20 predicted proteins | sample YL17G02_0_MG_FD_205753 | JGI IMG/M metagenome (GOLD analysis project Ga0315273, IMG submission 205753) | Sediment microbial communities from Yellowstone Lake, YNP, Wyoming, USA - YL17G02_0 | ecosystem: Environmental > Aquatic > Freshwater > Lake > Sediment | place: USA: Wyoming | collected... | reverse complement strand
GCTTGATGTACGACGCGCCGCTGGCGCTGGCCTTCCCGAACGGCGATTCGCCCGGCTTCAACGACAGCGCGGGGGGCAACGTGCTCCGGGGCGCGAGCCTGTATGAACTCGCCTTCGCGCGTTGGAAGAAGCCGGAGTTCGGCAAGCTGTTGGCGGGCTCGTCCCGGTCCGGCCAGGAGTCCCTGCTCTACGGCCCCGAGGAAGTTCCCTCCGGAGAGATGATTCCGGAAGCCAGCGTCCTCATGAAGGCCGCCGGTTTCGCCATGCTGCGCGCCGGCCTGACCGCGGCGGCGGTCCGCTTCGGCATGCACGGCGGCGGGCACGGACACCCGGACAAGCTGAACCTGGTGACCTTTGGCGGCGGACGCAACCTGGGCCTCGATCCCGGCTCGATCAATTACGGCGTGCCGCTGCACGGCGAGTGGTACCGGTCGACCATCGCGCACAACACGGTTTCGGTGGACCAACAGCTTCAGGCCAACGCCGATGGGACGCTCGATGAGTGGGTTGTGAAGGGCGGCCTCACCACGCTGGCCGCCACGGCCGCCAAGGCTTATCCGGGCGTGACTTTGAAGCGCACGGTAAAGCTGAGCGCCGGCCGCGTCGAAGACCGCTTCGAGTGCGCCTCGGACGCCGAACACACCTACGACTGGGCGTTTCACGCGCCCGGCGCGCTCACCACGTCGCTGAAACTGGAGCCGCAAACCGAACCGCTGGGTAAGGAGAAGGGCTACCAGCACGTCACCGGGGTCGCGCGCGGCAAGACCGGCGGCGCGTGGTGGGTGCGCTGGGACGCCGGCGGGGCCAGCCTGACGCTGCGCTTCGAGGTCGCGCCGGACACCGAGGTCATCACCGGCGTGGGGCCGGGGCGCGACCCGCGCGACAAGGTGCCGATGGTCGTGGTCCGCCGCCGCGCGGCGAAGACCGTTTTCGCGGCGACGCACGAGATAGCGAGGTAGGCACTGTACCCAGGATCTCAGCGATGCCGGAGGAACCGATAGGCGTTCTTTCGATCGCCAACATACTCCAGGTTGATGGTCTTTTCTTCTTTGAGGACTTTGTACACGATCCGGTTATCCCGGTCTAACCGGATCTTGTACAGGGCCGAATAACCGGACAATTTCTCAGCCTTCGAATGAATAGGAGTGACGGTCAAGTCGGCCAGGATCTGGAACAGCCTCCGGTGGAGCTCCGGCGGAAGCGACCGGATGTCCTTTTCAACGCTTCGGGCGTACCGGATGACCCAGCTCATAGCCGAACTTGTGAAAGAGGTCTTCCACGGGAAGGTGGGGTTCGGCGGAACGCATTTCGGCCACACGGGCCAGAAGTTCGTCTTCCGGGACCGCCTTCTTACGCTTGGCAACCAGGAGTTTGGGAGCTGCCGGGTTCTTCCTGGCCGTTTGCCTCACTTCCACCATTGATTCAGTGTACCTCGATGGAGACCGGCAATACATCTCTGGTTTGCCGGCCAGTGTAGCAGGATGTGCTCAAATCGACCATCGCACACAACACGCTCCCGGTGGACCAGCAGCTTCAGGCCAACGCCGATGGAACGCTCGACGAGTGGACCGTGAAGAGCGGCCTCACCACACTGGTCGCCACGGCCGCCAAGGCATACCCGGGCGTGACTTTGAAGCGCACGGTAAAGCTGAGCGCCGGCCGCATCGAAGACCGCTTCGAGTGCGTTTCGGAAACCGAACACACCTACGACTGGGCGTTTCACGCGCCCGGCACGCTCACCACGTCGCTGAAACTGGAGCCGCGGACCGCGCCGCTGGGTAAAGACAAGGGCTACCGGCACGTCACCGGGGTCGTGCGCGGCAAGACCGGCGCCGCCTGGTGGGCGCGCTGGGACGCCGGCGGCGCCAGCCTGACGCTGCGCTTCGAGGCCGCGCCGGACACCGAGGTCATCACCGGCGCCGGCCCCGGGCGCGACCCGCGCGACAAGGTCCCGGTGGTGATCGTCCGCCGCCGCGCGGCCAAGACGGTCTTCGCCGCGACGCACGAGATGTAAAACCGAGTTTCGAGACTGAAATACCCGAATTTTGATTGACTCGCTTTGTTTCCTCCCCTAAAATCAACTGAGGAGGCTCGATTCGATGCCGAAGTACACGATGCAGATTATGGGCGGACTTACTCCCGGCGGTGGTGTGGGAATTGTTGGGGGACAGGTGGCGGTGTTGAGAGTAAGGATTCAGAAGAACAGCGAGACCGACCGGGCCGCCGAATATTCGATGATTGGAGGCGGCGGGGCGGGAGGGCCCAAAGGCGGTGTGAGCATAGCGCTGGGGCCGCAGAGCCCGAGCGAGTTCGATTCACCGGTCCAGCAGGCCGACCTTTTCTGGGGCACTGTGCGAATCGTAGAGACCGGCATTCAATTGCTCGTCGGCAACTTCGGCTACGCCGACATGCAATGGCTCAGTGGGCCGGCGGAAGGGACCAAGTGTTCCGGTTTCGGCTACGGGTTGTGCGCGGGACTCAACGCCACGGCCGGCGGCGCCAGCCTGCTCATGCTCAAGTTCACTGAATGGGGGCCGTCCCTGAGTTCGAGCGAGACGCCGCGTTCGGCGCGGCCGACCCAGGCGCCCGGGCGCGTTCTTCAGCAATAGGTGGCGCATGCTTCAGCTTGCGCCGGCCCGTCGCTGAGACTCAAGTGGCGCATGCTTCAGCTTGCGCCGGCCCGTCACCCTCTCCGACCGGGCAACAGGCACTCGACCAAGGCCACTGCTCTGCTCGCTCCACCAGTCCTGCAACCACCGGGTTGGACTCTATATAGCGAATAATGCGTTGCCCCTCGTTCTCCTTGCGTACCCAATGATCGTAGGACTCGTGTTGCCAGAAAGGAACCCCATCGCGCCCGAGCAACCGGTTGGCCTCTCGGGCCGTGACGCCCTTGATCCAATGCATGATCGTCGCCGCCGGCGCCAGCGGTTCGAGCAGTACATGGACATGGCTGCTCATCACGACGTAGGCAAACAGCCGATACAGCTTCTTGGCGCGTTCCCCATGGTGAAGCGCAGCCACCACCATTGCGGCCAGGCGCGGATCTCTCAGCCATACCGGACCGCTCGAAGCGGCGTCCAGCCGCGCGTCCCAAGCTCGGAACGCCTGACCGGCCGAGATTCGGAGGGTGGCCGGCGACTCGGGCTTCGCGCAGGACACGGGCAAGCAACCGTCGAGCCTCCAGGTGACAAACAAGGACGCGCCCTGTGGTTGCCAGTGCGGCAAATTCCGCCGATAGTATGCCATTTCAAAGGGACAAGCTAAAGAATGTCCCACGAGTTTAGTTGCTCCAGACCGTTCGAGGTCTCAGGAAAATGGAGGTCCAATGAGAACGATCACGATCAGGATCGATACCGAGGTTTGGGAAGCACTTCAGGCTCGTGCGACCAGACCCTTTGAGGACACGCCGAACAGCGTACTCAGACAAATCCTGGACTTGGGTCCTGCGGGCCGAGAGAGAAGAGGCGCGGACATGAGCTACGAGGAACTCTTGGGTTTCCTGGATGGCGGGATCAAGATGCGGGAGGTCTTCCAGCCGTGGATAGTGCTGCACCTGGTGCAGAAAGGAGGGCAATCGACACTTGCTGCCATGGAGCAGGCGTTCCCGCCGGAGTTGGATGACCCGAAAAAGGAGCTGGGCATCCGAATTCGTCTCAAGCAAGCGGTAGAGCATGTTCTCCAGGCGCATGGCATTGCCCGCCTTCGGAACTCATGTGTCGAGTTGAGCGTCGCGGCTCTATCGGCGGAACAAACGGAGGCCGTTGAGAACCGTTGCAGGCGCCTCATCGAGGAGTGGCGCGAGGTGGCGGCATCACCTCCAGGACGTCCCTGAAAGACTTCGGCACAAGCTAAAGCATGTGCCACGTGGAAAGACTTCGGCACAAGCTAAAGCATGTGCCACGTGGAAAGACTTCGGCACAAGCTAAAGCATGTGCCACGTGGGATTCACGCCGCCGGGACTTCGGCCGCGGCGCGGTCGTAGATGCCGGGGATGACGGCGGCGAGGACCTCCTCGATCTTTTCGACGAAGATGAACTCCATCTCCTTGCGCGCCTCTTCGGGGATGTCGCGCATGTCCTTCTCGTTGGCTTTGGGCATAAGCACCCGGCGGATGCCGGCCCGGCGCGCCGCCAGCACCTTCTCCTTGACGCCGCCGATGGGCAGTACCAGGCCGGTGAGGGTGATCTCGCCGGTCATGGCCGTGTCGCCGCGGGCCGGACGCTTCGAATACAGCGACGCCAGCGCCACCGCGGCCGTGACGCCGGCCGAGGGGCCGTCTTTGGGAACCGCCCCGGCGGGCACGTGCAGGTGCAGACCGCACTCGCTGAACTGCTTGGGGTTGACGTTCAACTCCTCGGCGTGCGTCCAGACCCAACTCTGCGCCGCTTTCACCGACTCCTGCATGACGTCGCCCAGTTGCCCGGTCAGCGTGAGTCCCTTGCCATCCGGCAGCAGCGTGGCCTCGACGTACAACACGTCGCCGCCGGCCTCGGTCCAGGCCAGACCGGTGGCGACGCCTGCCGGCAGCTCGCGGCGCATTTTTTCCAGGTGAAACATCTCCGCGCCCAGCATCTCGCCGAGGTCCTCTTCCCGGACCGTGACCGCGCTCTCGCCGCCCTCGGCGTACTTGAGCGTCACCTTGCGCGCCACCCGGCCCAGCGTCCGCTCGAGTTGCCGCACCCCGGCCTCGCGCGTGTAGCGGCGGATGATGCGTTTGAGCGTTTCCTGCGGAAGGATGCACTCTTCGGAAGTCAGCCCCGTCTCCCTGAGTTGCCGCGGGATCAGGTAGCGGAGCGCGATCTCGGCCTTCTCTTCCTCGGTATAACCCGACAGGTGCAGAATCTCCATGCGGTCGGCCAGCGGCCGCGGAACAGTGTCCAGCGAGTTGGCGGTGGTGATGAAGAAGACCTTCGACAGGTCGAAGGCCAAATCGAGGTAGTTGTCGCGGAACGATTTGTTCTGCTCCGGATCGAGGATCTCGAGCAACGCCGCCGCCGGGTCGCCGCGGAAGTCGCGCCCGAGCTTGTCCACCTCGTCGAGCATCAACAGCGGGTTGCAGGCGCTCGCGCGCCGGATGGCCTGAATCACGCGGCCCACCATCGCGCCGATATAGGTCCGCCGGTGCCCGCGCAGTTCCGCTTCGTCGTGCATGCCGCCCAGGCTCATCCGCTCGAACTTGCGGCCCAGCGCGCGCGCGATGGATTGCCCCAGCGACGTTTTGCCGACGCCGGGAGGCCCCACGAAGCACAGGATCGGCGCCTTGGCGTCCGGGTTGCGCTTGAGCACGGCCAGGTGCTCGAGGATCCGCTCCTTGACCTCCTGGAGACCGTAGTGGTCCTGGTCGAGGATTGCGCGGGCGCGCTTCAGGTCGAGATTGTCCTCGGTGGTCCGTTTCCACGGCAACTCGAGCACCAGTTCCAGCCACGTGCGCGCCACATGATGTTCGGGCGAAGCCGACGGCAGCCGCTCCAGCCGCGTCAATTCGCGCTCGGCGTCCTTGCGGGCCTCTTCGGGCAGTTCGGCCTTCTCCAGGCGCTCGCGCAACTCCTCCGCGTCGGCCTGTTCCGGATTCTTCTCGCCCAGTTCCTGCTGGATGGCGCGCATCTGCTGGCGCAGCAGGTATTCGCGCTGCTCGCGGCTCATCTCGTTGCGCGCGTCGTTGGCGATCTTCGAGCGCAGCTCGAGAACCTGCACCTCGTGCGACAGGTAGGTGTGCATCAGCCGCAGCGCGGCGGCGCAGGTTTGCGCCTCCAGCAGAGCCTGTTCCTTGGCCGCATCCAGACTCATCAGCGAAGCCAGCAGGTAGACCATGCGCATGGGCTCCTCGGATCCGCCCAGCATCTGGCCAAGTTCCACGGGCACCCCGGGTTGAACCAGGCTGAAGGCGTTGGTGGCGAGATCCGCCACGGCGCGGCGCAGAGCCTCGACCTCGGTTCCGGAGTCGTCGGGCAGCGGTAGCGGGCGCACCCGGGCCTCCAGGTATTCGCCGTTGTGCTCCAGCTTGAGGATCGCCACGCGCTCGATGCCGAGCACCAGCAACTCCATCATCGACTCGTTCGGCCGGGTCATCTTGCGGACCACGGCCTTGGTGGCGATGGCGTGGAGATCGTCCTGCCCGGGCTCCTCGACGGAAGCGGCCCGCTGCGCCACGATGACGACTTCCTTTCCCTCCGAGGCCAGCGCGGCCGTCACCGCCGCCAGCGAGGCCGGCCGCCCCACCGAGAGCGGCATCAACAGGTTCGGAAACAGCACGCTGTTTTTTAGCGGCAGCACCGGCAGGGTTCTGACCGCGGGATCGATTTCACTCATCGTCGTTCTCCTGATTCGGTAGTGGCGGTGGCGAAGCTGAGCTCTCCCGAGGGCGCGACGCCGACCAGGATGGCCGAGCCGTCGCGAACCTCGCCGCTCACGATCCGCCGCGCCAGCGCCGTTTCCACTTCTTTCTGGATCGCGCGCTTCAGCGGCCGCGCGCCGTAAGCCGCCTCGTAACCGGCCCGCACCAGGTGCAGGCGCGCCTCATCGGTGAACTCGACCGAGATGCGCCGCTCCCCCAGCCGCGCGATCAGACCGTTCAGTTGGATGCCGACAATCTTCTTTAGATGCTCTTCGTCGAGCGAATGGAAGACGATGGTCTCGTCCACCCGGTTCAGGAATTCGGGCCGGAAGTGCGCCCGCATCTCGTCCAGCACGGCGCGCTTCATGCGCTCGTAGTCGGAGCCGTCGAAGGCGCCCCGGTAGTCCAGAATCCGGTGGCTTCCGAGATTGGATGTCATGATCACGATAGTGTTCTTGAAGTCTACCGTGCGGCCTTGGCCGTCGGTCAGCCGGCCGTCGTCCAGGATCTGCAGCAGCAGGTTGAATACGTCGTGGTGCGCCTTCTCGATTTCGTCGAACAGGATCGCCGAATACGGCCGGCGCCGCACCGCTTCGGTCAACTGCCCGCCCTCTTCGTAGCCCACATAGCCCGGCGGCGCGCCGATCAGCCGCGCCACGGCGTGCTTCTCCTGGTACTCGGACATGTCGATGCGGATCATGGCGCGCTGGTCGTCGAACAGCGATTGCGCCAGCGCCCGCGCCAACTCCGTCTTGCCGACGCCCGTCGGCCCCAGGAAGATGAAGCTGCCGATGGGACGGTGGGGGTCCTTCAGGCCCGAGCGCGCCCGCAGCACCGCTTCCGATACCGCGGTCACCGCTTCGTCCTGCCCGATAACCCGGCGATGGAGTTCCTCTTCCAGGTGCAGGAGCTTACGCGTCTCGCCTTCCAGAAGCTTGGAAACCGGAATGTGGGTCCAACGGCTCACCACTTCGGCGATATCCTCTTCGTCGATCTCTTCCTTGATCAGGCGCGCGGCGCTGGGCCTGCCGGCCAGCTTCTCTTCCTCGGCGCGAAGTTCGCGCTCCAGCCCGGTCAGTGTGCCGTACTTGAGCTCGGCCGCGCGGTTGAGGTCGTAGGCGCGTTCGGCCTGCTCGACTTCCAGTTTCGTCCGCTCGATCCGCTCGCGCAGCGCGCGGAGCCGCCCGACGCCCTCCTTCTCGGCTTTCCATTGAGCCTGCAGGGCGTTGGCGTCGGCGCGCAGGTTGGCGAGCTCTTTTTCGAGTCTCGCCAGCCGCTCGCGCGACGCCTCGTCGGATTCCTTCTTCAACGCCTCGCGCTCGATCTCAAGCTGCATGACGCGGCGCAGCTTCTCGTCCAGTTCCCCGGGCAGCGAATCGATCTCCGTGCGCAGCTTGGCCGCCGCTTCGTCCACCAGGTCGATGGCCTTGTCGGGCAGAAAACGGTCCGCAATGTAGCGGTTGGAAAGAACCGCCGCCGACACCAGGGCGGTGTCCTTGATGCGCACGCCGTGATGGACCTCGTAACGCTCCTTCAGGCCGCGCAGGATCGAGATGGTGTCCTCGACCGAGGGCTGATCGACCATCACCGGCTGGAAGCGGCGCTCGAGCGCGGCGTCCTTTTCGACGTGCTTGCGGTATTCGTTGAGCGTCGTCGCGCCGATGCAATGCAGCTCGCCTCGCGCCAGCATCGGCTTCAGCAGGTTGCCCGCGTCCATCGCGCCTTCCGCCTTGCCCGCGCCCACAACCGTGTGCAACTCGTCGATGAACAGGACGATCTCGCCGTTGGACGATTGGACTTCCTTCAGCACCGCCTTGAGACGCTCTTCGAATTCGCCGCGGAACTTGGCGCCGGCGATCAGCGCGCCCATGTCGAGGGAAACCACTCGCTTGTCCTTCAGACCCTCCGGGACGTCGCCGCGCACGATGCGCTGGGCCAGCCCTTCGGCGATGGCGGTCTTGCCAACGCCCGGTTCGCCAATCAGCACCGGGTTGTTCTTGGTGCGGCGCGAGAGAACCTGCATCACCCGCCGGATTTCGTCGTCGCGCCCGATCACCGGGTCCAGTTTACCCTGCCCGGCCAGTTGCGTGAGGTCGCGCCCGTAACGTTCCAGGGCCTCGTAGGTGGCCTCCGGCGTCTGCGTCGTAACGCGCTGGTTTCCGCGGACCTCCTGGAGCGCCCGCATCAGCCGCTCGCGCGTGACCCCATGTTCCTTGAACAGCCTCCCGGCGGCGGCGCCTTCGTCAACCAGGGCCAGCAGCAGGTGCTCGATCGAGACGTACTCGTCCTTGAGCTGCCGGGCTTCGGTCTCGGCCTGCGCCAACAGGCGCTGCAAACGCCCGGTGATGTAGATCTGGTCCGGAGGGCCGGAGGGTGTCGAAACCTTGGGCAGCCGGTCCAGTTCCTGGGTCAGCCGCTGATGCAGACGGACCAGGTCCACCTCGGCGCGATTGAGTATCGAAATGGCCAGCCCGCCCTCTTGCGCAAGCAGAGCGGCAAGCAGGTGCTCGACGTCAACCTGTTGGTTGCCGAGGCGGACGGCATTCGACTGCGCGGCGCGGATTGCCTCCTGGACCTTCTCGGTGAAGCGGTTGATATCCATATCTTAGCGGCTTCCTATCATATATTATAAGCATACTACAAGCAATTTTCAACCTATATTCTTCTGAGAACTATTCCCTTTAGAATCAACAATCAAGATTAAACGATAACAGGATTGTGTTTGGTGCGACCAAACGATATTCTATTATCGTATGGCAATACGACACTTTTGGCTTGATCGGCTCAATCAAGCTTTCCAACGCCGATCCGTCCTCTGGCTCATGGGCGTGCGCCGCACCGGCAAGACTTTCCTGAGCCGGAGTCTTCCGGACGTCGACTACCTCGATTGCGAGCTCCCAAGCATTCGCCAGCAGCTTGCCAGTCCGGAGAGCTTCCTGAGGGAACGGCAAGGCAGAACCGTGGTCCTGGACGAGATCCATCGCCTGGAAAACCCTTCCGAGGTTCTGAAAATCGCCGCGGATCACTTCCCCGGCGTCCGCATCCTGGCGACTGGGTCAAGCACGCTGGGCGCCTCCGCGCGTTTTCGCGACACGCTGGCCGGGCGCAAGGAAGAGGTTCTGCTCACGTCCATGACCAGCGCCGATCTGGCCGACTTCGGCGGCCACGGCATTGAACATCGGCTGCGCAACGGCGGTTTGCCGCCGATGTTCCTGAACGACGCATTTCCCGAGCGGGAATGCCAGGAGTGGATGGACGCCTATTGGGCCAAGGACGTCCAGGAATTGTTTCGTCTCGAGCGCAGGCACTCCTTCCAGCGCTTCCTGGAACTACTGTTTGTTCAGAGCGGCGGATTGTTTGAAGCGGCAAGCTTCGCCAGCCCCTGCCAGGTGAGTCGCACAACCATTCAGAACTACCTGGCGGCGCTGGAAGCGACTTTCGTCATAACCGTTGTGCGGCCATACCATTCCAGCAAAGCGGCGGAGATCGTAGGCGCTCCCAAGGTCTACGGATTCGACACCGGCTTCGTGTGCGTGTTTCGCGGTTGGCGCGATCTCGGACCGGACCGTTTCGGCCCGCTCTGGGAGCACTATGTGCTGAACGAGTTGCGCGCCAGGCATCCCTCCATCCGCCCGCAATACTGGCGGGACAAACAGAAACACGAAGTCGGTTTCGTTATCGAGCCCCATCCTGGCGCGCCGCCGGCGGTGATCGAGTGCGAATGGTCGGCTGACGCATTCGACCCGGCCAACCTGCGCATTTTCCGGCGCCGCTACCCGGAGGGGCTGAACCTGGTGGTGGCGCGCAACGTGACCGATCCCTACACCCGCCAGTTTGGCTCCCTTGCCGTGCGCTTTGCCGGCATCCAAGCGCTGGGCGACGGCGGTGGCGGGGCGCTCGACATCTTTCGCTAGGAGTCTGTCGGAGCGAAATCTTTCTGAACGCGCAAAGCGCGGCCTCATAAAACGGGTTGTGGACGACTTTGCGATGCAAAGTATCCTGGTCCGTGAGGCAAATCAACTTTTGGCGTCCGGCGAACCCGAAAGACTCGTTTTCGAGCTGGTTGTTGGCCTTCTTGGCCTCTTTTCGATCTCTCTTCCTGGCTGGGGTCCGCTACCGGGCGCACTGGCGCTTACCCGGACGGGTCTTTCACCCGCGAGAAGAACGCGTCTTTCGGGACGCACCATGGGTGAATTGTATAAGCTACCCATGATTCTGCTGCGCGGCGGGACGATCGTCGACGGGACGGGCGCCGGCCCGGATCTCTCACGCCGGCCCGCTCGATGAGACGCCCGACGCGATGGCCATCGATTGCACGGGGCTGGTTGTCGCTCCGGGCTTCATCGACGCGCACAGTCACTCCGATCTCCAGGTTCTGGAGGAAAGGCCCTTCAGGGCGTCACCACGGAAGTGGCCGGCAACTGCGGCTTCTCGACCTATCCGGTGCCCGAACGAAGCGCGGGAACGGGCCAGCCTGGTCAACGTCATCTCGCTGGTGGGTCACGACAGCAGGCCGTCCATGACCAGGGCATAGGCCGGGATGCCGGTTAGATCCATCCACCGGAACGGACCGGCCATCAGCGGTAATACCGGGAACCATCGAGGAAGAAACCCGGCTCACCATGTCGCACATTGGCAAGATTCTCGAAGCTGCCGGCTGCACCTACGCTTTCAACGGTGTGTACGCCGGGTATTTCCAGGGTGCGCGCCCGGCGCGCATCACCGTGCAATCGGTGCTCGGCGACGGCATCAAGGTCGAGATCGACGCGGTGGCCCGCCTCCGCTGAAAAGGGGTCAGCCTGGTATGGTCCCTTTTTCTGGCTCTGAGCAGGAATTTGTAGGACACCCCGCTTTTGCTGGGTTTCTGCCATTCACGCCTGCAGGGCAGCTCGTGATTGGGCTGCTGTAGAGATGCCTCATAGGCAATGTTTGCCGACTTTTTGCCAGGATCTTCGGCTGGCATCGGGGCGGGTACACCACACGAAACCGGGGCCGCACGATCCCCAACGCCCCGAAGGGCCAAAACACTCAAAGCTCCGCCAATTGGACACTTCTACAAATTGTCGCGCAGAGCCGTATAACCAAGGGAGAACGCCTATGCACTTCCACCGCCGCGAGTTTCTTGCCTCGCTGCTGGCCGTGCCTGCCTTGACGCGGGAAAAGACGGCCGCTCCCGCGTATCCGCCGCAAAATGGACGGTGCCCAAGTCGAGACTCACAAAACCATCAACGGCTTGAAGCCGAACGTGTGGATGCGAAGTGCAAATGGACATTCGGGTGTGTGGCAAGGAAGTCGCCCACGGCTTGAGCCTTGTGCGCCGATAACCGCTCTCAGGGTTTAGTGGGCCAGCGTCAAAGGAGCCCAACGTGAATGTGGTCTTCATGGTTCTGTCGCCAAAGGACTTCCCAGTTAACCCCCTTCGGCAACCCAGCGATCGCTGCGCTCGCAGCAATCCTTTCGGCGGAATCCTTAAGAAATGCGCTGATCCCAGGATCACCCGAAGGGGTGCTAATCGGGCTGCCGGAGCCGAACTGCCGCAGCCGGCAGCCCGGCCAGACTCTCAGGTCATTGTAAATGACCTGCATCATTTTATGCCTGCTTCTGAGAGTCAAGATTAGGTCCATTAACATCGTGGTACGACGCAGATCGTAGCCCGGATCGGTGTACACCAACCTAGGGTGCTCTTCTCCGACCTCTACCTTCTCACCGTCTCCATCTCGGATGGAGTTGTAAAGCGCCGCTTGCCGGATTATGTATATATCAACGCAGTGTCCCTCCTTGTGCGTCTCGTGAAATGGTGGCGCACCCCCCAGCTTTAGGCTGACATCGCCCAGTCCAAAGGGATGGTCGATATCGTACCTCCCCCACTCATCGGAGAGTTCCTTCAGAAAATTGAACATTTTTGCACTGGCCCATTGCCCCTTCCGTGGGCGCGCGTAGTAGTGGCCAGAGCCTGAACCGACAAGCTGTAGTGCCATCTGTTCTGTCTCCTCGTTGGCGTTGACCGCAATTGTCTACAAGTAACTATGATACGAACTCTGGGCAATTGTGCAACCAGATTTCTTGGGCGCCGAGCAGGAATTTGCAGGCCCCCCGGCTTTTGTTGGGTTTCTGGCGTTCACGCCTCCAGGCCCGCTCGTGATTGGTCTGCGGCGGAGGTGCCGCGCCGGCAATGTTGGTGGGCTTTTCGGCAGGATCTTTGGCTGTCACCGAGGCCGGCGCCAGCCGGCCGGCCGGTCCGGTCTCCCGCAGGCCGGTTAGGAAAAACCGCGGCGTGGACGCAACATGATGTTCACTAATCGGCCCCCGTCTCACCCGGGACCGTTCGGCTGGTCGAACGCCGGGTCTGTTTCAGGCTCCAATACTAACAACGCCTCCTTGAATCAGCGGCTTACGGCTGCCATCGCACCGCGTTTTGCTCCCGCCAGCCGCAAGATTCCAAGCCGTCCGAGACGGGGTGATGAGGACTCCTCGGGGCGGGCACACCATACGAAACCGGGGCCGCACGCTCCAAACGCCCCTGAGGGACCTAAACGCTCAAGTCCCCGCCGATTGGACACTTCAACAAATTCTTGCGCGGAGCCCTTTTTCCAAAAGAAAGGGACCATACCAGGCTGACCCCTTTTCCGTGGCGCGGCGGAAGTCGAAGCGGAGATCTTCGATCCGCGCGCCGATCACTTCGATGCGCCTGGGATCGCGCGAGCCGACGCCCAACTCTTCCGCCAGCTTCAGGGTGCTGTCACATCGTTCGAAGGGCGCCGTGCCCCGGTCCGCCATCGGGTCGAAGCCCATCACGGCGGCGCCGACGGCGTCCGTGTTGACGCAGTTGGTACCCGCGATAAGAATGCCGGGAGCGACCAGCACCGACCCGCGGGTTCCCGCGCCTTCCCCCTTGGTCTGGGTCCGGATGCCGTCGATAATCGACAGGTGAATCGGGCGCGCCGCCACCAGGTCGGCCACGATGCGGGGCACGCGGTATCCGCCGTCGCGGGGCGATTGCGGGTCGTTCTCGGCAAGCGCGCTGCGCGAGGGCTGGCGGTTCCCGAAGTGCAGGGGACCACGGCCTCCCCGAGGCAGGATGCCCGGTTCGTCCACGCCCGCCCCGTCGCCGTAAATGGTGCAGGGAGTGATGCCGAAGCAGTTCTTCATGGCCAGCGTGATGCCGGTGGTCGAGTGTTCCTTCAGCTTGGCAATCGAGACGAAGACGTCGCATTCTTCGTAGGAATGGTTCAGGTCGAAGGCCCCGAACATGTGCCCGCCGCGAGGAGTCTGAAGCCGGTGGTATCGCTTGCCGTGACCGAGGAAGTTGGTGTTCTCGAACTCCACCCGGGGCGCGGCGTTCGCCAGATCCCGAGGCTCCCATCCGGCGCCCAGCATGTGTTCCTCGATCGGCTCGGCGCTCTTCCACGGGCTTTCGAGCAGGCGTATGCGGCTTGCACCGGCCCGGCCCAGCAGATGGACCGTTGCGCCGGTCACGTCCTGGTGCGTCCAATGCGCGAGTCCGGCGTCCAGATACCCGTGCCGCTCGAACGGCGTGCCGGTGAGGTTGAGCTTGACGGCCACGGTCTTGCCCTTGACCAGACGCCCCAACCCGCCGAGCTGATCGAACATCTTCCGGAGCACCGGAAGTACCGCGGCGCCATAGGAGGCGCACCGGGCCAGGGCAACCGGCGCGGCGGCGGCTTCGGACGGCGCGGCGCGGACCCTGGCCGCGGCGGCCGCGCCGGCCATCCATTCTCTTCGAGTCATCGGTTTCATCGGTCCGGAAAGTAATATCATCACACTATCCATGCATCCGTGCGGATCGCGTTGGATTGAGAGGAAAATGGATCATGAGTTTCCGCGCGCTTTTCTCTTCGCTCCTGGCTCTGGTCGTATGCGCCGGCCTGATGGCGGGCGCCGAACGGGTGCCGGTGATCTTCGACACCGACATGGGCAACGACATCGACGATGCCCTGGCTCTGGCCGTCCTCCACGCCCTGGAGAGCCGCGGCGAAGCGAAAATCCTGGCTGTGACCATCACCAAGGACAACCGGTGGGCCGCGCCGTACGTGGACCTGGTCAACACGTTCTATGGCCGCGGCGGCATCCCGGTCGGCATGGTGCGCGACGGCAAAACTCCCAAAGCCAGCCGCATGATTCAGGTCCCCGCCGAGCGCACCCGGCCGGACGGAGCGCCGGTCTATCCGCGCCGCATTCAGGACTCAAGCCAGGCGCCCGAAGCGGTTTCCTTGCTGCGCCGCCTGCTGGCCGGGCAGCCGGACGGCTCGGTGGTCTTCGTGCAGGTTGGGTTCAGCACCAACCTGGCGCGACTGCTGGATTCGACGCCGGACCAGGCCAGCTCGCTCACGGGCCGCGACCTGGTGGCGAAGAAGGCGCGCCTGTTAAGCGTCATGGCCGGCAACTTCGCCGACGGCAGTTCGGAGTTCAACGTGCGCGAGGACGTCCCTTCGGCGCGGAAGGTCTTCGACGAATGGCCCACGCCCATCGTGGCCAGCGGTTTCGAGATCGGCCAGGCGCTGCGGTTCCCCGCCCGGAGCATCGAGAATGATTTCGCGTATGTGAAGGACCACCCGGTGGCCGAGGCCTACCGCAACTACATGAAGATGCCCTACGACAGAGAGACCTGGGACCTGACCTCGGCCCTGTACGCCGTGCGGCCCGATCACGACTACTTTTCGCTGTCGCCGCCGGGAAAGATCGGCGCGCTGGAAAAAGGAGGGACGAAGTTCGAGCCGCGGCCCGGCGGCCGGCACCGCTACCTGATCCTGGATGAGGCGCGGAAGGCGCGCACGCTGGAGGCGCTGGTTCTGCTGGCGAGCCAGCCGCCCCAACGGTTGGGGCCTTGACAGCGTCTAGAATAGAGAGGGGAAACCTGTATGCAAAACCGGACACGTCGCGGCTTCTCGCTGATCGAGCTTCTGATCGTTATCGCGATCATCCTGATTATCGTCGCGGTGGCGGCGCCCAGGCTCGACAAGGCCCGCATGCACTCTCAGGAGATGGCGGCGGTCCGGCAGATTCAAACTCTGCATACCGCCCAGACGCAGTACTACTCGCAATACGGCCGTTACGCGACATCGCTGGCCGAACTCGGGCCGCCGACCTCGGGCCAGGCCTCGCCGTCAGCCTCGGATCTGGTCCCCGGCGACCTTGCACTGGGCATCAAGACCGGCTACGTGTTCCAGTTGCAGGGCGGCCCCCAAGGCTACACCATCAACGTCAACCCGCAGGTCTTCAACTCGACCGGCCGCCGCACGTTCTTCTCCGACCAGACCCTGGTGATTCGCGAAAACTGGGGGCAGGAACCGGCCAACGTGCAAAGCAAGGAGATCAAGTAGCAGTTGGTCGGCCGTGGCGCGGGCGGTTTCGCCCGCGTGGCGGTTACGGCTGCAGGTAGATGCGGACGCGGTTGCTGGGCTGGCCGGCGGCTTCCATGTAGAGTTCGGCGGGGCCGGCGTTGACGATTTCAGGAAGCTGCACTTCCACCAGGTAGAAGCCGATGTAGCCGGGGGCCAGCGTGGCGCGCGTCACTTCGACCGGCGCGCGGTCCAGGTAGACCTTCACCGGGGCTACGACTCGGGGCGGAGAGTCCAGGGGCGCGGCCAAGCCGGTGGGCCATTCCGGTTGCAGGCGGCCCAAACCGGTGGCCAGGATCTGGATTCGGGCATCCGAGCGCGCCGGGGTCATGGCGTCCAGCAGCACTCCGCGGTCGGCGTCGAGCACCATGGGGGCGCCGTCTCGATCCACGAACACCGCCGGAGACGCGTCGCGAAGCGGAACTCCCAAGGTCAGGCGTCCGCCGGCGGTCTCGAGCGCAATGGCGAGCGCGGAGCCGGAGACCTCGAACGGAACCTGGATTTGGGATTCCATGTCGGCCGCTGTCAGCACCGGGACGTTGCGGTCGCTGGCGCGCGCCGATGCGACCCGGCCTCCCAGGATGCTGAGAAGCGCGCCGGGCGCGGCGGGGCGTTCGGCGTAGTCGGCCGCGCTGACCGCGCGCAGCGCCAGGAAGCGGTGCGGCGCCGTGGCCGCAAAGACGCCGTATCCGTCCAGGGCCCCATAGATCTGGTTGCCGCCCTGGTCCAGATGGACGTCCATGACCGGGGCGCGCGGCAGGGAAGCGTTCAGAGCGGCCCACAGCGGGGCCGGCGCCGCCGCGCCCAGAGGCGTGATGGCGAAGAAGAGCCCTTGATCGGTGGCCAGGTAGACCGCGCCCGTGGCGCTGCCAGCGCCGCCAGCGCCCGGCGGGGATCGCCGGGGTCCACCCAGATGGCCTCGACCGACGCTCCCGCTCCCGGCCGCGGTTCGAGCCGGTTGCGGCCGTCGTAGCCCGCGCTCGCCGAGAAGGCGGTGATCGAGACGCCCAGGGTTTGCGACAGGGCGCGCAACCGGCGCACGGGGAGATTGGGAAGGGTATCGTTCAGCCCGCTCCAGGTGACGCCGGCGTCGAGGGACCGCCAGATTCCGAAATGATTGGCTGTGAACACCTCAAGGCCGTGCCACAGTGCCAGCCAAGCTGTCCACAGGGAGTATAGGCCGTGCCACTTTCGTGACGCGAGAGCACCTGGCTGGGGGAATCCGGCGCTGAGTTGTCGGTGGGTTCTGGTGGGTTCTTCCTGGGTTCTTCTTGGGTTCTGGTGGGTTCTTCTTGGGTTCTTCCTGGGTTCTTCTTGGGATGGCGGAGGCGGAGGTTTTTGGAGTTCACAGGCTGAAGCCAGTGGGACGGGGATGTGTGGCCGGAGGCGCATGGAATAAGGCTCCGGTGCACAGTGCGTCCCGCCTGCCGGCCCAGAGGGCCCCTCGCCCGAGGTATGCTCCGCGGAAGTGGTTTCGTCGAATCTTTTTTCGCCGGTCTGGCGCAGGGCCTGGATGCGGGCGAGGGAGCGCCGGAGGATGTTGTTGGGGCGTGGATTATTGCCGGCAATGGCGCCGCAGGCCTGGGCCAGGCCCCCGAGATCGTCGGGGAAAGACTGCGTGGCGAGTTCGAGGTCTATGGCCTTGCGCTCGATGGCGGAGCAGGTTTCCTGGACAGCGGGCAGCTCGACGGCGTTACGCGGGGCGATGCGCAGCAGGTGCTGGCGGACCAGTTCGTGGAAGCCTTTGAGCAACTCCTTCTTGACGACGGTGACTTTGGCGAGCAGGTTTAGAGAGCGCGCATGCATGGAGGAGCGGGGCTCGCCAGCCCCGGTTTTGGGGCCGCAAGAGGCGGTTGGTTGAGTGGGAGATCGCATATATGTCCTGAAGCTGTCAATTCAGAGGCGCGCTGGGCACGGAGCCGGGAAGCTTGAGGCACGCCTGTGGGCTACCTCAAGAGTTTCTTTCCGTGAAGGTAGCCCGGAGCGTCCCCAGGTCTTCTGATCTGTTCCCCAATCGCATTGTACAGTCCCTGGGAACCGAGATTCGGGCAAGGCTTGGCTACGTTATTGATAATAGACGACAAAAAAGAAATGACCGGCGCGTGATCGTTTACCGGTAGGGCGAGGAGAATGGCCACGGATGAACGAGGATGGACGCGGATTGAGACGGGAAGCGGCGGGAGAGGCAACTCAGCCCGACCCGCGCCGACGAATAGCTGGTGTCGGACAGGTCGCCTCTCAAGATGTTGTAGGGCAAACCGAGGCCGCTGGCGATCAGGCGGGTCGGAGAACTCCAGCGACTCACCGGGCGAAAGGCGCTGAATGGTTCCCGGCTCCAGGCTCGCGGTCCACGTGCCGTCATCCGCCTTCGCGGCACCGAGCGGGTTTTCGTTCGGCGTCGTGATAAACCCCGTGAGCAGGGCGCCTGTCTTCTGCTTTACCAGCGTGGCGCGGTCATGATGGGCAGAAGCGCCGAGACGCCCCGGACCTGGCCGGGAATTACCGGACGGAAGATCTGCAACACTTCGGTTGACGGCACGCGGTTGCTTTTCGGGAGCCGGAGCAGGTTGCCGGGGTGCCACTCATAGATGCAGAAGGCGGTGCGGCGGCCGACCGAATCGAACTCGACTCCGGCGATGACGTTGTCCCTGGTGATGGTGGTGTCGATGAACTCGGCCGGCAGCAGTTGCAGTGGGAGCGAGCCGGCGGCGTCGGTGGTGAACCGGACGAACACCTCGCCATCGATGAACATCATCCTGGCGGCGAGGGCCTGGAACCCATAGAAGTTGAGCAGCCCGTCAACGTCGGCAACATCGGTCCAGGCATTCCATGTGTCGAGCAGCACGGTTTTCAAATCCTGACTGCTGATCTTCGGTAACAGCGTGATGCCCGGCCCGACCACGTTATCGACGAATGCCTGCGTGGCACGCGCGGCAATGGCGCTGTTGGCCGCCAGGTAGCGGGCGCGGTTCCGGATCATCGGATTCGGCGCGGTGCGGGAATAGTCCGAGGTCGGGTCGTTCCACAATCCGATGTTGCGCCGATCACGCGCCACATCGGCCGCAGAACGGACCAATCCCTTCCGCTCGGTCGAGCGGGTTTTGAAAAGCCAGTTGAGCATGATGGTTAGGTCCGGAAGTGGATGGTTGCCGTCGTCCCACCCTGGCCGGTTTTGGCGCGGGCGGGTTGCGGCCACCACCTTTTCGCGCCCGTGGCGACGGGGATCATCTGAGCTTCGTGAGCGAGTTGACCACTGGCCTGAAAGTTCATAACGATCTGCCGCTGCGAACCGAACTCCTCAGGGCGATAGCGCACGCCCTCGGGCTTCACAAACCGAATCCGGCTGTGATTGCCGACGCCGACGTAGCCGGCCAGCACGAACCTGCCGATGACCTCACGGCCCGATGCGGACAGGCAAACGCGTCCCGAGAAGTCGACTACTTCAACGGGTACGTCCTGCCGCCGCAGGATCACTTCCAACTGCTCTCCCGCGAACTGCATAGGCACACCTCTCCTGTCGGTGGGCCCCGGCTTGGCCTGCGGGGCGTAGGCTGCTGCGTTTACAGGTCGCGGATCTCGATCCCGTGCTGCCGGAAGAATTTGACGATCCGCGGGATGGATGTTTTCAAGAAGCCATCCACGTCAAAAGTGAGCCAGCACCAGTCCTTCAGCGGCCACTGGCCTTTCATCCGCGCGAGGTTCAATTCCAACTCGTTCGCGAAGGGGTCCGGCTTGCCCGTCTCCATCAAAAGGCGATCCTGCTCCGTGTTCATTACGATCGGCTCGGGACGGCCTTCCTTGGTGTATTGCCCGCTTTGGTAGCTATTCACATCCAGATCGAAGGTTCCGTTTTTTCGGAAAGCCTGGTACAGACACCAGTCCCACGCACCCGCGCGGGAGAGTCCATCGATTGCCATGATCTTCATCGCGTCGCGCGGCGTGTACTTCAAATGGACGCCCCTGCCAGTGCCAAATAGCTTTAAATCAAGAGTTTGCCGCCGCGTGTAGCTTTCGAACCGCCCTTTCGGAATGCCTACCAGTTCGAGGAAGTCACTCAGAGGCAGAACGCCGTAGTCGATCCATTGCCAGCGCAGCTCCTCTGGGGTCCTGGACGGGATGATCAGCCGTCCGGTCTCCTCTTCGATCAGGTCAGCGATGCTCGGTTTGGTTCTCGCCACGGCTGTCTTCTATAAATCTATCACGAGAGATTTAATTTGTCCAGTGCTCGCCCATGAACGGCGCAGACAACGCCTCTTGTCGACCCGCGCAGCTTGGGTGGGACGCTAATGGGCCGTTGGGATGACGTGTGGGGGGACTTGCGCGGCGACCGGCTTTCCTTCGTCCGGTTTTTCCTTACGTTAGCGTGAGCGCCACGGTGTAGAGGCGTTTGCGGATCAAATCGTGGAGCGGAGCACCCTGAATGTCCGATGCTTCTCTGTAAGGGCACTACCGCGAGAACGCCGGGGGTCTCCCGTCAAAGCACCTCACCACGATCAGGAGTGCAATCGGTCAGCGTCAGGGGGGATCTATCCGCCGCCCCGCCACTTCTCCATCGGGCGTTTTGCGTTCAAGTGGCTGCTGATTGCACTACGCTGGGCGACCAGGCACGACATAACTTCCAAGCCTGCAATCTGTTCCGGTGAAGGAGCTGACCTGACGCATCCTGCCACATGACTGGGCATGGTGTTGGGGAGCAGATGTAATAGGCCTGAGCCGTCCAGCCCGCAGCGACGCCAGTGACGCCGAATCGAATTGACACGCCCGCCGTTAAACTGAGATACTCCTCAGAAGCCTTGCCAGAATTGTCCCTTGAGCGCCGGTTTGACGATGCGATGCACGAGCTGTATGGCAGGATTGTCCGCGAGGCTGGAGGATACACGCCAACCGTCTTCTTTCGGATGATCGAGCAGTACGGCGGCCTGGAGGCCGCCCACCGACTACTCCGCCCCGACGCCGATTTCTTCAGCTACGGTTTCGATCACTTGTCCAAAATGCGGCGAACGGACCTCACCATGGAAGCCCTCATTCTTTCCCTCGACTACAAAAACCAGCTTTTCAGCTCCAGAGAATTGGCGACCGCTGAGGAGCGGCTGCAGGCCGCGCGGCAACTCTACCCTCCGCGCAATTGACTTGCTCAGAACGACTGGCCGCTATCCATCTTCTGCCGACAAGTGGATATCATTGAGGCAGCGTCCGGGTGCCCCAGGCGGTGAGCTTCCTGAAAGCAGATGAGGCCTTCGCGGTAATCTCGAAATCGAACCACCATGACGACACCTTTGTTCAACCATGCATACCGGTTCTGAGGATTCAAGGTCAGGGCCATATTGAAGCACTTTAAAGCGTCGTCGTGACGTTCGAGTTTTCCTAGACAGAGCCCCTTCTCGACCCATGCTTGATCGAGGTTACCGTTCAGAGCCAGTGCCTTCTCGTAACAAAGGACTGCCTCACTCAACCGCATCTGATCTGCGAGTACATTACCTTTGCTGTACCAACCGAGAAAATCGGAAGGATTCACGCTCAGTCCCCGGTCGAAGCACTTATAGGCTTCGTCGTAGCGCTTAAGCTGGCCGAGTAACCCTGCCTTATTCACCCACGCATCGGCGTAGCCCTGATCTAGCGCGATCGCACGATCGAAAGAAACCAGAGCCTCCTGATCTCTTTTCAGCTTCAACAAGGCCACGCCTCGATTTAGCCAC
>Ga0315273_10002596_pt1 | contig 21393 bp, 22 predicted proteins | sample YL17G02_0_MG_FD_205753 | JGI IMG/M metagenome (GOLD analysis project Ga0315273, IMG submission 205753) | Sediment microbial communities from Yellowstone Lake, YNP, Wyoming, USA - YL17G02_0 | ecosystem: Environmental > Aquatic > Freshwater > Lake > Sediment | place: USA: Wyoming | collected... | reverse complement strand
AGAATATTCATAATTTTTATTATATTTTTCGTATTTCATATTGGACATTATATATTATTATCATAAAACCGCTAGGCCTTGACTTATTTAAGAATATTTAAGACAAAGACACAGAGTTCAATCACACCGGCCTCAACACTTCTATTGATTTATATTGTTGCCTACTTATATTTCGGCTTACCGTTCTGCTACAAATCTTATTATTTTTGTTTTAGCATTTCGCAGACCGGAGTGTGATTGAACTCTGTGTCTTTGTCTTAATAACTTGTTTTGCAATATATTTTTTTTATTGCTATAGTAATAAAATAATATATATTTTATTTTTGTTTTTACTATTATTTTTATGGAAAATATTAAAACATCTTCAGTAACTGAATCTCCAATTTCTCCTCCTACTAGTAAATCAGAGAAGAAAAAATTTCCTTATTTAATAGTTGGAATATGCGGATGTTTACTTGTATGTTGTGTTGTAGCCACGATTATTGGGGTTATCATTTTTTTAAGAAACCAAAATTCAGGAGGAGCTATTCTCAACAAAGAACCGATTGTGAATATTACAAAACCAACCGGAATGAATTGGTTTACGACCTATGAAGGAGAGATTAATTTAGCGGGCATTGCATCTGATGAAGAAGGTCAACTAAACAAAATCGAAGTTAGTGTCAATGGTAAAATTTTATCGGCAAGCGGAACTTCCAACTGGTCTTCCGATAAGATTCAGCTTAACGAAGGCGACAACAAAATTGAAGTTACAGGTATTGATGGGGGTGGGAACAAAGGAACAGACACACTCTTTGTTGTATTTAACAAAGAATTATTATTTGTCGAAGAGCCAAAAGTAGCTCCGGATTATATATATATGAATGATCCGGCCGTCTCAGTAATATTTACTGCTAAGGTTGTCAAAAAATCAGAAAAAACAATATCTGAAGTAAAATTATTTCTAGTAAATGCAAACGGAGATGTGGATAAAGAGATAGGTGTAATGTTAGATGATGGAAAAAGTGATGTGAGTGGAGATGATATTCCCGGAGATGGAGGGTATGGTTTAAAGACACAACTTTCAGCAAGTGCATTGGAGCCAATGTATTATCGGGTTGCAACAAAACTTGCTGACTCAACTACAACGGGAATGTCCGGTGTTCTTAAGGTTTCTGTTATTGAGCCGGTTAGTTCACAGGCATTAGACCAGATTACACAACTTAACCAGCAAGTGACAGATCTTATTAGTCAATTACAAACACAACAACAGACAACTCAGCAAATTGCAGATCAAGTTAATAACTGGGTACGTACACAGCCGGGAATAACAGCAAGCGGTGTATCTCAGCAAGGACATGGTGTATGGTGGGTGTACGGAAACTCTTGTATTCCGGGAGGGGTCTATATCACAAGTCCCGGTGCAAAAGGCGGGGAAGCTAGTGAGTCAAAGTTAGTTCTGGCTAGTACTTCGGGTAAGTCCGCTTCGGCCGGCGTATTCGGTTCCTCAGGTTCATCAAGCGGTCTATTTCAAAAAGTTAGTGCAGCAGAAGTTGGAACAGAAGTTCAGAATACAAAAGCAATTTATCTTGGACCGTATTTAAGCGATTTTGCGGCCTCCGACGATTATTATGGCGCTTGGCAAAAGATCAAAGAAAGCGCTTGTCCAAAATGTGAAGTAGTTGAAAAAACAAATGAGCAAGTAACAGTTGAGGACTTCGCATCTTTATCACAATACGGCTTAATAGTTGTTTCCTCACATGGTGACAATTGGTATGGCGGATTATCAGGTGACAATATGTGCGCAGAGGGCTTACAGCAGTCACAAGTAATCGTATATACTAGCCAAAAACTTACATCTGCGAATCTTAAGACATATGAGGCAGATTTAAAAGCCAGACGGCTAGGAGTTGGTGCAGGTGATAATCTGATTATTCTTCCTGCATATATTTCCTATCACAATTCTACCTTTCCAAATAGTTTGGTCTATATGTCATCATGCAGGAGTTCATATAATACAACTATGGCGGGTGCTTTCCTTGGTAAAGGAGCGCAGGCATATGCCGGATACGATGACTATGTACTCGCAAGTTATGCACTCAAAGCTGGACAGGACCTGTTTGACAACTTCCTTCTTCAAGGTGATGATGTTGGAACTGCATACAATGATACCTTAACTACAGCCGGTGCAAGCGATGGTAAAGGTGCTGACTTCTTATGGACTGGGAACAGTACACTCAAAATGGGAGGGAACAGTTTTACAAATGTTGGTTTTGAAACAGGGAATCTTTCAAGTTGGGCTCCAAATGGTGATTCTAGGATTATTACTTCTCTTGGTCCTCTAAATCCCACAGAGGGGAGTTTTATGGCCATCATTAGTACAGGACTCGGTGCGGCATCAGGAAGTAATAGTATGATTAGCCAAAGTATATGTTATGGAAAGGCAGGTGGCACACTCAAGTTTGATTATGATTTGATATCAGAGGAACCAATGGAATATTTGAATTCGCAGTATGACGATAGAATGGATGTATTCCTCGTTGTAAATGGACAGGAACGGAAGATTCTAAGTAAAGGAGTAAATGATTCAGCGTGGCTTCCGACTCCAATAGCAATTGACTTTGCAGGAGGGGACAGTACCACCTATCATACGGGATGGCAAACGGCCTCTATACCGCTCACTGATGTGACTTCAGGGGCACAGCTTGTACTTAGATTTAATGTTACTGATATTGGCGATAGCTCTTACGACACAGCTGCCATCATTGATAATATTAGGGTTGAATAATTCTTTTAACTAAAGAGAAAACTAAAGTGCTCTTGTCAAGAATTGATTCTGACTCTACCTTGATTTATAATAAAATTATGAACGAGTTAGAATTAATTAAATCAATAATCAATCAAAATCTAGATCCGACAAAATTCAAGGTATTTATTTTTGGTTCAAGAGCAATGGGACAACAATTTAAATACAGTGATTATGATATTGGTATAGAAGGTAAGCCACTTACAGGGCAGGAATACTCTTAACTGGTCTCGGTTTTCGAGGACTCTGACTTACCGGTTAAAGTAGATATTGTAGATTTTAATATTGTTTCCGATAATTTCAAGACAGTCGCCAAAACAAAAGTGATTCCACTTAATTATTAAAGAACTTTTAAGAAAACATCCGAACTGCATCAGGAACTTACAAAAGCATCCCTCAAGATTGCCGAGGCAATGGGTTTTCCGGACACTGAACCAATGCAAGAGGCGACAATTCAGCGTTTTGGAAGTCAAAATCTAATTATCGAAAATTTTCACTTGCTTTGCACTATGAATATGAGCAAGGCACCGAGACGCCTTCACACCGGCCTATATATATATTACAAAAGTGCCTTTTTGATACACTTTATTACCTGCTTTTTTCTTTCAGTCATATAGACGTCTTTACGGTAAATTAATGCCAATTTCCTCTCCAATATTATCTTCGGCAAAATTCGGACTAATTTCAAATTATTCAGTTCATCCCAAACATAACTTTTTGGCAAAAAAGCGGTTCCTTTCCCAAATTTTAATAAATCCACAATAAAGTTCGGACTGGTTGAATAAACAGTGATTTTCACATTTACTTTATTCCTTTGAAAAAACTGTCCAATTAATTTATTGGTTGTTGATTTTTCGTTATAACTATAAAAATCAAATTTACAAATATCCTCCAAATTACTAATTTCACCCTTTAATTTATTTATTGTCACCAGGATTAATTCCTCAGTAATTAAAGGTTCCTGTATTAAATCCTTGTATAGATTTTTATTTAATTGTTGAGTAATGATTCCAAAATCGATTTGTTGATTTAGAGCCAATTCCATTAATGCCTCCGAGTTATTTATATCAATTGCAAGGCCTATTTTTGGGAACAAAATGTTTATTTGCTCCCAAATATTCCGCAGAAAAATTAAGCCAAAACTATCAATCATTCCGATTCGCAATTCTTTTTCAAATTGATTGTTAAACTCGTGCACTCTTGACCGCAAATTTTCAAATTGATTAAGAGTTTTTCTGGCTTCTTCGTAAACAAATTTTCCAATTTTTGTGGGTGTAATTCCCACCTTGGAACGGAAAAATAATTTTGCCCCAAGTTCTCTCTCTAATCTTTGTAATGCGAGCGAAAGTGCCGGCTGGCTTATACTGATTTCTTTTGCAGTCAGAGAAATGCTCCTATTATCAATACATTTCACATATTTAGATAATAAATCATCCATAAATAAATTAAATATAAATATAAATAATATAAATAAAGATTATATTACCGGCATATTTAAATTACAATTAAAATTACTTTTTAATAATTTCAAAGTGACAAAAAAAATAAAAGTTGCGATAGTTGGTGTGGGTAATTGTGCATCTTCTTTGGTTCAGGGAGTTTATTATTACCGGAATGCCAAAGAAGGCGAATTTGTGCCCGGTTTAATGCATGTCAAGCTTGGTGACTACCATATCAGAGATATTGAATTTGTTGCCGGTTTTGATGTCAATACAGAAAAAGTTGGTAAAGATTTAAGCGAAGCAATTTATGTAAAACCCAATAACACAACTGTCTTTATGCAGGTTCCCAAAATTAAAGCCAAGGTATATAAAACTCCTGTAATGGATGGTATCGGGAAATATTTAAAAGATTTAATTAAAATCTCAAAAGAGAAAGACGTTGAACCGGTGGCAATATTAAAAAAGACCGGGGCTAATATAATTGTTAACTATTTGCCGGTTGGCAGTGAGCTTGCAACCAAATACTGGGCAGATGTTGCCTTGAGAGCGAACTGTGCTTTTATTAATTGCATTCCCGTATTTATTGGCAGTAAGCCCGAGTGGGAGAAAAAATTTAAACAAAAAAACCTGCCAATCATTGGCGATGATATAAAATCTCAAGTAGGTGCGACAATTGTGCACCGCACTCTGGCAAATTTGTATATGGACCGGGGAATGCCTATTCTAAGGACTTATCAACTCAACACCGGCGGGAATACTGATTTTATGAATATGTTAGAAAGGGAGCGTTTAATTTCGAAAAAGATTTCAAAAACAAATGCAGTCCGCTCTCAAATTGAAGCCCACGGGCAAACCATTGCTGATCAAGATATTCATGTCGGCCCATCGGACTATGTCCCTTGGCAAAAGGACAATAAAGTATGTTTTATTCGCATTGAAAGCAAGCACTTCGGCGATGTGCCAACCAGTTTAGAATTAAGATTGTCGGTAGAAGATTCACCAAATTCAGCCGGAATAGTTATTGATGCCATCAGATGCGCTCAAATAGCATTGGATCGTGGCGTCGGTGGCTCGCTCGAAGCCCCATCCGCCTACTTAATGAAAAGTCCTGCCAAACAAATCGAAGACCGAGAAGCCAGACAAATATTGGAAAGGTTTATCAAGGATTAAGAAGGTAAATACCGCTACCAATCAACCTTAAGAAGTATTTTATTTTTCGTCCTTGGCAGTTGCATTAAGACCAGAATTAGCTAAATTTTGTTCGGTAGCTGTATCGGGAACTCCAAAAACTGCATTACCTGCTTTGACAGCAGCATTAAGACTAGCTTCTGCTGATTCTTGTTCGGTAGAGACAGCTTCATTAATACTACCTTCAACCGGTTCCGTTTCTGGTTCTGGCAATTGTTGACCACTCAAATCTTCATTAGTCATCTTAAACAAATAAAAAATAATTTATTAAAAAACAAATATATTAAATTAATCTTAATTATAAATAAAAAAAACTAAAAGTCAATTTATAGTGGTTCTATTTAATTTAATGTGTTGAACAGAAGTTCTTACACACTCTGATTTGCAGTATAAATTTAGTCAAACAATATTTAAGAGTCCCGACTTACAAATCAGAGGCCGAATATAAAATAAATATTATTTGTATAATGAGTCCATGAGGCCGGTGTGTAAGAACTTCTGTTCAACACATTGTAATCAAAATATACAAACCTATATTGATTGATATATTATATTTTATCTTATAAAATAAATAACATGAATTCATCAAAAATAAAAAATTCAGAAAGTAATGGATTGATAACAGGAATTATTTTGATTCTAATGTCGTTCTTCCTTTGGGTAATACCATTATTGTTTTCCTTAGATATGATGCAGTGGGGTTATGGAATAATTTGCATAGGACTATTTATTTTTATTATGGGTGGTGTTACATTTTTGATGTATCTTTCTCGTTATTTAATATTGAGGTCGATTTTGAGGGGCGAGAATGTAATTGTTCATTGGGTCTATTCCAAAGACAAAATGTTAGAACAGGCAAAAGTTGAACTTGAAAAAGCAAAAAGCGAAAATAAATTGAAACTTGGTGCTGTATGGTTTTTCTTTATATTATTTACTGGTATTTTTTTATTTATTGGGTTTACTTCAGGGGAGGGTGATTCCATGGGTATGTTTTTTGGGATAATGCTTTTTGTTGCTTTAATTATTTCAGCTGTAGCATTAATAATGCCCGGTATTATGTATCGCAATTCTACAAAAGCTTCGCCCGATGCAATTATTGCGACTAACGGTTTGTACTATTTAGGGCAACTACATTCTTGGAATAAAACTTTGTCTTTAATCGACAAACTGGAAATCGACGAAGCCAAAAAAGAATTAGAATTTACTTTCAAATACATTACAAAGCTTGGCTGGTTTAAATACGAATCTTACTCGATAAAAATTCCAATCCCTGAAGGGCAGATAGAAAAGGCAAAAGAAGTGTTAAATAAATTAGGTTAAAAGTCGCAACATCGCAACATCGCAACATCGCAACTTTAATTTTACTTTCAACTATTTTTACAGGAATTCCAAATGTATGTATTGGACTCATATATGCTCTTGTATATATTCTTGAAAACTGCTACACTAATAACTAATTGAGAATTTAGTTATTAACTTGCACTTATGAAACTATTTTTACTTCGTAAATTTTTGTCTTTTTTCTTCGTAGCATTGATGTTTATTTCCATAATTATATTTGGAGGATTTATTAAATTATTGCCTCACGCCCATGCAGTGGATATAATTTCCAATAGACAGTTGGTAGGGACGCAAGGGGCAAATGACTGGCAAACCTTTACGGTTAATAGCGATACTTATGCGCTGGTGGCAAATCAAGCAAATCAATCTTCGAATTCAGGTCCAGTAGACTACACCATTGATTCATATTTATACAAATGGATGAGCGGCAGTAACTGTTTTGGTAACGGAACAACCTGCGCGAACGCAACACTGGGAGTAAATTCAATTCAGTCGATAGGGACGTCAGGTGCTCGTGACTGGCAAACTTTTACAGTTAATAGCATTACGTATGCACTGGTGGCCAACTATGTTAGTGAAGCTCATGAGGATAGCAATTATTATCCGGTCGACTCATATCTCTATAAATGGATGGGTTCGTTCCCGGGTCCCTGTTTTGGCGACGGGACAGCTTGCGCCGATTCCACGCTGGGAGAACACGCCTTTCAGACAATCAGAACAGCAGGTGCAATTGACTGGCAGACTATTATGGTTGGTGGCGTTACATACGCACTGGTGGCAAGTCAATACGAAACTTCAGATCCGAATTCAAATCTTACCAATTCATATCTCTACAAGTGGAATCCCAACCTGAATAGTAATAATGGCTGTTTAGGAAATGATAGTGCTTGTGCCAATTCCACATTGGGAGCCAACGCCTTTCAGGCGATTAAGACGAAAGGAGCAAGTGACTGGGAAACTTTTACTGTTAGTGATGTTACATACGCGCTGGTAGCAAATTATTCCCTCAGCTCGAATGTTAATGTCGACTCATATCTATATAAATGGATGAGCACGTCCCCGGGTCCCTGTTTTGGCAACGAGACCGGTTGCGCAAACGAGACGCTGGGAGACCACACCCTGCAGTCAATAAGAACATCAGGGGCAAAAAACTGGAAGACCTTTACTGACGGTTCCGGTAATACATACGCACTAGTCGCAAACTACTGGGGGGGAGGAAATTATATGGTAAATTCATATCTCTACAAATGGATGAGTTCGTCCCCGGGTCCCTGTTTTGGTAATGGAACATTCTGCGCAAACACATCGCTGGGAACAAATTCAATTCAGTCGATCAAGACAGCAGGGGCAATTGACTGGCAGACTTTCACCATTAGTGGCGATGTATACGCACTGGTGGCAAATCAAAGTAACTCATGGAACTATTTTTCAATCAACTCATATTTCTATAAATGGATGGTATCGTCCCCAGGTCCCTGTTTTGGAAATGGGACAAGCTGTGCAAATACATCGTTGGGAACGAATGCCCTGCAAGCAATCCCCACGTCAGGTGCAGGTGACTGGGAAACCTTTACGGTTGATAGCATTATGTATGCACTGGTGGCCAATTATACGAATAATTCTTTTAACACAACTATAAATTCGAATTTATATAGTATAAATACCAATATCAATACTGTAGAGTTCCACATCAATAATGCCGCCACAACTACAGCTTCCGAAACCGTGACACTGAATATATCCACGGTTGGTCAGGTTTATATGGAAATAAGTAACACTAATTCATTTATGGGTACAGGAGACCATTGGGAAGATTATGCAATCTCAAAGGATGTCTGGGCTCTTGATGCTCCCGAAGTAAACGGCGGCAAGACCGTATATATCAGATTTAAAGATTCAGGTAATAATATAAGTGCTACTTATTCTGATAGCATAGACCTTGAGAAGCCGAGATTAATCGAAAATGTCCCTGTCGGTATAGCCGTGGTTCTATACTCTTATCAGTTGGTTAATGCAGGTACATCAGGGCAAACTGGAATATTAGCACTGTTGTTAAAAAGCTCTTCTTTACCTGTCGTGACCTTTAACGCAAATTTTTCGGCAAACTTGAACTGGTCAAGCATTATCGTCGAAACGAATGATACAAAGTCGTTATTCCACGTACCCACGGGATTTGCGAATCTTCCGGGAGTAGCGGACTCCACATTCATAATGTATGTACCAAAAGGGACAGGAAATTCAGTAGGCGTTTGTCCGGGAGCAACAGAACTTTCTCAAATTACTACAGAATGTAGCGGATATTACATTCTCAGGATGGGAGATTCAAGGTTAAGCACAGAAACAATAGGAGGAGTAGTATATTGGAAAATATCAGGACTTACAGGAACAGGAGTGGTAAGTTTACTCGACACATTCGGACTTAGAGATGTAATGACAAGGATGCAGGCAGGAGTGGCAAGTGACCACACGATATATTTTGGAACAGAAAACGGATTAATAACTAGCGGGGATACAATAGAGATTACATTTCCCGGATTTAATTTATCAGGATTAGATTATAGCGATATGAGTATAACAGATAATATAGGGACTAAGTCATTGGGTTCAGGTGCGGTAGGCAGTACATGGGGTGTGTTAGCAAGTGGGACAAAAATAACATTCACGGCACCGCCATCTAATACAATAGTAGCTGGCTCAATGATAACAGTAAAGATAGGAAAAAATGTAGTTTCAGGAGCAGTTCAGATGATAAATCCCTCAAGTGCAGGAAGTTATCAGGAATCAATTCTAATTACAAATATATACGGCACAGAAACAGGAGACCTTGCAGTAGCAATAGTAGACAGCGACACAGTTGATATCACAGGCTATGTTACAGCGTATATATACTTTGACATAGACACAAGTACAGATAACCGTGATTGTGAATACAACGTATGTAAAGTTCATGGAGGAGCAGGTGCACCAACGGGAACCAATTATACGGTTGATTTGGGAGAACTAAATTCAATATCTGTAAACAAAAGCATGAGTACAAGCGTGGACCATAACGGAACAATGGGAGTAATCAATGCAATATATTTTGATTTATCAACAAACGCAATATCAGGAGCAGTGGTAACAGTGATAAGTCAAAACGGTGGTCTCCTTGGACCGGGGGGATCTGGGGTGAACTTAATCGCATCGATAACAGACGGACAAAATATAACCAATAATGATGGAAAATACGGATACAACCTAATTTCCGCATCATCGATGTTACACGGAGCTGTCACAGTAAACACAAATTGTAACATAGCAACAAAATACTGTGGACCTGTAAGTTCAGGGACAAAGGAGGTCTTCAACACACAGGACCATCCAATTGATTCAGCAAGAGTTCGTATGGACATAGCAGCAGGTGCAACTTACGTCAACAATCCCGGTGTATACACAGACACACTTACATTTGTGGCAACTTCGACGTTCTAATTCAAATTCGGAAATTGGGATTCGCCGAATGGCAAAAATAACAGACCGAGCTAAAGCAACAAGAATACAGGATTTTAAGAAGTTTGCGGATTTAGAGCTAATCAGTATAACTGGTGTGGGTGGAGGGACGCCGTTTGAACTTCTATTTATTCAAATCGGTTGTAATATCAAATTTCCATAATATTTTTTAAGCATTTTGCAAATGGTCAAACCTACCCAGAATTTTATACCTTTCCTATTTGGATTGGTTTTGTCACTTCCATAACCTGTCGGCCATAACCCATATTTATCCTGGTTTTTGATAAACCAATCCAGACCCTCATGGATATTTGTATCAGTTTCTTTAAACCCAATTTCTGCTAGAGAATTGAGTGATGAAAGTAAATGTGACCACCAAAAGGGAAATTGAAAAGAAACCCAACTACTTGCTGATTTATGATCCGGATATTTATCCGGCATAAAAAATTCACTTTTTAATAACTCTCCTGCATGCCAAATCTCTTGTCTATTGGAATAATCGGGATGAGATGCAAATGCACGCAGAATTATATCTGTTGCAAAATGAGAAAATGGTCGTGTTCGGTCAGGCTGCAAGGTCTCCCGCAAGTTATACATTTCAGATAAAGTTTTCAATCTTGTCCTGACAGGAATTACCCATCCACCCTCGTCTTGTCTCATTGTCAGCAACCACTCTAAACATTTAATAATGTGTTTGTCATTTTCATAACCTGCTTTTATTAAATGTTCAACAATAGTTGCGGAATAGTTTGGTGAATATTGATTACCATAGATACCCCTAAAATCACCTTCTTCGGTTTGAAAAGAAAAAAGGAATTTGGCAGCATTTTCAATTGCTTCGTTATTGCTATTTAATCCATACATTTCTATAAGTATCCCAATTTGTCTGAATGTTTCCAGCATATTATAGGGTCGTTGCATGTCTCCCATCTTACGCGGATATTTCCAACTGCCATCTTGTTGTTGCTTTCTAAGAATTTTTATTACTTCGGGTAGTGTCCAAATTGTATCAACTGGTGGTACTTGCTGACTTTCCAAATCACGCTTTACGAAATAATTAATTGCAGAATTATCAAATGCCAAAAGAGCTTTGATGGGGTTGTATTTTAAGTGGGTTAATAGTTTTTGCATATTTATAAGAAAATATTAATACTATTATATCAATGCAAAGAAAAAAGGGAAATTAAAAGGGTGGGTGGTGGGACGCTGATAGAACTCTTCTTTCCCCTAGAAAGTTATTCTAATAATTAATGTTATCAAGTTAATTTCTTTTTATTTTTTTTGTAATTACTTACAAATGTTTAACGATTTCAATATTATTAAAGAATATATGCTAGAATAAAAACGGAGGTATAAATATTCTAAGTAGGTTTCATATTTAATATGAAAAAACCAAATAAAGTTGACCATTTGCAAAATGACTCGAATGTTTCTTTAACTTCGGTTGTTCCACCCTCAGACAAAATTCCCGCAACTGCAATACCCGCAAGTGTTGTGCCGGAAGCGCCCAACAATATGAAAAGAGGTATGGTCAGAAGGAAGATGACACCAAAAAGCTATATCTTCATGTCCTTATTCGCATTGGTTATCAATCTCATTTTTTGGTTCATATACAAAACCCTAAAAGGAAACGATATATCTACCACCTTGGTACTCATATTAATGGCCTTCTTTAACCTGGTCATGGCTCCGCCGTTTATTTATTACACAATCAAATATCTAATTAAATTAATAATTCGTATATACAAAAAAGGAATACAAAAGCCAAAGATATTTTTTCTGGCCTTGTTCGTCTTTGTCTTTTTGATAATTTTTGGGGTTTTCATTTTCAACAAAACAGCATTTTCAAGAGATCAATATTATTTGGATGTGATTCAAGATGAGATGAATTCAGCGGCTTATCTCAAGTCGATTGGAGATAGAATTGTAATTTTGAATGTATCTGTACCCGAGGGCTGGGATTCGGATGTTGTCAAGAGTTCCAGTTTATATTCTCAACACATTTTACTTGATATGGAGCCCGAGATTAAACATACAAAATATTATGAATATTACAATTCGGCAATGGTATGGTTGCAAGAAATCGAAGCCGGCACTGCTTCAAAAGAGGCCTGGAAGAATGTTAGCGCAGAGCCACCCAAATTTTCAATCTCACTCAATGACCAGGACCTTGAAATGTCAATCCAAAAATCTATTACAAAGGTTATGGATTTGCAGGAATTTTCTTATTACGCTTCCATAAATAATTATGATAATGCCATGAGAAGTATTGCAGGAAAAATTCTGGTGCAAATACATTGGCTTGAGAATCTAACTTATGCTGATGACCCGGGCTTTTGGGGTTACGGAACAGATCCGCTCAATCTGGCAATTAGGGAAATTTTCCCCGTAGTTAATGCGAATGCAGCCGAAAAACGATGCAAAACTAATCCAAATACGTGTGGCAAACTAATACCTTCACTTCGTAGGATTTGGGACGAGATCGAATGTCCTGTTACCCAGCCGGGTAGTCCATTTATTTGGACGCACACAGCCACAAGTTGTTCCGTCTTTGTCTATAATACTTCTTGGACAAATCTCCAAAAAGACCTGCAGGAAGAAGTTGTCGCCACTCCGACACCGGTAGAGACCAATATAAATACAAATAAATTATTCTTTTTTGCACATTCAAATTTGCCTGATGCAATAGTCGGAATACCCTACCCACCATATTCATTTTGTGAGCCGGATACTTCAAGCGACAGCTCATTTTGTGGAGGGGTGATTTCAGGTGATGCAACAAATCCTATCGGTGGATATCCGCCATATACATTTATTAAGAACGGATTTCTTCCATCCGGTATGGTTCTGGAATTTGGGGGGTTAATAAGGGGAAAACCGGCTCTGTTTATAAAATCACAAACTACCTACCAATTTGATGTATGTGCTACAGACACAGGATCCTCCCTAAATGGCTTTCTTGATAAACAAACTGTTTGCAGTAGCAGTTCTATTATAGTGAAACCAAATTTAGTCGAGCCCTTTATGACCGCATGTACAGAAAAAGGCGGGACGCTTGGAAATATTGGAATGGCAAAAGAAAATATACCCACAAACGAAGAAGGATATGAATGTTGGTCAAAAGATGAAAAATGCTGGGAGTACCTGACCTTTTCAGGCAAAAGCTATAAAGGAGGAGTGGGTGGATGTCCCAAGCTGAATCTGGAACCCCAACCGAACATTGAAAGCGAGCTGATTAATTATTTAAAAGATACTCAATTTGCTATAACTAACATCGATGATGTTATCAGTTCATCCGGTTCATTTGTAGACGATATAATCAAGTCTTTACAATCGATTACTATCAATACGGATTTTGATATTCCGGGTTCCTCCATCAATAATTGGGATGGGAATTATAGTACTCAACTCAGCCAGTCATCCTGTAGTAAACAGGGCTTAGATGCCAGTGTTATGTTGAATGGTTATATAAAGAATGGAATTGCTGTATCTGGAAATCAAGTACAGGATTTTGGAAACACAGGATTTATCAATAGTAATGGTGCTACTTCTGCCAGTTTTACTGGTTCTGAGTCTGGAACGAAGGCCACAATAAGGATGGATTTGCAGTTTACTGGAAATTCGGTATCAGGTATGTATTATTTAACAGTATCTTCATCCGCATTTAATATTAATTGCAGTGCACGTATCACAGGCTCAAAGCGATAATACTGAAATATAATTTAAAATGTCTAAATATGAGTAAAATTTTGGTAGTTGGTGACATTTTTTTTGAGACACAATTTATAGGAATAGATAATATTATAGAACAACTCTTGAATCGATGAACTTTACCGGGAAAGTAAATTTTACCATAGACCTTCTAAATTGTTATGGAAGACAACCAAATTCGATAATATTATTGTTAATGAAATCCTTGATCTCTTGGGTAATAGTCGATAATGTATTTTGCGAAGTGGAACCCTGATTTATCAGATGTTTAAGGATGAACAAACCGCCAATAGTATTTTCTGTATTGCATTTTATTGGCTGTGCGATTATGTAGTTTGTTCCTTCATCGTTTTCATAAACTTTGAATTCAAATGTCCCGTATTCACCTTGTTCTTCACTAAATTTTGAATCCCAAGAAAGTGTTTCTTTAAGTGTACCTTTGATTTCAGCTAAGTAATCATTTACATTAGTATTTGTGCCGGTTGAAACACGCAAATACTCATATGCAGTATTACATCCCTCTGCCATGTACGAGTTTGCACAAAGTGAATGAAAGTAGTATGTCTTACCGGAAATTGAATCCGATGTAGAAGTTGCTTCGATATAAAAATTATTAATTTTTCCACCTGTAATAATTTTTATGCCACCCGGAATTCCGTATGGATACATCATAAGCTCACCTGAAACGGAGCTTACAGCATTTATTGATAGCATATCCTTTTCACTATTTAGTGCATTAATTTTTGTATTTGTTGTCTGTAATTCATTTTGGAACTTAGCGTCTTGGTCTTTGAGGCTAGCATTGTAATATGTAGTTGATATTAAATAAGTAATAAATGAGCCCAATAACAAAGGGATTAAAATCATTGCAATATAAAAAATTATTTTCCTTGTCTTTTTCATAACATAATATACTAATTAATTAAAATATTTACATTTTATAGTAATATATTACCAAAATTTGTAAACTTTAGAAATTCTGAGGTATACGGTATGGGTTTAAATATCATTAGGGCGGGTGGAGGGACTCGGAATGTCGATAGAATTCATAAAAAAGCTTGACATGAAAACCGCAGAGGTGAAACACGGAACATAAAAATATTACATGTTCGGTGTCATAATTCACCTATTATAAAGCCATTACGGTATTAAATATAAATGGAGTTGTGTTCCAACCCTATTCTACGATTACTATAATAACTAACAGGTCTGAAGAAGCAGAAATTGATTTCGGATTTATGAAGGAAATCGATGAAAAGGTTTATCAGAATAATAAAGTCATAACAAAATTTATTTTAAAGAATTCAAAATGAAGGCCTTAGAGGTAACAAAACACAAAACCAACTTAACAAATATCTTGATAGATATTTATAAAGATAGTTTATTAGGATCTGTTTTAGGGTTTAAAGGCGGTACTGCGGCTATGTTGTTTTTTAATTTGCCAAGATTTTCAGTTGATTTGGATTTTGATTTATTGGTAGATTTCAAAGACGGCTCGGAGGACTTCGAAAATATGGAGAAAATCCATTTAATCATTATGAATTAAAATCCTTCTATGGTGCCAAAATTCAGGTCTTGGATGAAAGTCAAAAGGATTGGGCCAAAGCCAAATTAGTAAATGACTTACTTGGGTTAATCCAAAGACAAATTGATTTATTGTGAAAACTGGGGAGGGTAGTGGGACGCAGTTAGAACTCAATTTGGATGAGCAAGAAAGCTAAAGCATTTCGAAGATTTTGTAGCATTTGATATTAAAGATTCCGTAAATTGCAATTCTATTAAAAAACAATATAATATTCATAATATTGTTTTTTTTAGAAGAATTAAAAATGCAAAACCCTAATGCTCCTATAAATAACTTATCAGGTCATACATCTGTGGAGGTTACAACTTCTGCAGTAATGGATACTCCAATTACCCCTGCGGTTACTCCTGTTATGAGTCCGACAACAGTTAAAAAATCCAGCAGTAAATTAATACTAATAATATCAATAATTCTTGTTTTACTGATTGTTGTTATTATAGTAGTTCAAGCATTAATAAAACCACAACCTTCCTCGTCCACAGCAAATATCACTGCTACTCCTAGCCAGACCCAAATAGCGACCACAGACAACTTGCAATTATCAACATTTACAGGCAAATATTTAAGTGCACAGTTGCCAAAAGATTGGACCATTATCGAATTGGAGAATGGCATCGGCAATGATTCCATCAGTGGAAATAAAGTAACTGGATTGACGGGAGTGCAGATCGAGAATAGCGATGGAGTAACCTTATTCAGGATCGATGCTATGTCTGGAATTGGCGGTACGACAATGTGCTATAAGATCTATAAATTCAACGATACACCTCAGGCCTATATCGATGCCAGAATAGACAATAATAATGCCAACTGGGTGGGCGAAGCAGGTGGAACACCGAATCCTCCCGAGATCATTGATCTATCAGATACAACATATACACAGATCGAACTGCTGGGACATGCAATCAGGATAATTGGCACCACGATTTACTGGAATGACAACAACTATTCTCCTCAATTTAACAATACTTTTGTCCCCATGTGTGAAGAAGATGGATTGGGTTTCCCCGGTTTAGCGGATATTTCTTTCGCTTCACCTTCAGAACTAAATGATCATAATTACTCTGCCAAGATTGTCGGTAATCCTACTGAAGCTAATATGTCGGCGCTTAAAATGGTACTTATTTCTTTAAAGGTAAAATAGCAAGAAGGGCAACATCAATCTTTGAGACTTTGAAAATATTTCTGATGTCGCAGGAAAAAGAGTTTTTCCGAATTACTTACTTCAGAACCCAACTGTAAAAGATAGAAAATTAAGCTACACAATTGCTTCACCGTTAGAACTCATATTTTAACTTCTCAACAATAATATATTAAAGTATAATGATATTGGATAAATATTTTCAAAGAATTTAAAACAAATCATTTCATGAACAACCAATTGCAAGCTCTATTCCAACAAAAGCCATATTTGGTCTGGGATATTAAAAATCTCGAGGGACTTTCCGAAAATTCAATGGTTGAGCGTATTATTAACTATGGAAATTGGGACGAGGGACAAAGCAAAGCAAATTTTTAAAGAAGCATTTAATGAAAAACTGTTTTGCGAACAGTTAATGTTTTTTAATAATATCGATTAACTGGGTTTCTACAAGCCAGTATCCAACTGTTTAAGTACCAGAATCAATTCCATTATTAAGTGGGGAATGTGAATGTGTACGTATATTTACAATTATTTGAACAATAAAAAGACCAAGCATAATAACCCCTCCCGTCTGAGAATAATATTTCCAAACCATAACAACAAATCCATAATTCATCGCATAATAAAGGACTAGATAGGGTATCGCCGGCTTCCAATATTTTTTTAAATTCTCACGGAAAGGAATCTTTAAAATATAATCATATAAAAATTCCAGGAACAAAAATGCTAAAAAAATTATTAGGAAAATACTATATTGCATTGCTTTCTGTTCTTGTTGAACCAATATAATTCCGTAAATAGAAGGAATTGCCAATAGAAAAAATAATTTACCGGTTCGTTGTAAAAGAATTGTTTTTTTTCGAATCAAAAAGACATAAATTAAAAACAGATTATTTACAATTCCAAGAATGAAAAATAATTCTTCTAACATAATAAGTATTTAATAAGCGCTATACCATTCTAAAACTTTATAGAAAAGATTTCAAAGTTCGCTTCGTCGTGATAACCCTTGTTCACCAACAGATGAGGTGGGTGGTGGGATGCGGTTAGAACTATACTATTTCCTGCGAAGTTGTTTTAACCTGATAACCAAACTGTATTTCCCATGTTGCCAGATATAAAAACGACACACAAACTTAACTACCCCGCGAAAAAAGTTCTAGGGTGTCGAAAGATATCTGGCAATTCGGAAACCATACTTTTTTACTTTCAAATATATTTTATGTATAATATTTATGTGACGAATATACGAAATAACGAAAAAATTTATTTTGAGTGGGACAACGATAATATTGGTCATATTAAAAGGCACGATGTAAAAGCTTATGAAATTGAAGAAGCCTATTTAGAGGATGAGAAAAAGATGGTGTTTTTTGACCAGTTGCACTCAAATGAGTCTGAGCAAAGATTCATTGTACTTGCTAGAACAAAATCAACAAATAAATTTCTGAAACTTGATATATGTTTTTATGGGAACAAGATAAGAGTAATAACTGCACACAAAGCCACTAATGATAAGAAATTACTTAAATTATATAAACAAAGATAATTATGAAAAAAATATTTATAAACAAGGACGAAGAGACAAGGTATTACGACACTTTAGATTATCCGAAATATTTAGGCGGTCTAAAACCTATTAAGCTGGATGACTCAATTGTTATTCCAACAAGTCAATCCATTTCCATAAGACTTCCACTTAAACTTTTACAAAAAGTAAAATATAAAGCAAATTCTATGGATGTCCCCTATCAAAACTTGATTAAAACATATATTCAAAAAGGAGTTTCCTCTAAGTAACGCGAGTTATTTAAAGGTAGTTAATTTGGAATGCTGCAGAAATTACAAAGTCATAAGGCAATTTTCAAAAGAAAATCTTGAATCTGGGTACCGATGGGGTGGGTGGAGGGACGCCGTTAGAACTTTAGCTTTGGCTTTTCTGAATTAATAGGAATGACTTTATAACAATTGATAATTTTTGTATAATGTTCAAATTATATAAATATTAAAAAGAGAAATTCGTGAAGCAAACAGCAGTTCTAATTAAAAACTTTGTAAAAAAATACGCTGACTTCACAGCTGTTGCAGATTTAAATATTGAGGTAAAACAGGGTGAGATCTTTGGGCTGTTAGGGCCGAATGGAGCGGGAAAGACAAGTACTTTGGAATGCCTGGAAGGACTGCGTACTCCAACTTCGGGAGAGATAGACATATTAGGAATAAACCCAACAAAAGATGGAGGGAAATTAAAAAACATCATCGGAGTGCAATTACAATCCTCCGGTCTACCGGCAAGCATAACTCCACGTGAGGCAATTGATCTATTTTCTGCCTATCATAATATTAAACCAAATTATGGCCTTCTAAAAAAACTGGGTCTTGTTGAAAAGCAAAACACTGAGTTCAGCATGTTATCCGGAGGACAACAGCGTCGCCTTTCCTTGATCATGGCTATCCTGCATAATCCGCCCATCATTATTCTTGATGAACCAACTTCGGCCTTGGACGTGCAGTCCCGGGTGGCTTTGCACAACATCATGCTTGAATTAAAGAGCAAAGGCGCGACCATTATTTTGGCCACTCACGATATGGCGGAGGCGGAAAAACTTGCAGACAGGGTTGCGGTCTTATTGAAAGGAAAAGTTGTTGCGTTGGGAACCCCAAAAGAGCTGACGGCCTCAGGCTCAAATATAAGTCGTATATCTATGAAGACAACATTAAATTGTCTGGCGGGCACGACAGAATTCAATGGACTTGAGTCTGACCCAGTTAATCAAGAATATTTTATGCTTTTTTCAAAAGAACCAGGCACAGATGTAATCAAAATTCTGGATTACATCAAATCCAAGCACGATGAATTGATAGATTTAAGGATAGAACGGCCATCACTTGAAGAAAGATTTTTAGAATTAATAAATCCAATATGAATGCATTTATAACTCACTTTCTATTTGATATAAAGGTCGGTTTACGGGACAAGACATTACTGCTTATGAATTATTTATTGCCGCTGGGGTTTTACATAATGATGGGTTTGGTGATGACAAAGATTAATCCGGGTTTTGCCGAAAACCTTGTTCAGGCGATGACAATATTTGCCATATTGGCAGGGACTGCACTGGGGATGCCAAATATTATTGTCAGTGGAAGGGAGCTTGGGATTTTTAGAAGTTACAAGATAAACGGTGTGCCTGCGATCTCAATTTTAGGAATACCTGCATTGTCGGGAATTATTCATGCTTTAATTGTGGCAATAATAATCGTCATTACTGGTCCGTTGTTTTTTGGAGGAATCATGCCAGAAAATCTACTTGGTTTTTTCATAGTATTTTTTGCAATGGCAATTGCCGCAACAGGATTGGCATTATTAATTGGTGTGATTTCGAAAGATTCCAGGATGACCGTTCTATGGTCGCAGTTGCTGTTTTTACCCAGTATGTTGATAGGTGGTTTAATGATGCCATCAAATATATTACCAACATCAGTGAGTTTTTTTGCTAAACTTCTGCCATCAACATATGCCATGAGCGCATTCAAAGCACTGGCATATAATCAACCGCCTGACTACAATGTTGGCGGCTCGCTGGCAGTACTTTTTGCCGGGGGTTTGGTAAGCTTCCTTTTGGCATTATATCTTTTCAAGTGGGATAATAACGATGCTTCGAAATACAAGAAGTCAATAATAGCATTACTTGCACTTCTTCCGTATGTAGTTGGAGCAACCTTCCTTTAGAGTTCAGTTTTAACGATCAGTTAGGTCGAGGAACTTTGAACTGGGGTGACTGGTGGGACGCCGCTCGGAACTTATCTTTTTAGTTATAATGTATAAAAAATACCAGCATTTACTCTTAACCCTAGACAGGTCTTGTATAGTTTAGTTCTATTTAATATACTTTAATTGTCTAATATTAATTTTTATTGGCAAAAAAAATGCAAAATGCAACTGTCTATACCCCAGCCCAAGTAGCTGAAATACTGCAAGTTAGTAAAAGTACCGTTTACGAATTGATTACTAATGGAGAACTCATAGCTAAAAAAATAGGGAGGGTCTATAGAATTCCTAAGAATTCAATCTCTTTTGTCTTTACAGGTCTTGATGAGGATATTTTACAAGCTGAAAAAGTTGATTTGGAGAATTTACCCGCAATAAATAAAGCTTTAAATGATATCAGGAAAAAGGACAATGTTTAAAGCAAAAAGGGTAGTACTTGATACTGATGTATTAATATCGGCCTCAATTTCACAAAAGGGTGCAGCGTATTTATTGATAAATCTCTATACGGACAATGAAGTAATAAAATATACCAGTTCTGAACAAATCCATGAATATGAATTGGTAATTCAAAGATGCAATTGTAAGAGGATTACACAATACCCCGAGGACTTCAATAAAGTTGAGCCATTAAAACAGAACATTGAAAAGTCAGCTTCCTTTACAATTGATTCTAAAGATATACACATAATAAATCTTGCTGTTTCTGCAAAAGCACAATTCTTAATTACTTATAATTTGAAACATTATAAAATTGAGGAATTGAAAAGGAACCAAAACATTATTTGTATGACTACTGGTGCATTTCTTCAATACCTTCGAACAATTACCAATTAATATGGGGTGGAATCTGGGATGACATTCGGAATAGTTTAATGGTTCACTATTTAAAAATTGAAGGCTTGAATTAATTTTTTTGCTATCGTAAATAGAGAT
>Ga0315273_10002595_pt1 | contig 21417 bp, 18 predicted proteins | sample YL17G02_0_MG_FD_205753 | JGI IMG/M metagenome (GOLD analysis project Ga0315273, IMG submission 205753) | Sediment microbial communities from Yellowstone Lake, YNP, Wyoming, USA - YL17G02_0 | ecosystem: Environmental > Aquatic > Freshwater > Lake > Sediment | place: USA: Wyoming | collected... | reverse complement strand
CAGGCGTCATCGTTCGCAGCACATCCCAGGCGGAATTCAATTGCTCGAAGATGCGGGCAACCCTTGTCAGCATCTTGAAGGCAGGCCGCAATTCATCGGCGATGATCAGTTTGCGCGCCATAGTCAGCTCATGGATCGCGAGCTTCATCCACAATTCGGACGTCTGGTGCTGGATGATGAAAAGCAGTTCGTCATGGGCGGTTGAACGGGGAAACTGCGCATTCAGGATGTGTTCAAGTCCAAGATAGTCGGCATAGGACATGCGCTCACGAAAATCCATCGTGGCGCCTTCCTTCGCGGGGTCATAGGGGGTCTGGGGCATGACGCTGGTTCTCCTCGGTGCCACCAGTTACCCAGGAAGGACTTTGAAAACAAGCTGCCCTTAGAGCTGCAGTCCGTGCCAGGCTGTGAAACCTGCCGCGATGACGAAGGCATGGCCTACGGCAGGCCCAAGCTGCAATGTCACCTTGGGGTTTGCTATCACCAGATCACGGCTCTTGCCTGCACTTACGGCAAGTCCGTCATAGATGGAAAGCTGCATGAGGCTCGTCAGGATTCCCGTGAGCGTTGCCTGGCTCCAGATCGGGCCGTAGGCCGACTTGATGAATTGCGGAGAGACCGCGATGATAAAGAGATAGGCCTTGGAATTGAGCATGCAGGTCATGGCGCCCTGCCGGAGGGTTGCCGCAAGTGAGCGTTGCTGACAACCCCTACGCCTTCCACTCGTATGGACTTCGCATCCGGGCGCAACCGACCCATGCCTTGTGGGCTGCACCTAGAACAAGCATAACCATCAACAGTTCAGGGTCCAACCTGAGAATGGCGCCGACGGCTACAGCGCCAAACTAGGTATGGGAGGCACCCCCCCAGCATGATGCCGGCCGCCGCCGCATGGCCCAGCTTTCACTCACCTGTCAGTGAGTTGGCCAGCACAAATCACAAATTAGAGATCCCATATCCGGTACGATAATGATACACAGCAGGGGCATGTAAAGCCAGATAAAGTCTGAAATTCTCAGAGTAACTCAGCAGCGTTCAACTAGAGCGCTCGTCTGTCAGGGCGTATCAGCAGTGGCAGAGGTTAGGCCGCCTGGGTCTTGCGCAAGGTCGCAAACTCCCGGAAGGAAATCAGCCGGCGCGAGGTTTCGTCCCACAGGGCCAGGCGAGCTGCCATGAGCCCCTCGCGCAGGGTGAGCCGGGGCGAGACATTCTGTAGCTCGACATTGTTGTCAAGACACTCGCGCAGACGATAATTGGGAATTTTGCTGCACAGGTGGTGGATGTGGTGAATTGCGATATTGCAGGTAAACCAGTTCATGATTTTCGGCATCACCAAATAGGAGCTACCCTTGAGGGCTGCAATTTTCATGTCCCACTCATCCGACCCCTCCCAATAGGCCTTTTCGAATTGGTGCTGGACGAAGAACAGCCAGCCGCCAATCCAGGTGGCTACCAGGTAGATGGGGAGCAGAACCGCCAGAGCCATCTGCCAGCCGGCAAAATAGACCAGTGCGCCATAGACGACGAACAGAACCAGGTCATGGCCCAGGATGCCTAGCAGGCTGTCACGCATGGGCATGTTGGATCCAATGGCAAGGCGCTGCAATACGAGGAAGAACAGTGGCGGCCCGATGAGCAGCACAACGAGCGGATGTCGGTAGGCTCGGTAGCGCAGGCGGCCCCAGAAGGTTTTTGTCTTGTATTCCCGCACCGTCATAGTTTCGATGTCGCCATAGCCGCGCTTGTCGAGGTTGCCCGACAGCTGATGGTGCAATGCATGGGATCTGCGCCAGTGGTCGTAGGGTGTGAAGGTCAGTACACTGATCAGGCGGCCCACCGCTTCATTGGCACGCCGCGATGGAAACAGCGAACCATGGCCACAGTCATGCTGTAGGATAAAGAAACGGATAAGCAAGGCGCCAGCCGGAATACCGAGCAATAAGGTAGCCCAGATCCAATAGTGGGCAATCCAGAACATTACTGCCACGGTGACGAAAAACGGAATCGCAGTGGTCACAAGCTGGAAGATAGCGCTGCGATTATTGGCTACACGGTAGTTAGTGCAGTAGGCTGTAAGTCGCTTTGCCTGCTGACGAAGTTCATCAGAAAATTGCATTCCGGCCGAAATATCCAAGTAAACCCCCAGGGATTGAAACTGATTCCATAATAATAATACAGCGTCTTGACCGTCACGTCTTCACTTGTTGTACAGTTGCCAATGATGGTGACGGCCTGTGTTCACATTAGGGCATTTGGTGCTTCTTGTAACTGATTTGCCTCAGTTTGTCGTTGTGGCGACCGCGGTGCCGGCACACCAACCGCTCGCCCAGGCCCACTGAAAATTGTAGCCGCCGAGCCAGCCTGTCACATCAACGGCTTCACCGACGGCAAAAAGCCCCGGAACCTCCTTTGCTGCCATGGTTTTTGACGAGAGGTGTCGGGTATCGATCCCACCTGCGGTAACTTCGGCCTTAGTGAAGCCCTCCGTGCCCGATGGTGTGAATGTCCAATTTCTAAGCTTAGCTGAGAGCAGATGCAGGTCTACCGGGGCAATTGCCTGCGCGAGACGCTGCGGCACAAGTTCGGCGAGAAGGGTCTTGAGTTCTGCCCTGGGGCGGGCATGCCGAGCCGCCTTGAGGGCGGCGAGTGGGTCGGTTTCCGGCAGGAGATCGAGCGAAATGTCCTGCCCCTCCTGCCAGTAGGAAGATATCTGCAGGATGGCGGGACCGGATAGGCCGCGGTGGGTGAACAGGATGTTCTCGGTGAACTGGGCCTTGCTGCACTTGGCAATGGCCTTCAGTGATACGCCGGAGAGGCCAGAGTAGAACTCGAGTTCCTCTGGTTTTGCCCGGAGTGGAACCAGGGCAGCGCGTGGGCGGATGACCCCCAGCCCGAACTTCTTCGCAACGTCATAGGCAAATCCCGTTGCACCCATCTTGGGGATGGAAGGACCGCCCGTTGCCAACACAAGTACTGAACTCTGGTAGCTTTCCTCGCCGGTTGCGACGTTGAACTGATCAGACTTGGTGATATCTGTAATTTTGGCATTGAGGGCGATATGGACGCCTGCTGCTTCACACTCCGCCAGCAGCATGGCCACAACCTGGCGAGCTGATCCGTTACAAAACAGCTGACCTGGAGTTTTTTCATGCCAGGCAATATTGTGCTTGGACATCAGAGCGAGAAAGTCCTGTGGGCTGTAGCGGCTTAGAGCCGATTTGCAGAAGTGCGGATTTTCCGAGAGGAAGTTTTGTGGGCTCGTACCTGTATTGGTGAAATTGCAGCGCCCGCCACCTGAAATGAGGATCTTGGCGCCCACCTGGGCATTGTGATCGAGCAGCGCCACGCGCTTACCGCGTGCGCCAGCAGTCAGGGCGCACATAAGCCCTGCCGCCCCTGCGCCAACGATGACCGCATCAAACCGCATGGGCGTTGGGTAGCATAGGGTGGGTGGGAATGAAAACGTCAAACTACGCTCCATGGCCGGCTCAAGCTGACCATCGATTAGTGCGGTCGTGAGAATCTAAGCCCTATCCCGTAATGGCAATCAGTTTCCGCTGACTTTCGGATTGCACGCAAGGGGCTGCAATCACTTCGCCGCGGGGGCCGGCAAGAACGCGCTTGGCCGGGAAGGTCACCTGTACTTCAGCACCTTCGCCTTCGCTTGAAATGATGTTAACGTCACCGCCATGCAGATCCATCAGGCCCTTGACGATGGGAAGACCGAGGCCAGCGCCATCAATGGCCTGGGCGGTTGCCCTGGCGCCGCGCGCGAAAGAATCAAGTGCGGAGTTTATCTCGTGGTGCGGGATTCCCGGTCCATTGTCCTTCACCGAGACGACCATGGCGCCGGCCTGATTGAGGTGCGCGCTGATCACCACCTCGCCACCCCATTGGGTAAACTTTATGGCGTTGGTGAGAAGGTTAATGATCACCTGGTTGACCCCACGGATATCGCCCATGACCTTAGGCAGCGATTGTTCGATCTTAACGGCGACAGAAATTGACTTTTCCTGCGCCTTGCCGTTGAGCAGGGCCTGTGCCGATTTTGCGCAGGCCAGGATGCCGAAGGGCTCTTCCTGGATGTCGCGTCGGCCGGCCTCGATGCGCGAAAGATCAAGAATGTCGTTGATGAGGTCGAGCAGGTAGCGGCCCGAGTGATTGATATCGCCGGCATATCCCTTGTAGGCGGGAACCGCCATAGGACCGAACATCTCGCGATGCAGGATTTCCGAGAAGCCCATGATGGCATTGAGGGGGGTGCGAAGTTCGTGGCTCATCGTCGCAAGGAAGACCGACTTTGCCTTGTTGGCCTCTTCAGCCTTGGTTTTTTCGACCTCAGCCTTGTCGCGCTCCAGTCGCAACTCTTCAATGAGAACGTCTTTCTGCGCCTTGTATTTCAGCATGTCGCGAGCCGTCTCACCAAGTTGGCGCGCAACGAACAGGAAGAACACTTCAAGTGCAATGATCAGGCCGGCCATCGCGAGGTAAATGGGCTCAGGCTGCGATGCGCAGCGCATGGCCACGCCAATCGTCATAATGCCCGTTCCCGCAATGAGAACCGGCATGAAATTGTTGACGACCAGCAATCGCACGGCGATGATGGCCATGACGAAGGCGACCACATAGGCATTCTGAAGGTTGGCATCATTGTGCCAGAATAGAAATAATGGCAGTACCCAGCAGACGCCCTGCAACAGTTCCGCGGCGGACAGCATGCCGATCCAGTCGCGCTGTTCCAACTGGCTTCGTTCCTTGCGGAAGTACTCGAAACACAAATAGATCTGGACCGCCTGGCAGCCAAGGGCCAACAGCAGCCAGGCCAGGATAACCAGGGGTTTCACCCACAGGAGGGCGGTGAGCGCCAGCATGAAAGCGAGCAGCGGCATGGTCGGAGCAATGCGCAACTGGTTGCGCATGAAAAGGGTTAGAAGCTCGCGTTTCCAGGGAGCGTGGCCGTCCTTTTCCCAATCGGCCACGTCCCGAGAGACGATTCCGTTGGGAACGGTCGGGCCATGCTGCTCGTCGACCGGAAAATTACTCCGCTCCAGTACATCCTGTAAAACTGTTTCGGCACTCATGATTTCAATTTAATCCAAAACTTAACCGTCCCAAGGGCCCGAAACTAGCAGACAAGGCCTAAGGGCAGCTTTGCAGGAATGGTAAAATTTGAATTGTCTGTGGAGAGGGACCATTAACTGCAGCTTGCAGTTTGAGGCCCTTTGCGGCTATGCGGTAGACCCTACAGGCAGGTAAATAATGACTGAAGTGACCAGGGAAATCGTGCTGGAGACCTTGAAGCGGATTGCTGCACCCGACGGGCGCGGCAATATCGTGTCGGCAGGCCTAGTGTCTGAAATTGCCGTATCGGCTGGCCGGGTGATGTTCGCCTTAACCGCCGATCCACAGCACATGAAGGCAATGGAAGCCCTGCGTGCGGTTGTGGAAAAGCGGGTGGCGGAACTGCCCGGCGTAATCAAGGCGCTGGTGGCGCTCACCGCTGAGCAGGAACCAGCGAGGCAGCCAGGGCCGAAGGTTAGTGCGGCATCGAACCTGAAGAACAGTATTCCCGGCGTGCGCCATCTGGTGGCAGTCGCGTCTGGCAAGGGTGGCGTTGGAAAGTCAACGACTGCCATCAATCTGGCCCTTGGCCTTAAGTCTCTTGGCTTGAAGGTGGCGGTCCTGGACGCTGACGTCTACGGTCCCTCTATGCCCAAGCTGTTTGGCATCACGGGAAAGCCCGAGGCGAGTGATGTCGAAGGAAAGCGCATGAAACCCATGACACGCTATGGGGTAGAGGTTGCCTCCATTGGTTTCTTGGTGGAGGAGGACACTCCGATGATCTGGCGCGGACCCATGGTCATGTCTGCCCTCACGCAACTCTTGCGGGAAGTGTCCTGGGGTGAAACCGATGTGATGATTATCGACATGCCGCCCGGAACCGGTGACGCGCAACTGACGTTGGCACAACAGACTCCTTTGTCAGGAGCGGTGATTGTATCAACACCCCAAGACCTCGCCCTCATTGACGCGCGCAAAGGCTTGAACATGTTCCGCAAGGTGAATGTTCCCGTCATCGGCATCGTCGAGAACATGAGTTACTTCGTATGCGCTAAGTGTGGCGAGCGCCACGAGATCTTTGGCCATGGTGGCGCCCGCCAAGAGGCGGCGAAGTTGGGTGTGCCATTCCTCGGTGAAGTGCCACTCGACACGGAGGTGCGCGTACGCTCCGACAAGGGAGAGCCTGTCGTGGTATCGATGCCGGATTCCCTGCATACGAAGATCTACCGGGACATTGCAAAGCAAGTATGGGCCGCCATTGAAAGTGGTTTGCTTTCCAGGCCAGCTCCCAAGTTTACGGTTGAAAACTAGGCAAAATCTTCAAAAAATGTTAACCTTAGATGGGATTCCTAACGAAGTTAGGATACTCACGACTGAATGATTCGGGTCCCAAGGGGGAATAATGTCGAAATTGATGTTGATTTTTGGAATACTGTTTCTGGCTGCGGGTCTTGCCCTTGGCTTGTTAATCCAGTTTCAACCCGGACAAATGCAGGTTTTGGCATTGACACCCGAAGTGGCGGCAATCCTTCTTGTGGGCGGTGCAGTATGCGTGGGCCTTGGCAACATCACAGGTGCCATCCGTGAGTACAGCCAGCGCAGCGTCGCCGGCGCTGCGGCCATGGAAGTAGCATTGGCAGAACCAGCAACCGAACCCCCGGCAATGCCGAAGTTCAAGGGCTTTCGAAACCGTCCGGCAGTTGCTACCGCCGAACCTGCCGAGACTGCTGCAGTCGTCACGACCAGCGTTGCCGAAACAATTTCTGCCCTTGAGCAGGCAAAGTCCGATATTGCAATCGCTCTTGGAGTTGAGGCACACACAATCGAACCAGCAGTGGTGCCGAAGGTGGAACCCGCGCGTGAAGTTGTGAGGGAAAACGAACCCGAAGTGGCCGCAGTCGAGCCTGAGCCTGAACTCGGGGAAGCAGAACTTTACGTCGTTGAAGAAAAGGTCATCCGCGGCCGCCCAGCACGGGTTCTTTCGGACGGCACCGTGGAAGCTGAAACCGACGAGGGCTGGATGCGTTTCGAAAATCTGGAACACCTTGACGAATATCTCGAAGCGATGGCCCCCGAAAAATGATCAGGCCCTTGGCATGAGGTCATAAGGGTGTTTCCAGCCGGGTAGTGACTTGATACGGTCAAGCCAATTCAGCACATGTGTAAAAGGATCTAGGTCTATCGGTAGTTCTTCGCCAAAATACATGTAACCGCACAATGAAAAATCCGCGATGGTAATCCGCTTGCCGATGAGGAAGGGCTGTGTTGCCAAATGACCATCGACGATCTTCAGTGAATTTGTAAAGCGCTGACGAAGGAATTCAGTCACCGGGGTTTCTCCAGTTTTGGCAAGCGAGATCATGAAGCGCAGGGTCGCGATATAGCTGCTGAACTTGTGGTTATCAAATAACATCCAGCGCAAGATTTCGCGGCGCTCGTCCTCGCTCTTTGGTTCGAATTTGCGGTTTTGCTCCGCAAGGTAGTCGAGGATCACACCCGACTGTGAGATCTTCTTGGCTCCATGCAGTAGAACTGGAACCTCACCCATTTCATTGATGCCAGTCCTGTACTCAGGGCTGCGCGTCTCGCCCTTGAAGAAATCCACCCAAATGGGTGTCCACCGCAACTGACAGGCAGCGAGCATCAGGGCTGCCTTGTAAGCGTTACCCGATTCACCAAAGCAGTAGAGTTTGTAATCTGCCATGACCAGCTTTCCAAATGACGACGTTGAAGCGCCAACGCATCCTCACATAGTGCCAAAATTCAAAATGTGACACAGTGCAGCCATGTCGCATTTGGCGGAAGACTTATCCGAAGTGCCTTTGTAATTTAACAGGGGATCCAGCCGAATTGAAAGAAAACTGTTGATTGCGCCGCGCCGCCATAGGATCATCAGCATCAATTGACCCCGAACCTGCAATTTCCTTCGATGCTGGCGCCCATGTACCTAGAGATGGCCCAAAAACGCGGATTGCCTGGAAGGCAGGAGGCAGACGGCTTTCGCCTATCCACTCCACAATGACCCGCATTTGGCCATGCGGTTGCAGTCTTCAAGTGTCTCAGGAAACACTACCGCCTCGTGGCCTAGATGAATTCCTATAATTGGGTGCTTTCGCATTTTGCGCAACTCCTTGATGACTTGGTCGCCGCGGAGTATGTCGGTTCCACCAAACCGGATCCGGAGGTTTCTGCCTATCTCCGCGATCGCCAGAGAATGCTAGCCTGAAAGCTTTTCGGCTTTCTGCACGTGGCGCAAAGCCAGTATCACGGCCTCGGCATTGCAAAAAAACAGAGATACGCCATGTGCTGGATAGAGCGCTGCGAGGGCAAGGGCAGTACCGACACCACGCCGCCGACCTAGGTGGTAACTGTGCCGCATTAGCATTTAGCGACATTTGCCGAACTGGCCGAGGCGGTTAAATCTGGGCCGCCCGTGAAGCGATAGAGATGTTTAGTTACCGCACGTCTAGCACGCTGGTGCGTGCCTTGCGGACAACGTCGGTAGCTGTGGATCCCTTGAAAAGACGTTGGAACCTGGACCGGCCTTCGTCAGTAACAACGATTATCTTGTAGAGCGAACCGCGCTCGACAATCTCCTCAATTGTATTGCCTACAGCCACTTTGGTTTCATGCACAGGAATTTTCATGGCCTTCAGCAGGGCCCCGGCATTGTATACGGCTTCCTCGGCCGCGGGTCGACCCTGCTCGGTATTTGCCACTGAAAACAGCGTTATGGGTTCCCCCGTGACGTGGGCCAGCACGGCCGCACGGCGCACCGCCTGCATGGACCGTGAGGTGCCGTCGGTGCAAATGAAGAAGCCAGACTTTTCGGGACCCTTGCGCACCACAAGGACGGAGCAGGGGGCAAGCACCGTCACCTGCTGCACTATACCTGCGTCAAAGAAGGCCTTGAATTCACCGCGCCAACGCGAAGGCTCACCGAGCACTATGAGGTTATAGGGACCAAGCTCATACTGGTCGAGAATGCCATTGGCCACGTCAGGGGCTGTCTTGAGCTTGAGGACCACGGAACGACCTTGAGGACTCTTGTATTCAACCTTGGTATCTCCGGCAGGATCGCCCCAGGCATCCTGGTTGTCGGTTTCGCGCGGCCAGCTCTCGGGGTCGATGCCTTCTTGGCTGAGCACTTGCAGGGCATGCTTTAGATAGCGGACGCCCGGTAGTTCGAAGCCTGCCTCCATCATGTTCTGGCGGGCAAGGCGCACCTGCAAGCCGCCCGAATGCAGGCCCTGGTCGATGGGGCGTACGTGCAGAATGATGAGGTCGCAGTCATTGCTGATGGAAAAACGGGCGGCGTAGCGCACCGTGAAATCGTCTTCCTCGGTTCCTGAAACGCACGCGAGGATACGAAACCGGTTGCGCCGCTGGGCCCGCAGGTTTTGCAGGGTCTTGCGTACGGCACTTTCCTGCCGGTCCGAAAGCTGCGAGCGTTTGAAAAAATTCCTCATCGCAGCAGCGGCCAGTAAACGGATGAGAGGAACAAAAGCACAATGATCGACAGCAGCATCATGCGAATGCCGATCTTGAAGAAATCCGCCCCCTTGAGATAGCCAGAGGCGTAGATAATGGTGAAGGCAGGCTGGGCCGCCGGCGTTAAATAGCCGAAGGCCGATGAAATGGCCGTGATGAAGCCCGCACTGATGGGATCCTCATGGGCAACAACCGCCGTTTTCAACACGATGGGCGCCAATACTGCAACGGCTGCGCCGGCCGTCATGGTATTGGAAACCCCGATGGTCAGCAACGAAATGATGAGATTGAAGCCAAGGGCACTTCCGGCACCAATGTGATTGAGTCCGGTGAGAACACTCGCTGCAACCCATTCAGCAGCCCCTGTGGCTTTCATTTCCACGCCGAGGGAAATAGACGCCGCGTAGAGCAGGACAACGCCCCAGTTCACGCCGGAATTGATGTCTTCCCAGCGTACGAGGCCAAGCACAAGGAAGGCCACGGTGCCGGCAATCGCAATCACGCCAAGGCCAAGCGTGTCGGAAAGCATGATCCAACCGATGATGGTGACGAGGAAAATAACCACCGTGGTCCACTCCGATACTTTCATGGGCCCCTGCATGGAAACCTGCGTGCGCAAGCGGCTGATGGCGCGGGACATATCGGTAGTCTCGGGCCGGAATGTAAAAACCAGAATGGCTGCCACGATGGGCAGGCGTAGCAGAAACATCGGGAAGGCGTAATAGATCCAAGTCAGGTAATCCATCAAATAGCGGCGCGAAGCAGGATCTGCGGGATCGTAGAAAAAGTCCTTCCAGTAGCTGATGATGATGGCGTTCCGTGCACCGCCTGACGGTGTTGCGACACCAGCAATGGAACACCCGTAGGAAATCGAGAACAAGATCACAGCGGCGAGATTATGAACCTTCTTCGGGTCATTGGAGGTCAGCGAAATCAGTGTCACACCTACCGGCAGCATCATGGCGGCAACTGTATGTTCGCCGATAAAGGCCGCCAGCACACCGCAGACCACCGTGATGCCAAAGCTGATCCAGTAAACGTTCGTGCCGGTAATGCTTACGATCCACCAGGCAATGCGCTTGTCCAGCCTCTGCCTGACGATGGCTACGGCCAGCATGAGCGAGCCCATGATGAACAGCACGGAATCCGTCATCAGGCTTTGGGCAACCCTGGTGGGGTCCACCTTGAGCAGCACGACCTGGCCCACAATAATCAATAGTGGCACCGTGGGCAGGGGAATGGCTTCGCTGACGAAAAGAATGGTGGCCATGATGGACATGCAGAGAACAATCTGTCCCCCATGGGTAAGACCCGAAGGGGTAGGGGCGGCCATCAGAAGAAAGCCCAGGACCATGGCAATGATGAACCAGCGGCGCTTCCACAATAGGGATAAATCGACCTGCGAGCTGACCAGTCTGTAGCGCTGGTAGCCGCGCCGGCGAAAGCGGCTCAGTCGAGCCGAGGACTCATGGGCCTGCAAGCTGTCTCTTGCGAGCGAAAAGGCAGTTGTGGATTGCGTTGCCGTCATGCCCGCACCCTTGCAGTTGGCGTAAACTCCGTGGGATAAGAGCTTAAGGTGAGAAGTGTTAGGATTATCTTATGAGCGCAGTTGCGGCAGTTCTCAAACACATTGACGAGCATTTGCAAGCCAGTGTGGACCGCCTGTTTGAATTGATCCGAATTCCCTCCGTTGGCACCGACCCTCGCTTTGACGCCCACTGCAGAAAGGCAGCCTCCTGGACTGCCAAGGAGCTCGAGACCCTGGGGTTCTCCACAAGCCTTCACGAAACCACCGGGCAGCCCGTGGTGATCGGAAAATACTCGCCTGAGGGTACGTCGCCCCATACACCCCATATCCTTTTCTATGGTCATTACGATGTGCAGCCGGCAGACCCTGTGGACCTGTGGCACTCTCCCCCATTTGAACCAGAAATCCGAAGAGGGAAAGATGGAAAGCCTCAAATTTTTGGTCGGGGCGCGTGTGACGACAAGGGCCAATTCATGACCTTTATTGGGGCCTGCAAGGCCTGGCTTTGCGTCCATGGGAAACTGCCCTTCCGCCTGACCGTACTGATAGAGGGCGACGAGGAGGGCGATACTTCGCATCTTGACCGTTTCCTGGTCGACAACAAGGGCGAGGTTGCAGCCGATGTAGCCTTCATATGCGATACCGAAATGTGGGAAGACAAAACCCCTTCCATCAATACCTTTCTGCGGGGCTGCGTCGCTGACGAAGTGGTCATAACGGGCCCTCGGATCGACCTGCATTCTGGCTACTATGGCGGTCCGGCGGTCAACCCCATCAAGGTGCTGAGCCGTATCCTGGCTTCCATCCACGACAAGAATGGCAAGGTTACGATCCCTGGCTTTTACGATGGCATGGAACCCATACCTGCCGGGACGCGCAAGGAGTGGGCAAAACTCAAATTCAACCACAAGCAGTTCCTGGGTGACGTGGGTCTTGGAATTCCGGCAGGTGAGATGGGTTTTACCGCGCTTGAGCAGATCTGGGCCAGGCCTACGGCGGAAGTGAATGGTATTCTGGGAGGCTATAGCGGGGCGGGCGTCAAAACGGTAATACCGGCCAAGGCTATGGCCAAGCTCACCTTCCGGCTGGTGAGCGGGCAAAACCCGATCAAGGTGCGCAACGCCTTCCGGAAATTTGTGAGAAGCCAATTACCTGCCGATTGCAACGTAAGCTTTGTAACGCAAGGTGGCGCAAGCTCCGGTGTGAGCGTGTCGACCGACAGTCCGTATGTAAAGGCTGCCCGATCGGCACTTGCCGCTGAATGGGGCAAGCCGCCCGTTATGAGCGGTAGTGGCGGCTCCATTCCCGTGGTGGAAAGCTTCAAGAGACATCTGAAAATGGATAGTTTGCTTGTGGGCTTTGGTCGCGAGACCGATAGTGTGCACAGCCCCAACGAAAAATATGATTTGGAAAGCTTTCACAAGGGCATGCGCTCTTGGGCGCGTATTATTGCGGAGTTGAACGGGTGAGGAATCGATGACCGAAAAAGTATTGAGTGCCGCCGACGCCAATTTTGAGAAGAGCCTCGCCCGCCTGTTTGATTTTCTTCGCATCCCGTCGATTTCAACGGACGCAACCTTTGCCCATGAGTGCGAAAAGGCTGCCCAATGGGTAGCCACCGAACTCACGGCCTTGGGCTTTCATGCCGAGGTGCGAAAGACACCAGGAAGGCCCATGGTGGTGGCCCATTACACCCCGAAGGCCACAGCCAGGAAAGTCCCGCACGTGCTGTTCTATGGCCACTACGATGTTCAGCCTGTTGACCCCGTAGATCTCTGGAACACGCCGCCCTTTGAACCCACCCGCAAGAAGGATGCCGACGGAGTGGAGCGCATGTATGGCCGTGGCACCGCCGATGACAAAGGTCAGCTCATGACCTTTGTGGAAGCCGCCCGTGCCTGGGTTGACGCCACGGGGGGCCTGCCCATCAAAGCCACCTTTCTGATTGAAGGCGAAGAGGAATCGGGCTCGCCTTCTCTGATCCCGTTCCTGAAGGCAAACAAGGCCGAGTTGTCCTGCGATGCGGCCTTTGTCTGCGACACCAACATGTGGGACGCAATGACACCAGCCATTACGACGCGACTGCGTGGCCTCGTACATGAGGAGATCACCGTGACCGGACCGCGCATCGACCTGCATTCCGGCATGTATGGCGGCGCCGCCATGAATCCCATCCGTGTGCTGACGAAAGTTCTGGCCGCCCTGCACGACAAGAACGGCAAGGTGGCCATTCCCGGTTTCTATGACGGCGTTGGCCCGATTTCCACCGCCACCCGAAAACAATGGAACTCCCTCAAGTTCTCCGAAAAGAAATTCATGAGCGAAGTAGGGCTTGCCACACCAGCGGGTGAAAAGGGAAAGTCGGTTCTCGAGCAGATCTGGGCAAGGCCGACGGCGGAAGTGAACGGCATCTGGGGCGGCTACACGGGTGCCGGCACCAAGACGGTGCTGCCCTCCAAGGCCCACGCCAAGCTCACCTTCCGTCTTGTCGGCAAGCAGAATCCCGAGAAGATCCTCAAGGCCTTCCAGAAATTTGCCAAGGGCCTGATCCCCAAGGATTGCAAGCTGGAATTCTCTGGCCATGGTGGTGGTGCGCCAGCCTCTGAAATCAGCGAAGACAATCTGTTCATCCGGAAGTCGGCCGCGGCCTTGAAGGCCGAATTTAAGCGTGAACCTGTCCTCCTGGGGTCCGGCGGCTCCATTCCCATCGTTCGTAACTTCAAGGATATCCTGGGCATGGACAGCGTCCTGGTGGGCTTTGGCCTCCATGACGACGCCATTCACAGTCCCAATGAAAAATACAACCTGTCGAGCTATAAGAGGGGCATTCGAAGTTGGGTGCGCATCATGGGAGCGTTAGCGGAGTAAACCTATGACAAAGGACTTCATAAAGCTGGCGACGCGCTACCATGAGGCGCTGAATAGATTTGACTTTGCAGCGGTGGAGAGCATGTTCAGCGAAGACGCGGAATACCATTCCTCCGGCATTGGCGGTCTCTATGGCCGCAACAACATCATGCATGCCATGAAAGCCTACTTCAACGAGTTCAACGACCAAGCTTCAACCGATGACAAGCTCGAACTCATCGGCGACCATACGGTACGCGCGCACTGGCGCCTCGTGGCCACCACCAGGTCATCCGGCCGCAAGGTCAGCCGCCAGGGCGTGGAGAACCTCCACTTCAATGGCAAGGGGTTGATTATAATGGTTGAGGTGGAGGACGTGGAGCCAGTGAAGGAGTAATCTCCCAACAGGCCCTTACGCCGTCAAATTCTTCTTCCAGAAATCCAGCATGCGTTTCCAAGCGATCTCCGATGCGGCGCGTTCATGCACGTCTCGTTGCTCGTTCATGAAGCCGTGGTCGGCATCGTAGTGGAAGAATTCGGCGTTAGCCTTTGCGGCCTTCAATCCCTTCTCAAAGCTGTCTACATGTTGCACCATGCTGTAATCGTCCTTCTTGGCATAGTGACCCTGCAGCGGAATTTTAAGATCAGCGGGTTTCACGGTACCTTCCGGCGGCAAGCCGTAGAAGGCAACGGCAGCTTTCACTTCGGGGATCCGCACCGCACCCAGGATTGTCACGGCGCCACCCATGCAGAACCCTGTAAGGCCAACCTTTGCTCCCGTCTTGCCGAGGAACTTTACGGCGCCTCGCACCACCTGGTCGGTCGCCTCAAGAAAATTGAGCGACTTCATTTCGCGCATTGCCGCGTCATGATCATGGTAGGGAACCGTGGTTCCTGCATAAAGGTCAGGCGCCAGCGCATCATATCCCGCCAGCGCGAGGCGGTCGCAAATGCCTTTGATCTGGTCCTGCAGGCCCCACCATTCCTGGATGACCACGATGCCTGGTGCATTGGCCGCACCCGCCTTGGCAAGATAACCTGTGGCTGACTTGCCGTCGATTCGAGGGAATGAAATTTTGGTGCCCATTGGAATGTCCTTACTTTCGATAATACCAGCGTTTGGTGATTTCATTGGCTGCGAGATAACCTAGCACAATTAGCAAGAGCGAAGCCATCACAACGGGGGCAAGCGGCACAAAATCGAAGGTGCGCGCAACTGGCCCCATGTAGGGCATGGCAATGGCTATTACCGCAATCACCAAGGTGATCAGGGTTAGCGGCAGGCTTGGCTTGCTTTTGTAGAAGGGCAGGCGGGTCCTCAGGCTGAACACAACGGTGATTTCCGTGAGCAGCGATACTACGAACCAGGCCGTCTGGAACTCGGTTTCGCCGGCCACATAAAATCTCATCAGGACAGCAAAGCTCACGAGGTCAAAGACCGAGCTCACGAGACCGAACACGATCATGAACCGCTTCACCTCCTTTATATTCCAGCGCTCGGCCTTCTGGGCAAGCTCGGCATCGACATTGTCGGTGGAGATGGCCATGGACGGCATGTCGGAGAGGAAATTGTTGAGCAGGATCTGCTTGGCCAACAAGGGCAGGAAGGGCAGGAACGGGGTCACCAGCGCCATGCTGATCATGTTGCCGAAATTGGCAGACGTGGTGATGGAAATATACTTCAACGTATTGGCAAAGGTGCGCCTACCGCTTTCAACGCCTTGCCGCAGCACGTCGAGATCACTCTTCAACAGCACAATGTCGGCACTCTGGCGTGCCACGTCAACGGCCGTGTCCACGGAAATACCGACGTCTGCGGCATGCAACGCTGGCGCATCGTTGATGCCGTCACCCATGTAGCCCACCGCATGGCCCGCCTTCTGCAGTGCGAGGATGACGCGTTCTTTTTGCTGGGGATCTATTTCAACAAAGAGATTGGTTTTGTCCACCATCACGGCGAGCGCTTCGTCATTCATCTGGGTGATCTCGGGCCCGGTCAGAACGGTATCCACCCTGAGGCCGATGGCGCCCAGCACATGCATGGCAACTTGTCGGTTGTCTCCAGTGATCACTTTGAGTTGAATGCCTAGCGCTGAAAGGTCGGCCACCGCCTTTCGCGCATCCTGCTTCGGTGGGTCTGCCAGCAAAAGGAAGCCCACCAGTGTCATATCCTGCTCGTCCTTGACGTCATAATCTGACTGCACGCCCATCTCGCGCGTGGCAACCGCCAGCACTCGGAAACCGTCGTCCCCATACCTGTCGAGACTGGCGTTCAGTTTCGCATTGAGTTTGACTGAAAGGTCCTGCCGTTTGCCTTCAACCATCGCACCCGAACAGCTCGCCACGACGGCCTTGAAGGATCCCTTGGTAATTAACCGCCGCTTGGCACCATCGGCTACCACGATGGTGAGACGCTTGCGGATGAAATCATAGGGAATCTCGTCAACCTTGGTTGAGGTGCCTGTGGTGAGGCCCGCCATCTTCCCGGCTTCGACAATAGCCTCGTCGATGGGGTTCTCGATGCCTGTTTCGAATGCCGAGTTCACAAAGGCCAGTTGCCGGACTTCGGCGCTTTCCTTACCGTCAAGGTCGAGGCAGCTCACGAGGGTAACGGCACCTTCGGTGAGAGTGCCAGTTTTGTCAGTGCACAGAACATCCATGCTACCAAGATTTTCGAGCGCCTCGAGGCGACGCACGATAACGCCTTGCTTGAACATCTTTCGCGCGCCCGCTGACAGGGTGACAGTGATGATTGCAGGCAGCAGCTCAGGCGTGATGCCAACTGCAAGGGCAACGGAAAACAGAAGCGATTTGATTAAAGGGCGACCCATGAGCTGACTCACGGTGAGAACGAACAACACCATGAGGATCATGACCTTGACCAGCAAGTAGCCGAACTGACGGATGCCGCGCTCAAATTCGGTTTCCGGTTCGATGTTACCGATGGCCCTGGCGACGTCCCCCAGTTCCGTTTGCGCGCCTGTGGCGACCACCAGCATGGTGGCAAGTCCGCTGCGTACGGACGTGCCGGAAAAGGCACAGTTGCGGCGCTGGCCAATGGCTGTTTCGGCAGGCACCGGGCCCGGCTGTTTCTCAACTGGCATGGATTCGCCGGTCAACGACGCTTCGGTAACCAGGAAGTCGGTTGCTGACAGAATGATACCATCCGCCGGCACAAGGTTTCCCGCCGACAGCTGCACCACATCACCCGGGACAATGTCACTCGCCACAATGGTTGCGACCACGCCGTCCCGCAACACTTTTGCGGAGAGGGCTAGTCGCTGGCGTAACTCAAGCAATGCCGTCGAAGCCGTATATTCCTGGTAGAAACCCAGGAACGCACTGACGACGACGATGATCAAGATAATACCGCCGTCCGTCCATTGCTGCAGCGCAAAGGACAGCACGGCGCCAAAGACGAGAACCAGCACTAGTGGGCTTTCAAACTGCCGCAGCAGCAGCTTGAATGGCCGGACACGATTCTCTTCGCCCATGCCATTGGCACCATAGGAAACCCAGCGTGATGCCGCCTCAGCCGTTGTCAAGCCGTGAGGACTGCTCTTCAGGCCCGCCACCAAAACCGCAGCATCTTTGGCCCAATAGCCTTCCTGAGTTTCTAAGGTCATGTATAATCCTATCCACCGTATTGATGCATTCATTGACCAGGATCAATGTCAGGCGTGTGATTCAAACCTAACTTGAGCTTTTAAGAGACTGAAATTAAAAATTGGAGACGATGGATGGCTGTAGCGCCCAATCTTCGCCGCGAGCTGGATGAACTGCGTCGCGAGTTTGAAAGCTGGCGCAAGCAGGAAACCATTGAACCACCAGCTGAAAGCGAAAAAGACGCCCGGGAGTCGGTCGGTTTTCGTGGCCAGATAGCCGAACTCAATCATCTGGTTCAGTCCCTGATGGATGAAGCCGAGGAGCGGGTCAACGAACATCCGGTTGCCACTGTTGCGGGTGCCTTGGCACTCGGTATCGTGATTGGCAGACTTACGGCAAGGTGAGGTGAGCAACATGAACATCCATTCACTCGCGAAAAGCGCCAGGCTCTATGCGCGTGCTGAAGCCTTAGTGGCAGAAATCCGTCTGCGGATTTTTGCTCGCAAGATGATGCTCTCCGTGCTCGCGACCGGTGTTGCCCTGCTGGGGTTGGTGATGGTGAACGTGGCATTGTTCAATTACCTCAGCGCCATCTGGGGTCCGGTGTGGACACCACTCATGCTTGGGGTGGCCAACTTGGTCCTTGCAGCCCTGTTGCTGTTGATTGCGACCTCCCTCAAGCCTGGACCGGAATTTGCCATGGCCGAGGACTTGCGCAAGGCATCGTCCGCCGCATTCGAGGCCGAGTTCAGGACCGGACAAGGCCTTGTTGCTGAGCTTGCAGGACTCGGCGGGGGAAGTTCTGCTGCACAGTTGCTGGTTCCAACCCTGTCACTCATCATCGGTGCGTTGCGCCGGAAAAAACCGGCCGCAAGCTGAGGGTAGGGTCGCTCAATCGATCCTGAAATTCTTCACATGGTCAGGTGGAACCAGGCCCGGCAGGCAACGCTCGTCCGCCACGGGCTGCAGGATTTCGGTGCGCATGGGAATGATACCGGCCCATACCGGCCAGGTGTAATCCTCTTCGTCATCGCCTGGCGGACCGTTCCGCACCTTGGCGGAGGCTTCGTCGAGCGAGAGGCCAAGCATCATGGTTGCTTTCAGTTCCTTAGTCGACACGGGGCGCAGGATGCCCCAGCGGCCGGGGAACAGCCTGTTGGTGAAGGTCTTGAGGCGTTGCTCCTTCTCGACCGGGTCCTTCACGATATGGGCCCTGCCCATCACCATCACGGAGCGATAGTTGCAGGAGTGGTTGAAGGCGGAACGGGCCATCACCATGCCATCGAGAATGCTGACGTTCACGCATACATCGGCATCACTACAGCTCTCCAGCATGCGGCTGGCCGATGAGCCGTGCCAGTAGATGTGATCATCCTCGCGCCACTGCAGTGTTGGGGTCACATAGGGCACCCCCTTGAACACGTAACCTACGGTGCACATGGGCATGGCATCCAGGATACCGTGCACGGTTTCGCTGTCATACTTGGCGCGCTTGTTCAGGCGCTTGACACGGGTCCGTTCGCTGGGGGCATCGGTCATTGTGTTCTCCACTGTTGTCGGACCTGTATGCTTGCGCTATGGTCTAGTGGAAAGAACCAAGATGCTCACCAATGAACAGACCACTTTTTACACCTGCCATCAGCGAAATCGGCATTGACCGGAGCGACCACGAGCCGATTCAATCGCAAATCGCCCGGCAAATCCGCGAATTCGTGCTGGCTGGCCGCCTGCGCCCGCAAGCCAAGCTGCCGTCAACACGCGAGCTCTCCGAAGAACTGCGGGTGGCACGCGCTACCGTGGTGGAAGCCTATGAGCAGCTCTTGAGCGAAGGTTATATCGAGACGCGCAAAGGGTCTGGCACCCGGGTTGCCGCCGAACTCCCTGAAGCGCTTTTGAACTCAACACCCGCACGGCCCGTCACGAATAGGCAGTCCCGAGAAAAAACCCGGGTGCCTGCCAAGCCTTTCCGCTCCGGCTTGGTGGACTGGGAGCATTTCCCCCATGATGAGTGGGGCCGCCTGCTGGGAAGGTTCTGGCGTAACCCTTCCATCGCCATGCTGGAGCATAATGACCCCTTCGGCTGGTGGCCCCTGCGCGAAGCCATTGCACGCCATCTCTACGAATGGCGCGGTATTTCCTGCGAGGCAGCCCAGGTGGTGATGACCGCAGGCGGCATGGATGCCTTTGATCTGATCAATCGTTCCATTTTCAAAAGTGGCAATCAGATCTGGATGGAGGAGCCGGGTTATCCCACCGCCAAGCGGGTATTCTCCTTGGGCGGAGTGAAGACCGTTGCCGTGTCGGTGGATGGCGAAGGCATGATGGTGGTGAAAGGTCGCGAACGCGCGCCGCATGCACGGGGTGCATTTGTCACACCGGCCCGGCAGTATCCCTTAGGCGTGACGATGCCGCTGTCGCGCCGACTTGAACTTCTCGATTGGGCTGATGAAGCTAAGGCCATCATCATTGAGGACGACTATGACAGCGAGTACCGCTACGTCGGGAGACCCTTGCCCGCCCTCATGAGCCTAGACCGCAAGGCGCGGGTGATCTACTCAGGTTCCTTCTCCAAGGTATTTTCCCCCATCTTGCGCCTAGGCTATATTGTGCTGCCGGAGGGCATGCAGGATAAATTCCGCAGCGAACGCTTGAACCACGGTGCACCGCCATCCCTCTTGGCGCAACCCGCCCTGTGCGAGTTCATGACCAGCGGCGCTTTCGCCATCCATATTCGCCGCATGCGCAGGATCTATGCCAGCAGGCGGGCTGCACTGATCGCAGCCCTGGAGGAGGGGCGCTCCCCGCGTTTTGCAATCGATGCCTCGCCTTCGGGGCTCATGCTGCTCCTGCGGTTGCAGGTCCATGAAGATGACGAGAAATTTGTAGCAATGCTCGGCGGGGCTGGAATTGCTGCACAGTCCCTATCCAGCCACTACGCCGGAAAGGCGAGAGAGCGGGGCTTGATGCTCAGCTTTGCCGGCTTCACGGAAAAGGAATTGCGGACAGCGGCAAAGCGGTTACTCGAGGTGCTGAGATAATAACAATTGCAACTTCCCAAGACCGTCATCCCCCGCTAAGGTCGAAGACCCACCTTTGCCAAACGTCATATAGCCTCCCGCTTGGGAAGTTGTGAATAAATCTATCGTTTCAACGATGTTCATGGAAAATCCCAGATTCATTTCGGATTCAAACAGTGATCAGTTGGAGAACAAAATCAGCGATCGACCATTATTCACAACCTCTTGCGTGGGAATGACGGCACTAGAACTTTAGGTAAGAACAGGGATGGCCTGAGAGCAACGCGATTGGGAACCCAGCGGCCGCAACTCCCGCAAAAGCTTTTCCTTGATGGCCCGGGCAAGGTCCTCGAAGCCGTTGGCGCTTTCCACAAATGATTTAGCTCCGATGATGACATGCTCCTCGCAATAGGGAGTTAACGTTTTCTCCTCGGCCTCGATGGCAAGGCCATTGACGGTTATCCCCGCGGCGTTGGCGTGCTGTCGGACGGTTTCCAGATCTACCCCGCCGTTATCTTCACCGTCGCCTGATACATCGATGACTTTGCACTGGCCTTCGAACTCGTTGTCATGGATGAGTTTCGCTGAATCATTGAGGCCGGCGGCGATGCATGTGGCGCTGGCGCGCATCCAGCGCCTGATGAGGCTTGCTCGGAAGCCGAAAGCCTTGGCATCCCGCGCATTCTCGATACGGGTAAAAGGCACCACGATCTGGCTTTCGCCCTGCGCACCCCACTGCATAACCGAGATTGCAGCACCGAAAGGTTTCATGTTATCGACGGCCCTGAGTACTTCGGGGTCCGTGAAGGCTAACGCAATGCCCTCGTTTTGCAGCTCAAACTCGTTTGAATTGACGCTAGTCGAACA